>FLNY01005009.1_pt1 | contig 32876 bp, 27 predicted proteins | sample 1140381 | NCBI WGS metagenome assembly FLNY01 (sample SAMEA3878172, study PRJEB12797) | bioreactor metagenome | biome: Moose rumen | place: Sweden | collected 2011-10 | reverse complement strand
ACTTGCAAATGCTTACGCGAAGTTCGGGAATCGGTTTGTCCCTAAAGGGGCAGTTTTTACACAGAATTTTGCCGGTGAGCCAATATAGCACAGGGGCGAGCCCCTGTGCTAAGGTATTTTGCCCCTGCAGGTCAGCCTCTCCTCTTTGCTCCCTTTCCTTTGGGTCGGGCAGACTTTTCCCCGAGCAGTCCGCGAGGACAGCCCGGGGAGATTGTTTGCGTATTGTTTATTACCCATTAATATTCCATAAATTCAATTTATGAGAAATTCGTGTTCATGCGTGGCAATTCGTGTTGGAAAAAAGAAAACGCCGGGACATCGCTGTTCATCACTCATCTCCAGCATCAGCCTCCGGGGGCCGTCCGTCATTCGTAACGGATGGCCTCGATGGGATCGAGGGAGGCGGCTTTGCGGGCGGGGAAGTAGCCGAAGAGTACACCGATGAAGGTGCAAATCACGAAGCTGACAATGATGCTCCATGCGGGCACGGAGGTGGGCAGGCTGAAGAATGTGTTGGCTCCCCACGACAGGAGGAATCCGAGTCCGATGCCCAACAGTCCTCCGGTGATGGATATGAAAATGGACTCGATGAGGAACTGGGCGGAGATGTCGATGCCCCGCGCTCCCACCGACATGCGGAGGCCGATTTCCTTGGTGCGTTCGGTGACGGACACCAGCATGATGTTCATGATGCCGATGCCGGCCACAAGGAGGGAGAATGCAGCGGCCACAACAAGGATGATGGTGATGGAATCCATCGTGGAAGACATGGTCTCCATCATTTCCTGCTGGGAACGGATGGTGAAATTGTCATCATCGCCGTCCTTGAGTTTGTGGTTGCGGCGCAGGATGGTCGTAAGCTCCTCGATGGCCTCGTCGGTCATCTCCTCGGTGATGGCCGAGCAGTTGATGGTCGAGATATAGGTCTGGGCCAGAATACGTTTCATGACCGAGGTGTAGGGCATGAGGATAAGGTTGTCCTGGTCCATGCCGAAGGAGTTGTAGCCCTTGGATTTGAGCACGCCGATGATGCGGATGGGATAACTCTTGAAACGTATGGTTTTGCCCACCACATCGCCTCCGTCGGGAAAGAGTTCATCGACGACGGTCTGTCCTACGAGGGCGACTTTGGCGGCCGAATTGATGTCGGCTTCGGTGAAGGAGACACCATCGGAGAGTTCCCACTGTTTGATGTCCAGATACTCGGGCGCAACGCCATAGACGGAGGTGTTGGTGTTGTTGGAACCGTAAATGACCTGTCCGGAGGAAGTGACTTCGGGCGAGACGTAGGTCACATACTGTGTCTCGTTCTTGATGGCCTCATAGTCGTCCATCTTGAGGGTTTGCATGGCGGAGGGATCCTGACGCACGCCGCCCCGCATATCGGCACCGGGACGTATCATGATGATGTTGGTTCCCATCTGCGAGATGTTTTTGCGCACGCTTTCTTTGGAGCCCTGTCCGATGGCCATCATCACAATGACGGCAGCCACGCCGATGATGATGCCCAGCATGGAGAGGAAGGAGCGGAACTTATTGTTGGCCAAGGCCTTGATAGCGACCTTGATGAGATTGATGAAATTCATAGGGAAAACAAAATATCAATCGTTCGGAACAGGAATCTTGGATAGTGCCTCGGCAGCATCGAGGATGTTGTCGTTCTGCTTGTCTTCCTTGATTTGACCGTCGCGCAGGAAGATGTTGCGGGAGCTGTACTGAGCGATTTCGGGATTGTGGGTCACGAAAATGATGGTGTGGCCCTCATTATAAAGTTTCTGGAAAAGGACGAGCATCTCGAACGACGTGCGTGTGTCGAGGTTGCCCGTAGCCTCATCGGCCAAGATGATGGTGGGGTCGTTGACGAGAGCACGGGCGATAGCCACGCGCTGCATCTGACCGCCGGACATCTGGTTGGACTTGTGGTAGAGGCGATCGCCCAAGCCGACGGCCTGGAGAGCCCGAACGGCACGTTCACGGCGCTCGGAAGTCCTGACCTTGGAATTGTACATCAAGGGCAGTTCGACATTCTCGACAGCAGTGGTCTTGGCCAACAAGTTATAGTTCTGGAAGATGAACCCTATCTTGCGGTTACGCAGTTTGGCGCGCTGGTTCTTGCCCATTTTCCTGACGGGCACGCCATCGAGCAGATATTCGCCCGAGGTGGGAGTGTCGAGACACCCGAGCTGATTGAGGAGGGTCGATTTGCCGGAGCCGGAGGTTCCCTGAATGGTCACAAACTCGCCCTCATAGATTTTGAACGATACCCCGCGGAGTGCATGCACCACCTCGTCGCCCACGTGGAAGTCGCGACGCACGTCCCGGAGTTCGATGACTACATGATCTTTCTTCATACGGTCAAAGGTTAAAGGGGAAAGGACAAAGGCTCACTTGGAGCCGCTCTTCTTGTTGTTGTTGCGCGGACCGGGCATGAAGGGATTGGAGTCGGTGGTCTCTTCCCGGGTAGTATTACCCTGATTGACAACAGCCTCATTGATGGCCACAAAGCCTTCGGACACGCCGGAGAGGATTTGGGTGGTCACGCCATTGGAAGCACCGACTTCGACAGGCCAGGCCTTGAAGGTGTTGCCTTCCTTGCTCCAAAGTTTGTGCTTGGCACCGGGAGCGTCCTCGATGACATCGCCCTCGCCAATGGTGGTCTGCTTGGGTTCCCAGCGCAGGGCTTTGGCCGAAACACATAGCGTGTTGTTGAGTTCGAGCGTATAGATGGTGACCGAAGCCGTGAGGCCGGGTTTGAGTTTGAGGTCGGGATTGGGAGCCGAGATAACCACCTCGTAAGTGACAACGTTGCTCGATGTGGTGGCTTCCTGACGCACTTGGGTGACCGTTCCCTCGAAGGAATCGTTGGGATAGGCATCGACGGTGAAGGTGACACGCTGACCCTTGACAACGCCTCCGATGTCGGCCTCATCGACATCGGCAATCACGCGCATGTCCGTGAGGTCCTGGGCAATGGTGAAAAGGGTAGGCGTGGTCATAGATGAGGCTACGGTCTGGCCTTCTTCGACCTCACGCGAGAGCACTACGCCGTCGATGGGAGACGTGATAGTAGCATACCCGAGGTTGGTCTGCGCCGTCGAGACTTGCAGTTTGGAGCTCTCGTAGGTGTTGAGAGCCTTTTCGTAGCTGAGGCGAGCGCTTTCGTATTCGTCGTCAGAAATCCACTGTTTGTCGTGGAGGTCGCTCATGCGCTCGTAGTTCTTCTTCTGATACTCGTAATCACTGCGAGCCGAGGCGAGGTTACGCTGAGCCGAGGTGAGCGTATTGGAGAGGGTAGTACGGTCGAGTTCGGCAATGACCTGCCCTTTCTTGACCACATCGTTGTAATCGACGTAGATGTGGGAGATAAGTCCGGAGACTTGGGTGCCGACGGTGACGGAGGTGACAGGTTCTACGGTACCTGTGGCGGTGACGGAGGTGGTGATTTCGCCCTTTTGGACGGTTTCGGTGTTATAGGCCACCTGATAGGAGCGGTTGCCGCAGGAGGCGAGAAGCAGGGCGGCAGCGCCGATAAATAAAGGGAGAGATTTCATATTGATTTTTCGTTATGTCGTTATGTTGTTATTTCGTTATTTCGATATTACGATATTACGATATTACGATAGGTTGATGTCGGAGGCTCATTGCTTTCCTGTATAGAAATCCAGGAGGCGGAGGTTGAGGAGCGCGGTATATTTCGACTGGAGCGTTTCCTGCTTGGCCTGGAGATATTTGTTCTTTTCGGTCAGGAGGTCGATGATGCTTTCGAGGCCCACGTTGAATCGGCCTTCCATGAGTTCGAAGCTCTCACGTGCGGCGGCTTCAGAGGTGACGGCACTCTGGTAGCGGGACTGGGCCGATTGGATGTCGAGATGAAGGTCGGCTATCGTGTTGTTGAGCTGCAAGCGGGTGTCGGCCAGATTCAGTTCGGCATTGGCCACGTTGTAGCGTGCCTTCGAGACGGAAGCTTTGGTCTTGTAGCCGTCCCAAATGGGAACGCTGAGCGAGAGGCCTATCGTCTCGTGCAGGTGGTCCTTGACTTGCTGGGTGAAATCGCCGGAATAGGTGTTGCCGTTGCTGGTGGTGACGCTTCCGTTGAGCGAGAGCGTGGGATAATAACTGCCTGCGGCTATCTTGGCCTGCATCTCGGCCACCTGAACATTCACCTCGGCTGCTTTGACATCGGGGAGATTGGCGAGCGCTTGTGCTTGAGCATCTTCGACAGAAGGTATGAGCTCCATCACGTCGGAAGTGCCGTAGGTGGCATAGTCTATTGCGAAGTCATCGGAGGTGCCGAGCTGGAGCAGCTGTTTGAGAGCCAGGATATCGGCCGCCTCGGTGTTGCGGGCATTGACGAGGGAATACTGATTCTGCTGATACTGGCTCTCCATCTGAGCCACATCGACTTTGGAGCCTTTGCCCACCTTGAGGAGTTCCTGAGTGCGGGTGAGTTCTTTTTCGGCCACTTTCACGATTTCCTCGTTGGTGGCTACGGCCTCGTGGGCGTAGAGAATCTGATAGTAAGCCCGGATGATTTGCTGTTCGATGCTGTTGGCCGTCTTTTCGGCATTGAGCACATCGGCTTCGTGGCTGAGACGGCTGCTCTTGACGGTACGCCAGTTGGCGCCTCCGTTAAAGAGCGTTACGTTGGCATTGATGCCGTAGGAACCAGTGTAAGTGGGATTTTTGGCACCTGTAGTATTGGTGGCTACGTCCTGGCTTTCCACTTTCTGGAAGCCCAACTGCTGGCTCGTCGAGAACGAGAGCGTAGGGAAAAGGGCGGCCTTGCTCTGCGTGACATCGACTTCGGAACTGAGAGCCGAGAGCTGGGCCTGCTTGACTGAAATGTTGTTCTCGCGGGCATAGGCAATGCAGTCGTCGAGACTCCAAGCCTTCTCTTCCTGTGCGAATGCGGGGATGACCGCAAAGGATGCCAGCAGAACGGATACAATCTTATTCATTTTTATTATAGCATTTATTGAAATTACGTTTTTTAGACTGGAAACGACGTGATGGTTTAGGGGCAGAAAGATGTGTTTTAATCTTTTTTTAAGGCCGTTTCAACGAACAGGCATTTTTTCTCAACGAATTTGGAAAAATCACTCCGGGACGGTGAGTGTCAGCGACTCCAATCCCGGGAGCGGAGTCTGATTTCCCACAGGGAGCAGACGCATGCGGTAAAGTCCCGCCTTCGGGAAGGAGAGTGTGAGGCGGGAAACGAGAAACTCTTTCTCGTAGAACGATCCCCAACTGCGGCCGTCCCATCGGAAATGCTCATCCGTGAGAGGAGCTACGACGTCCTGATTGAGCAGGGTGGCCACGGGTCGTCCCAACGAATCGAGATATTCCACCGCAAACTGCAGACGGAGAGAGGTGTAGGGAAACTCGTTGGTATGGCGCACGCCGAGTTTCAGGGAGTAAGGCGTATGGGCTGCCACCGTCCGGGTATAGGTAGGACTTTCTACGACCTCAACGGGGAAGAAGAGCGTGTCTCCGAGATCCCATCCGCCGGTGTTCACTTGGGCTGACTCGCAGTAGCGAGTATTCATCACACACGACACGAGCCCCGGGAGCATGCAGAGGCACACTCCCGCGGCACGAAGTATATGGCGGAAACTGTTCATTCTTTCTCGCGGATGGCGGACGGCGCTTCGGAAACGGATTCCTCACGCTGACCGATATTTGCATTCTTGGGAGCGGAATTGTGTCCGTTATGGACATTGTGGCGGTCGTGACGGTCTCGGTGATTGTCGCGCTGGGATTTCTTCTTCTTTTTGTGACGGTCGAAACGCGTGAGGGCTTCGTCGCCCACACCGTCGGTGAACTGAGGCATCTCCTGTTCGCCGTCTTCGAGGCTTAATTTCTCGGGCTTCTGACCTCGTTTGTTCATATTGTAGATTTCCCAAGCCCGTCCTGCGGAAATGGTGACCGTGTTGAACGGACCTTCCTTCGAAGTCGAGTAGGTGACCGTCTTGGCCAGAATATCGCTCTTGAAGACGTAATAATCCTGCTCCCGGGTCTGGAGGACGATATCCTTGCCGGGCAAATCCTTGGACGCCTCCATATAGCAGTCCACCTCGTAGTTGAGACAACACTTGAGCTTGGCGCACTGGCCTGCGAGCTTCTGGGGATTGAGACTGAGGTCCTGGAATCGGGCAGCCGCCGTTCCCACGCTTTGGAAACGAGTCATCCACTTGGCGCAGCAGAGTTCGCGTCCGCAGGAACCGATGTCGCCGATACGGCCGGCCTCTTGGCGGGCACCGATTTGCTTCATCTCTATCTTCACCTTGAAGACATCGGCGAGCACCTTGATGAGCTGTCGGAAATCGACACGTCCGTCGGCAATGTAGTAGAAGATGGCTTTGTTGCCGTCGCCCTGATATTCCACATCGCCGATTTTCATCTCGAGATGCAGATCCTCGGCAATCTGGCGCGAACGCAGCATCGTGTCGTGCTCCTTCGACTTGGCCTCTCGATACCGTTCCATATCGTAGGGCCGGGCCAGCCGAAAGACGTGTTTGGTGGCGTTGGGGTCGTCAAAATGATAGTTCGACTTCTTCATCTGGAGATGGACCAGATAACCCGTGAGCGTCACCTCGCCGATGTCGTGTCCGGGAGTGCCCTCGACGGCCACAATGTCGCCCTTGTGGAGCTCCAAATGCTGGTCGTTGAGGTAGTATCCCTTGCGCGTGTTCTTGAATTGAACTTCCACATAGTCGCAGTCGGGCACGGTCTCGGGTGCATCGTGCATCCAGTCGAAGACCATGAGCGGTTTGTTCTGGCGGCACGCGTGACACAGACTGTGCGGATTGTCTCCGTCGGGAATCACCGGTCCTTCGGCCTCCGCAGGGGAGACGGCGGGTTCCGGCGCTTCGGGCACAGCATCGACGACAGCGGGTTCAATATCGGCTTTCAGTTCTTCCATTATTTAGCGTAGCTGACAGCGCGGGTTTCGCGTATAACGGTAATCTTGACCTGTCCGGGATAGGTCATTTCCTTTTGAATCTTGGTGGCTATTTCGGTCGAGAGTTTCTCGGCAGCAGCATCATCCACCTTGTCGGCACCCACAATCACGCGCAACTCGCGGCCGGCCTGGATGGCGTAGGTCTTGACCACGCCGGGATAGCTCTGTCCGAGCTTCTCGAGGTCGTTGAGGCGTTTGATGTAGGCTTCCACAATCTCGCGACGGGCACCGGGACGGGCACCCGAGATGGCATCGCAAATCTGAACGATGGGGGCGATGAGCGTGTTCATCTCGCACTCGTCGTGGTGGGCCGCAATGGCGTTGCAGATATCCGGTTTCTCCTTGTACTCCTCGGCCAGTTTGGCTCCCAGCAAGGCGTGGGGCAATTCGGGCTCGTCGTCCGGCACCTTGCCGATATCGTGGAGCAAGCCTGCGCGGCGTGCTTTCTTGACATTGAGACCCAGCTCAGCGGCCATGATGGCACAGAGATTGGCTGTCTCGCGGGCATGCTGCAGGAGGTTCTGGCCGTAGGACGAACGATATTTCATCTTGCCTATCATGCGAATCAGTTCGGGATGCAGGCCGTGAACGCCCATATCGATGGCGGTACGTTTGCCTGTCTCGATGATTTCCTCTTCGAGCTGCTTGCGCACCTTGGCCACCACTTCCTCGATGCGGGCGGGATGGATGCGTCCGTCGAGCACGAGCTGGTGGAGAGCCAAGCGAGCCACTTCGCGGCGCACGGGGTCAAAGCAGGAGAGAACGATGGCCTCGGGCGTGTCGTCCACGATGATTTCCACGCCTGTGGCGGCTTCGAGAGCGCGGATGTTGCGACCCTCGCGTCCGATGATGCGTCCTTTCACCTCGTCGTTCTCAATGTGGAAGACGGTGACCGCGTTTTCGACGGCCGTTTCGGAAGCCACACGCTGGATGGTCTTGATGACGATGGATTTGGCCTCCTTGTTGGCGGTGAGACGAGCCTCATCCAAGATTTCGTTGATGTAGCTTGCCGCCTCGGTCTTGGCCTCGTCCTTGAGTCCTTCGATGAGCTTGGTCTTGGCGTCTTCTGCACTCAATCCAGCCAGCTGTTCGAGCATCTGACGGCCTTCCTGCTGCAGCTTTTCGGCTTCCCGGCGGCTCTGTTCCACGATTTCGAGCTGCTTGCCCAGATTCTCGCGCTGACGGTCGTTGTCGGCGATGCGGCGGTCGAGCTCCGTCTGTTTCTGCTGCACGGTCTGCTGTTGCTGGCGGATGCGCTGTTCGTTCTGCTGAATCTTCTGATTGCGCTGCGTAGCCTGACGGTCGAAATCGGTCTGCATCTTGTTGATGCGTTCTTTGGCTTCCAGCAGTCGCTGTTCTTTGAGCACATTGGCCGATTTCCGAGCTTCCTCGAGGGTATTGTTGTAGGTCTTGCCCAATACCCAATTCCAGATGGCAAACACCACAGCTCCTCCGATGAGAACGCCTGCAATGCCTGCTATCACTATCCATGTTACATTGATATTCATGTAATGCAAAATTTTAATAGTAAAGGTTTATGTAAAACAATTTAGGGGTTACGGAAGAAGATTCAGGCCGGAAGTGTGAGGTATCTGTCGAAAAAGGAATATTCATTGACCGAGGAAAGCGTCCAACTCGCCGATGATGCTGTCGAGTTCCTGTCCTACAGCTTCGGCATTGCTGTTCCCGTTGAGTTCAATGTAGCGTTTGGCTACATCAATGGCCGCCATTGAGAGGAAAAACTCGCTCTTCAGATTGGCACCGCGATACTTCTTGGCGTATGTCTCGAACCTCTCGCGAAGCATACGGGCTGCTTCACGCGTGGTATGCTCCTCGTCAGCTTTGACGTAGAGGGGCATTTCGGGTCCACCCACTGAGACACGTATGCGAACTGTTTCGTCGGCCATTGTCGGGTATTATACTTTTTATCAGAGGTCGCAGAGGCTCAGCGGCGATGTTCCAGCTTAGCGATACAACCGTCAATCAAATTCACCATCTCGAGATACTGCTTCCTGAGTGCATCGATGTCGGCATTGCTGCCTGTCATCAGGGAGGCACTCGCCTGCAGACTCTTGTATTTTTCGTTGAGTTCCCGATGCTCGGCTTCGAGTTCGCTGACCTTGTTTCTTTCGAGGTCGAGCTGTCGGCTGAGCTCTTCAACCTGATGTTCGGCCTCCAGACAGCGTTGCTGAAGTCTTGCAATCAAATTGCGCAAATCTCCGAGTTTTGTTTTGAAATCTACACTCATCGTATGCTTAACTCATCAAAAAATCTGAACAAAGATAGCACAAATTTTTCAAAAAACGATACTTTTGTGCCGTTTTTTTTCATTTTGGGCACATTTTTATGCATTTTAGTACAAAAATGCACATTTTTTGCCCTCTAAAAATGCATTTCTTTCCATGCTTCGGCTGCATTTTCGAGTTGCGAATACCAACCTTCGCCGAACTTGCGCACCAGCGCGGTACGCAGACACTGATAGACCTTCATGTCGAGCTTGCGTCCCAACTTGCGGGCGCAACCGCACATCTTGTCCTGGCGGTCGTAATTGACGGCTATATAGTCGCCTATCTTTTTGAGGCGCACGGGATAAAGGTGACACGAAACGGGTTTCATCCAATGGAACCTTCCCTCGCGCCACGCCTTTTCGATGGCACAATAGCACATGCCGCCCGGCACCCAGGTGCAGAACACACAGTCCCTTCCCCCGACCACCGAAGTCACTGCGTCGCCCGCTTTGTCTTTGAACCATGGACCTTGTTCGCGGATGACGGCTTGGGCTCGGGGTGTGAGGTCGTCCCACACCACAGGAATGGCTTCCTCCAGCAGCGGCAATTCGTCCCCATCGAGGGGAGCTCCGCTTTCCCCGTCCGAGAAACAGCAGGCACCCTTGCACTGATCGAGGTCACAGCAGAAAGCTTCGTCGAGCAGGTCTTCGCTCACCAATGTATCGTTTATATGTATCAATGTTCTGAAAAATATAACGGATTTTACTTCATTTTGAGCGACAAAGATAGCACATTTTAGGCAAATAAACAACTTTTTTGCATAAAAATGCCTTCTGTCTCGCGGAAATTGCGTATATTTGCACCCGACAAAACGAAATTTGCAGGATGGAAAGTGCTGTTTTCGACCTCCCGGCAGATGTCCACACCCATCGCATCGGCAACGCCGACGCCATCTACAACGCACCGACAGCGGAGGCTCTGAGACTGTGTGCGCTCCGGGGAAACCGTCAGCCCTATTCCCTCTCCCTCCACCCCTGGGATCTCCGTCAGGATGCTGCCGAAAGGGTTGAGGGACTGCAGGAGTTCCTCGATGCCGTGCCCGTCTGCACACGCGACCCGCTGATGACGGCTTTCGGCGAATGCGGACTCGACCCCCGGTGCCCGTTACCCATCGGTACCCAACAGGCGGTGTTCGAAACGGTGCTCGATGCCGCCCGGCACTACAACCGTCCCGTCATCGTCCACTGTGTGCGTCTCTGGGACGCGATGATGCAGAGTGTGACGAGAGTGTGGGGAAGCCGCCAGGCAACCGAAGCCTGGGAAAACGGATGTCCCATCCTCATCCACGGATTCCGCAAAGGACCGCAGCTGGCCCGCCAACTGGTCGCAAGGGGCTATTGGATTTCGTTCGGCGAACGCTTCCGTCCAGAAACGCTGAATGCCGTTCCTGCTGCGGTGCGATTCGTCGAGACCGACGAGTCGTCCCTTTCAATTGAAGATATCAAAGCATTACAAGACAAATGTATTTCACCGACTTAGACCTCGACGAGAATGTACTCCGAGCGCTCGAGTACATGCACTATGGAGAATGTACTCCCGTGCAGGAGAAGGCCATCCCTCCCATTCTGGAAGGCGATGACCTCATTGCAGTTGCCCAAACAGGCACCGGCAAGACGGCCGCCTATCTGCTGCCCATTCTCAGCAACCTCAACCGCTACCGTTATCCCGAACATGCCATCAACTGCGTCATCGTGGCCCCTACGCGTGAACTGGCTCAGCAAATCGACGAACAGATGCAGGGGTTCTCCTATTTCGTCGATGCCTCTTCGCTGGTGGTTTACGGCGGCGGCGAAGGCAACGACTTCGACCTCCAGAAACGAGGCTTGGTCGAGGGAGCCGATGTGGTGATAGCCACTCCCGGACGCTTGCTGTCGCACCTCAACCTCGGATATGTCGATCTCTCCCAAGTAAGTTATTTCGTGCTCGACGAAGCCGACAGAATGCTCGACATGGGATTTTACGACGACATTATGACCATCGCCAAACAATTGCCGGACGACTGTCAGAAGGTGCTCTTTTCGGCCACAATGCCCCAGAAAACGCAGCATCTCGCCGAGTCGATTATGTACAAGCCGACCATCGTCAAAATCGCAGTTTCCAAACCGGCCGACAAGATTCGCCAGAAGGTCTGTCTCTGCTATGAGCCCCAGAAGACCCCGATGGTCATCCGCGTCCTGCGCGAGTTTTTCGGAGGCGACCCCGACCGCTTCGTAGCTGCCGAGCGGTTAGCCAATCCCGAGATGCGTGCCGTCATCTTTGTGTCCAAGAAAATGAACGTCCACGGGGTGACCCGCGACCTCAGGCGCAAGGGTTTCAATGTCGATGAGATGCACTCCGACCTCGAACAGAAAGACCGCGAGGAGGTGATGAACGCATTCAAATCGGGACGCACCAATGTGCTTGTCGCCACAGACATCGTCTCGCGCGGCATCGACATCTCGGGCATCCAGCTGGTCATCAACTTCGACATGCCCCACGACAACGAGGATTACGTTCACCGAGTGGGACGCACTGCCCGCGCCGACAATGACGGCGAGAGTGTCACCTTTGTCACCCTGGGCGACCGCCGCGAGGTGCAGAAATTCAACGCCCTCGAAAGGTTCCTCGGGAAGAGCCTCGAACGTATTCCCGTACCCGAATCCTTGGGCGCTGTCTCCGAAGAAGAGATTTCCCAAGCCTTCCACCGCGCCGGCGGAGACAAACGCCACGACAAGGGACCTCATGCCCACAGAGCTCCCCGCGACAACCGGAAACCCGACACCCGCTCGAAGCATCGGGGCAGTCATCCGCGAAAAACTCCAGACCAAAATCCCAAGTAAGGCAATAAAATCCGCGCCCCTGCGTTATATTGTCAAAACTGTTTTCCGACGTGTGGAGCCAATGGTATAAACTCAAACCCACTCTTACGTGGCTGTTCCTGATCGCAGCGGGGCTGATGATCGGGGGCTTCCTGTGGTTTGCCAACGGAACCGTACAGCAGCTCGACCAGTTCTCTTCCCAGACCGCCGAACGTCTCGAACAGGAGGAACGGGCCAAGATGCAAATATGGGCAGAAGCCTATCGACAACTCAACCGCAGCGAGGCCGATGCCGACATCTCTCTTGAGCTGAAGATTATTCAGGCCAACACCACCATTCCCGTCTTCTACACCGATGTGGACGGCTCACTCCTGGGCAGCAACAACATCGAAATCCCCGCCGACACAGCCGCCTTCCTTGCCGCCAAAATCCCCGAGCTGAAGGCGCGCGGCAACTTCATCGAAATCAATATCACGCCCGAGGATGTCCAATATCTCTACTACGACGAGTCGAACCTCCTGCGCGAACTCTATGCCCGCGAGGCGAGCATCGTGCAGCGTGTGCGCTGGTTCCCGTGGATACAGATTGTGGTCATCGTCATCTTCGTACTTCTCTTCTTCTACGTCTTCGCCTCGCGCAAACGGTTTGAACAGAACCGAGTCTGGGTAGGTCTCAGCAAGGAGACAGCCCACCAGCTGGGCACCCCCATTTCATCGCTCATGGCCTGGATGGATTATCTCCGGTCATCGGGTACCGACGAAACGATAGTCGAAGAGATGGACAAGGACGTGCAGCGTCTCCACGTTGTGGCCGAACGATTCTCCAAAATCGGGTCCGAGCCCCGTATGGAAGACACCGACCTTGTGCCCGTGGTTCGTAGCGCGGCCCTATACATGCAGAAACGCGCCCCCAAACACATCACCATCGATGCCGTCCTGCCCGAAGGACAGGTGATGCGTCCGCTGTCGGCTCCCCTTTTCTCGTGGGTCATCGAGAACCTCTGCCGCAATGCCATCGACGCGATGCGCGACGGTCGCGGTTATATCCGAATCACCCTCGACCGCACACCGTCCGGACGGGCTTTCATCGAGGTCGAAGACAACGGAAAAGGCATCCCCAAGAACCGGCAGAAGGACGTTTTCCGGGCCGGCTACACCACCAAGAGCCGCGGATGGGGCTTGGGACTCACGCTCGTCAAGCGCATCGTGGAAGAATACCATCACGGCAAAATTTACGTCAAGTCCTCTCAAGTCGGAATGGGCTCAACATTCCGTATTGAAGTGTGAAATTTAATGGGTCAACATTGCAAAATCACTTGTTTTGAAGATTTTAATGCAATTTTATGCACCAAAAGTTTGGTGGAATGAAAAATTTTTGCTATCTTTGCAGCCGATTTAGCGCATTTTTAGCCGAATATGGGAAAATTTGACGCATATAACATTCCGCTCAAGACCCTTCCGTTGGGAACGAGCGAATTTGAATTTCACCTCGACAACGCGTTCTTCGCGCTCATCGGAGAGGAGGAGATTCAGAAGGGCGACCTCAAAGCCGTCGTCACGGTGAACAAGAACGACAAAGAGTCGGCACTCCATTTCACCATTGACGGTAAGGTTGTGGTCATTTGCGACCGCTGCCTCGAAGAGATGCAACAGCCCATAACGACGTCCGCCGACCTCATCGTCCGCTTCGGCAAGGAGTTCAGCGACGACGGCGACAATATCGTCATTGTGCCCGAAGATCCCGGAGCCATCAACGTCTCCTGGTTCCTCTACGAATTCACCGTTTTGGCTATCCCTGTCAAGCACGTCCATCCCTATGGATTCTGCAACAAGGAAATGACATCCAAACTCTCGCAGCACCTCGTGGAGGATGCGCCCGACGAGGACACCTCCTTCGGAGACGATGGCATGTCCGACCCCCGATGGAATGCGCTTAGGAATCTTCGCGACGGGGATTCCGACGAGTAAGTACTCTCGGGGCAAACACTGCCCGCGCGCGTACATTATTATATATAGAAAGAATTAATTAAAAAATATTTCAAAATGGCACATCCTAAAAGAAGACAATCAAACACGCGTACCGCCAAGCGTCGTACGCATGACAAGGCAGTCGTTCCTGCCATCGTAGTATGTCCCAACTGCGGAAGTTGGCATCTTTCCCACACAGTATGCCCCGAATGTGGCTACTATCGCGGAAAGCTCGCTATCGAAAAGGAGGCAGCCCTCTGAGAACAGCTAAACGGTTTCCCTTGCGGAAGCCGTTTTTCTTTTGTTCATTTTCTGCCCGAAAGCATAAAATCTGTTAATACCGACCACAAAAGCAACCGGAACGTCCGAGAGAATCCCTAACGAATGTTAATAAATTACTCCGCCGTTGGGGATTTGCTTTTTTTTGTCTATCTTTGTGAACCCATTTACGATTCAAAACATTAAAATTCTATAAATAATGAAAGCTGCTATCACCGGTCTGACGCATTATCTGCCCGATTATGTGCTCACCAACGACGAACTCTCCCAAATGGTTGACACCAACGATGAGTGGATTACCACCCGAGTCGGCATCAAGGAACGCCACATCCTCAAAGATCCCCACGCAGGCAGTTCCGCCCTCGCCATCCCGGCCGTGAAGGAACTTCTTGAGAAGACGGGCACCCGGCCCGAAGAGGTCGATTGTTTCATCTGCGCCTCTTCTGCCCCCGACTACCGCTGGCCTTCCACCGCCGCTATCATCTGCGATGCCTGCGACATCCGCCATGCGATGGCATACGATATCCAGGCCGCCTGTTCGGGCTTCCTCTTCAACCTCAATCAAGCCCGCGCTTTCATCGAAGCCGGTCTCTATAAGAAAATCATCATCTGTCAGGCCGAGAAGTGCTCCTCTTTCGTCGATTATACCGACCGTTCCACCTGTCCCCTCTTCGGCGACGGCGGCGCAGCCGCTTTGGTCGAGCCCACCGACGACGATTCTCTCGGCGTGCAGGATGCTGTGCTCTACACCAACGGCGCCGGCAACGAGCACCTCATCCTCAAGGCCGGCGGCTCTGTCAACGTTCCCTCCCACCAGACAGTGGACGACAAATGGAGCTACATCTATCAGGACGGACGCTACGTCTTCAAAAATGCCGTCACCATGATGACCCAGACTGCCGGCGAAATCATGCAGAAGAACAACCTCACCCTCAAGGACATCGACTGGGTGTGCACCCATCAGGCCAACAAACGCATCATCGACGCAGTACGCCAGTACGTGGGCGTGTCGGAGGAGAAAGTCATCTGCAACATCGAGAAGGTAGGCAACACCTCTTCCGCCTCCATCCCCATTGCGCTCCATACAGCCGCTCAGGAAGGCAAACTCCACAAGGGCGACACGCTCCTGCTCGCCGCCTTCGGCTCCGGCTTCACCTACGGCTCCATGATTCTCAAGTGGTCCGACTGCGTCATCTGAAACTTCATACTCCGTGCACAAGTCCGGTTTCGTCAATATCGTCGGCAACCCCAATGTGGGCAAATCGACACTCATGAACTCGCTGGTGGGTGAGCGCATTTCGATTATCACATCGAAGGCGCAGACCACCCGCCATCGCATCATGGGCATCGTCAACACGCCCGACATGCAGATTGTCTATTCCGACACACCCGGTGTACTCAAACCCAACTACAAACTCCAAGAGTCGATGCTGGCATTCTCCCAAAGTGCCCTCACCGATGCCGACATCCTGCTCTACGTGACCGATACTGTCGAAACGTGGGACAAGAACAGCGACTTCGTGTCCAGTGTTTCCCGTATGGAGACACCCGTCATTGTGGTCATCAACAAGATGGACCTCCTCTCCTCCCAGCAGGAACTCGAGGAACTGGTCTCCCTGTGGCATGAACGTCTGCCCCGCGCCGAGATTGTGCCCATCTGCGCCCTCCGCAAGATTAACACTGACCTGCTTGTAAAACGCATCGGCGAATTGCTGCCCGAGTGTCCCCCCTATTTCGACAAAGACGCTCTCACCGACCGGCCTGCACGTTTCTTCGTCACCGAAATCATTCGCGAAAAAATCCTCCTCACCTACGACAAGGAAATCCCCTACTCCACCGAGGTAGAGGTAGAACTCTTCAAGGAGGAAGAGAAGATAATCAATATCCAGGCCATTATATACGTTGAACGCGACAGCCAGAAGGGAATCATCATCGGAAAGGGCGGCGCAGCCCTCAAGCGCGTCGGAACACTCGCCCGCAAGGACATCGAAGCCTTCTTCGGCAAAAAGGTCATGCTCCGCTTCTTTGTCAAAGTCGAGAAAAACTGGCGAAACAACCTCCGCGACCTCAACCGCTTCGGATACAATCCGGAATAAGCCAAAAACCCTCAACTGCCACAACAAAAATCCTCAACTGCCACAATAAAAATCCCTCAACTGCCACAACGAAAAATCCTCAACTGCCACAACGAAAAACCCTCAACTGCCACAATAAAACACATTTTTTGCCTAAATTACTGATTTTTTCGTCCCCGCCCTTTTTTATTTAAAAAATAATTTGTATCTTTGCACCCGACAATCAATTACTGATGTTTTCTTATGGCAAATGTAGAATATAAAAAACGCATCGCAGACCAATTATTGCGCGAGCAACTCGAAGCCGCGGGGATGGTTTTGATACAAGGCCCGAAATGGTGTGGGAAGACAACGACAGCCGAACAAATCGCCCAAAGTGTTATATATCTGGACAATCCCCTGCAAAAAAGAGCCTATCTCCTCATGGCAGAGAATAATCCTGCTATGCTTTTGGAAGGAGCCACTCCGCGCTTGATGGACGAATGGCAGTTAGCCCCCCAACTTTGGGATGCCGCACGTTTCATTGTTGACAGACGTGCCGGGAAGGGGCATTTCATATTTACAGGTTCTGCGGTTCCCATCGACAATAATATACCCAGCCATACTGGTACGGGACGTTTTGCATGGCTGACGATGAGACCCATGTCTCTGTGGGAATCCGGCGATTCCAATGGCAACGTAAGCCTTGGGGATTTGTTCAACGGACAAGAGGTAGCAGGCATCTCCCCGAACCAAACCCTGGACGAGATAGCATTCTTTCTTTGTCGCGGCGGGTGGCCCGGAGCCTTGGGTCTGAGCAGACCAACGACCCTGAAACTGGCTGAAAACTACGTCACAGCCATTTGTCAGAATGACATATCGCGGGTTGACAATGTTTCGCGCGATGCTGCTTTCACCCGCAGACTGCTCCGCTGCTATGCCCGACATCAAGGTGGACAGGTGCCGACCAGTACCCTCCAAGCCGACCTCTCCGCTACAGATGACAAAACGATGAGCGAGAACACCCTGGCCGCATATCTCTCTGCGCTGAGGAAGATTTTTGTGTTGGAAGATATGCCGGCTTGGAATCCCAACCTTCGAAGCAAAGCGGCCATCAGGACTTCAGACACCCGCTACTTCATTGACCCCTCAATAGCCACAGCAGCGCTCGGCATCGGTCCGGCCGACCTGATGAATGACCTGAATACATTCGGTCTGATTTTCGAAACAATGGCCGTACGCGACTTGAGGGTTTATGGAGATGCCCTCGGCGGAGATGTGTTCCACTATCGCGACAGCAACGGACTTGAATGCGATGCCGTGCTTCATTTACATAACGGCAACTATGGACTGATTGAGATAAAGTTAGGAGGCGACACTTTGATTGATGAAGGAGCCAAAAACCTCAAGAGGCTGTCTGACAAGATTGACACAACACGCATGAAGGCACCTTCTTTCCTGATGGTATTGACGGCTGTCGGTGCTTATGCTTACCGCCGGGAAGACGGCGTACTGGTTGTCCCCATCGGCTGCCTGAAAGATTGACCCTACATATCGTCGGGTGTTGAGGGCATCAACGACTCATTTTAGGTTCTTATACAAATTCGTCGCTTGTCGTTATTCCTCCAGAGTAATTTGAAAGGTTGAACGAAGGATGTTGATTTAATAAATGTTAATCGGGAAGAATTGTTTTGCCGTTTCAAAAAAAATCGCTATCTTCGCAGCATGAAAAAATTGACGATGCTGGAAATGAACCGCATTTCCAAGAACGAATTTCACGAGGCGCAGAAAATGCCGCTTGTTGTCGTGCTGGACAATGTGCGGTCGCTCAATAATATCGGGTCGGTGTTCCGTACATCGGATGCCTTCCGTGTGGAGGCAATCTGGCTGTGTGGCATCTCGTCGCCCCCTCCATCGCCGGAAATCCACAAGACGGCATTGGGAGCCGAAGAGAGCGTGGCTTGGCGTTACTTCGAAGATACCCACGAGGCTGTGCGCGAACTGCAGGCAAAGGGCTATCGTGTGATGGCCATCGAACAGTGTGAGGGTTCCACCAAGCTGGGAGCAGACTTCCGCCCGGACTTTTCCTGCCCATGGGCCATCGTGATGGGACACGAAGTGCACGGCGTACAGCAGAGTGTGGTGGATGCCTGTGACGGATGTATCGAGATACCCCAACACGGCACCAAACACTCGATGAACGTAGCCGTCACTACGGGTATTCTCATTTGGGAGTTTGCTAAAAACTACAATTATGGCAAAGAGTGAAGACTTCAAGGACCAACCGCTGATAAGGCAATATCTCGACATGAAGGCGAAGCACCCCGATGCGCTGTTGCTCTACAGGGTGGGCGACTTCTACGAGACATTCTGTGATGACGCGAAGGAGGCACACGACATCCTGGGTATTACCCTCACCTCGCGTGCCGGAGCCCCGTTGGCCGGTTTTCCCTATCACGCCCTCGACACTTACCTCCCCAAACTGGTGCGTGCCGGAAGGCGAGTTGCCATCTGCGAACAACTCGAAGATCCCAAACTGACCAAGAAACTCGTGAAACGCGGCGTGACGGAGCTCATCACGCCCGGTCTGACAATGGGCGACAGTGTGCTCAACGCCCGCGAAAACAACTTCCTGGCCGCCGTCACCTTCGGAAAAGACCGTGCCGGCCTGAGCCTCCTCGACCTCTCGACAGGCGAGTTTCTGGCAGCCGAAGGAGCCTACGACTACATCGACAAACTGGTGAACAACTACGCCCCCAAGGAGATGCTGTACCTGAAGGGCAAACGCGATTTCTACCAGCAGAAGTTCACTTCCACACCCTACTGTTACGAGCTCGACGACTATTATTTCTCCTACGACTCGGCGCTCCATCAGCTCCTGGGTCTCTTCAAGACACAGAGCCTCAAAGGCTTCGGCATCGAAGAACTCCCGCTCGCCATCACGTCGGCAGGCGCTATTCTGCGTTATCTCGATGCCACACAGCACAAGAACATACGCCACATCACCTCCATACGCCGTATAGACAGCGACGGGTGGATGCGACTCGACCGGTTCACCATCCGGAGTCTGGAATTGGTACAGCCCATGAACGAGGGCGGACGTTCGCTGCTCTCCATCATCGACGACACCACAACCCCCATGGGCGGACGCATGCTCCATCGCTGGTTGCTCTTCCCGCTCATCCACACCGACAGCATCCGTCAGCGACTGGATATGGTCGATTATTTCTTCCGGGACCCCGTTTGCGCGTCGGCCATACAGGAGGAACTCAAGCAGGTGGGCGACATGGAACGCATCGTGGGCAAAGTGGCCGTGGGCAGAGCCAATCCGAGGGAGATTGTCCAACTGCGTACCGCCCTGCTGGCCGTCAAGAACATTCAGGATGCCTGTCGGGAAGCCGACCTCGAACAGCTGCGCACCCTCGCCTCCCAAATCAACGCCTGCCAGGCTGTGGCCGACAAGATAGGACGCGAGATAGAACCCGAACCGCCCATCCAAGTGGGCAAGGGCGACATCATCCGACAAGGCGTCAATGCCGAATTGGACGAGCTGCGCCAAATCGCCTACTCCGGCAAAGACTACCTGCTGCGACTCCAGCAGAGCCTCTCGGAACAGTATCAGATTCCGTCGCTCAAAGTGGCCTACAATTCGGTGTTCGGCTATTATATCGAGGTGCGCAACACCCATCGCGACAAAGTGCCTCAGGAATGGATTCGAAAGCAGACCCTCGTGGGTGCCGAACGTTACATCACGCAGGAACTCAAGGAATACGAAGAGAAAATCATCGGTGCCGAAGAAAGGATTCAGGTGCTGGAAACCCGGCTCTACAACGACCTCATACATTTCCTCGACGACTTCATCCCCCTCATCCAGGTCGATGCGCAGATTATGGCCCGTCTCGACTGTCTGCTCAGCAACGCCCGTGTAGCCGCCAAATATCACTATGTGCGTCCCGACGTGGACGACAGCTACGTGATAGACATCCGCTATGGGCGCCATCCCGTCATCGAACGCCAGATGCCCGTGGGCGAAAACTATGTGGCCAACGATGTGCAACTCGACAACGAGCACCAGCAAATCATGATGATAACAGGCCCCAATATGGCAGGCAAGTCGGCCCTGCTGCGCCAGACTGCCCTCATCACCCTCATGGCCCACATCGGGTCGTTTGTGCCGGCTGACTCGGCCCACATCGGCATCGTCGATAAAATCTTCACCCGCGTGGGGGCCTCCGACAATATCTCGCTGGGCGAGTCAACCTTCATGGTCGAAATGACCGAAGCATCCAACATCCTCAACAATCTCTCGCCGAGGTCGCTCATCCTCTTCGACGAGTTGGGACGCGGCACTTCCACCTACGACGGCATCTCCATAGCCTGGAGCATTGTGGAATACATCCACGAGCGTGCGGCAGGCCATCCCAAGATGCTCTTTGCAACTCACTATCACGAACTCAACGAGATGGAGCAGTCGTTCTCACGCATCAAGAACTGGAATGTCTCCGTAAGGGAAGAGAACGGCAAAGTGCTCTTCCTCCGCAAACTCAAGCCCGGAGGTTCGGAACACAGTTTCGGCATCCATGTGGCACGCTTGGCGGGCATGTTGCCCGAGGTGGTGAAGAGAGCCGACGACGTGCTGAAACAACTGGAGTCGCAACAGGCCTCGGCTGGGAATCCCTCGACCTCCCACGTGATACGGTCGCCCAAAGACCTGCCCGAAGGGTACCAGCTTTCCATCTTCCAGCTCGACGACCCTGTTCTCTCGCAGATACGCGACGAAATCAAAGGTCTCAATCCCGACAACATGACACCTCTCGAGGCACTCACCAAGCTGGCCGAAATCAAGAAGATTTGCGGCATCTGACCCCTCGGGGACTGACTTGTGCCGACTCCTGTCTTTGCAACCGTAAACCGTTTATTTGACAGACATGATTATGAAACTTCAGCGTTTAATGACCGCTCTGATGTCAGTGGTTGCTTTGGCAACGGCCGGCAGTATGAGAGCCTCCGACTTCGGAAAACCGGTCTCTTGGGACCGCCAGAGTCTTATCATCGACGGCCATCGCGTAGTGCCTGTGATGGGAGAAATCCACTATTCCCGCCTGCCGGCAGACGAATGGCAGCGTGAGGTGAGGAAAATGAAGGAGGGCGGTGTGACCTTCATCGCAACCTACGTCTTTTGGAACCATATCGAGGAGGATGAGGGAATCTTCCGTTGGGACGGACAGAGAGACCTTCGCCGTTTCCTCCAAGTCTGCAAGGACGAGGGAATGCCCGTGGTGATACGCATCGGTCCCTTCTGTCACGGAGAAGTGCGCAACGGCGGTATTCCGGACTGGATGTTCTCCAAGGGCTGCAAACTGCGCTCTTCGGATCCGACCTTCCTCGCATACACCGAAAAACTCTACCGGCAAATCTACTCGCAAGTGATAGGCCTGCAATGGAAGGACGGCGGCCCGCTCATAGCCTGCCAATTCGACAACGAATATCGCGGTTCGGGGGACTATCTGATGGCCCTGAAGCACATCGCCCTCGGCATCGGATTCGACCTCCCCTTCTATACCCGTACCGGCTGGCCCGAACTCTCCAAACCCGTGCCCTTCGGCGAAATGCTGCCCCTCTATGGCGACTATGCCGACGGCTTTTGGGACAAGGATATCAAGGAGACCGCAGGCAACTACTACAAAGCGTTCAACTTCAAGGGCTTCCGTTCATCGACAGCCATAGGGACCGACCTGCTGGGCAAACAAGAGGCCAAAATCGACAAGGGCGAAGCAGAATATCCCTACTTCACCTGCGAACTGGGCGGCGGTATGGCCACAGCCTACCACAAGCGCCCCTTCATCTATGCCGACGACTGCTATTCTCTGGCCATTGTCAAGTTGGGTTCCGGTTCCAATCTGCTGGGGTACTATATGTATCACGGAGGTACCAATCCCGAGGGCAAACTGCACACCCTGAACGAATGTCAGACTTCGCCCGGTACGGCCAACAACGACCTGCCGGTCTGCACCTACGACTTCCAGTGTCCGCTGGGTGAATTCGGTCAGACCTATCCTCAGTATTGGCGCCTGCGTCCGCTGCACCTTTTCATGCACGACTGGGGCGAGACGCTGGCTCCGATGGAGGCTGCTTTCCCCGCCCCGCAGGACATAAAGAAGGGCGAGGACTCGGCGCTGCGCTGGTCAACCCGGAGCAACGGCGGAAGCGGATTCATCTTTGTGAACAACTACGAACGTCTGCAGAATCTCTCGGCCAAGAAGAACGTCCAACTCGAAGTATGCGGCGTGAAACTTCCCAAACTGAACATCCCTGCCGGCTGTATGGCCGTTTTCCCTGTGGGCATCGACGGCATCAAGTATGCAACGGCACAACTTGTGGCCAAACGCGACGGCAAAATCTATCTCATGCAGGTCAAGGGCATTCCTGTCACCGTTGCCATGGAGAACGGCAAGACCCTTCGCGGAGTGAAACCGCGCGGCACGGAGCGTCCTATATATAATAATGTGTATCTCCTGACTCAGGACGATGCCGAACATCTGTTCCTCGCGACCGCAGCCCTCACGGATGTCCTGCCTCTTGTTTCCTACCGCAAGGTGAGGGAAGCCGGACAGATGCGTACCGTCGTGAAGGGACAGGCCAAAGTGGCCGAAGCTCCTGCCGAGGCCGATTGGGAACAGGCAGCGGTCTATAGCATCGTGCTGCCCGACACAGCCCTCTTCTCGCGTCCGATGCTCAGCATCGAATATCAGGGCGATTGCGCCCGCCTTTATGCCAACGGCAACCTTGTGGCAGACAACTTCCAATACGGACGACCCTTCCTTTACGGCCTTTGGCGTCTGCCCGAGGGCACGAGGGAATTGGAGCTCCGTATCCTTCCTTGGCAGGAGGGCATCCCCATCTATATGCCCCGCGAGGCCGACACATCGGCCGGCGAGAGCGTGAAGAGCATCACGTTGTCAGCGGTGCCGGACACGGATTCTGCGACTAGCCTGCTCTCCCCGACAACTGCTGCTTCTCCGCCGTATTTACATGAAAATCGTCATCTGTAACTGCATTTGCGGACTTTTGGAACAAAAAAAACGCGAAAACAGAACTTTTTTGCGCAATATCTTTGTCAATTGGAAAATATTACATATCTTTGCACGGCAATTTCGCAGTTCCCGAAGCCCCCCCAAAAGATAAAAGAAAAATTCTCCAATTCTCAAATTCTTGATAAAAAATAGATTGAGATTATTAAGTACAATCATTTAATAAATTCCTATTTTTCTGTTTATGATGAAACCAAAAAACAACCGACTGCTATTGCTTGCCGGCGTTTGCAGTTGCATGATGTTAACGGGATGCACCAATGATGATTACGACTGGGACAACGTCGATAAGACATTGGGATTCGGCAACTCGCTGACACTTCCCGCCAACAACTCGCTGAATGTCACCCTCGATGACATCTTCGACCTCGGCAACACCGACCTCATTACTATCGACTCCAACGGCGATTACCGCTTCGGCAAAGACCCCGAACAGGTCGATGGAGTGAAGGTGAAGGTCGATCCGATTACTCTCGACAACGACTTGTCGCAGCCCTTCGGATTCACCTTCAATCTGCCCGATGAAGTGATGTTGCTTCCCGTGGCAGTTATCGACTGCTCGACACTTCCTGCAGAAGTTCAGGAAGCATTGTCGCCCAGCCGGGAAATCCACACGATGGAGTATGAATTCAATGTGCCGGACGAGGTGAAAAGCCTCGACTATGTCTCTTTGGGCGGACAAAGCGGCATTTCATTGCAATTCAGCCTCACGATGCCCTCCACTATCTCCGGTTCGGAGGTGATACTCGATTTGCCCGATGTGTTCGACATTCCCTCGGGTGTGGAGGCCGGCAATGTGATTCGCCTTGACAACCCTTCGGGCACTCAGACGATAGAGCTCTCGCTGAAAGGCATCAGCATCACGGACCGCCCCGAGGACGGCTCGCAGGACTACGCTTGTCTCGAGAACGGACAGTTCCACTTGAAAGGAGCTGTGAATATGACTGTGAAAATCAAAGAGCTTGTCAAACCCGCCTCGCCGGAAGTGAATGTGAATGCTGCCGTGACAATGGAAGCCATTCGGATAACGAGTGCCAAGGGAATATTCAAACCCACTGTCAACCCGATGACCGTGGGGACGACAACCATCAACGACTTGCCCGATTTCCTCGTGAATGAGGATGTGGTGGCCGACATTGACAATCCGCAGATTTGGCTCGACATCACCTCCGATCTGCCCTTGGGCGGCATTGTGGAAGCTCAACTCTCTTCGAGTACCACAACAAGCATCGTAGAACTGTCTCAGGCAAAAGGCAACGCCCTCCCGATTGCTGCCAACGGTGTGACCCGTTTGGTGGTATGCCGCAAGGCTCCTGCCAATCTCAAAGGCTATACACCTGTCATAGCTCCCGACCTGAGCACCATCATCCGCAAACTCCGTGAACCCATGACCGTCAGCATCGCTGTCACCTCCTTTGAGGCACAACAGGACGGCCCCGTCACCGTTGAGCTGGGTCACAATTATGAGTTCACGCCCGCCTATCAGTTCACGGCCCCGTTGGCATTGGGCAGTGACGCCCGTGTCATATATACCGGCACCGAAACCGGCTGGAACAGCGACATCGACGATATCGGGCTCTCCAAGTCGGCTGTCATCACACTCACTGCCGATGCCGTGAATAATGTTCCCGGCGATGTGGAAGTCAATATCACGCCTTTGGGACTCAACGGCAACACTTTGAAGGACCTCGCCGTCGTGCCCGTTAAGAACACCGTGGCCGGCGGAAGCTCAATGCCCCTCGAATTCCGCATTACCGACCAGACTGGCGAAGCTTTCAAACTCCTCGACGGAATAGAATACCGGATTGAAGTGACCGCGCCCGCCGACAACAACCTTAAAGGCGCCACACTCAACAGCGGCCAAACCATTCGCATCGCAAACGCCACCTTCTTCTTGGATGGCAAAGTAGTGATTGATGCCAACTGATGTTCAACCCCTAATAGCAATTGAATAAAGATGAAACGAAACAGATTTTTCGCGATTGCCCTCTTGATGCTCACGGTGGTTACAGCTTCGGCCCAGACGCTCAATTCGGCTTATTTCACCCAAGATTATAAGTATCGCCACAACATGAATCCCGCATTCGGGAACGACCGAAACTATGTGGCTCTGCCCACTCTCGGCAATTTATACATACAGACACAATCCAATTTCGGCTACGATGCTGTCATCATGAAGAACCCCGATGCCGGCATCAACGGACAGAAGAGTATGGCTACCTTCCTCCATCCCTCCATCGATGCCGAAACTGCTCTCAGCGGCTTCAACAGCGGCGACAACCGCTTGCAGGTTGCTGTCAATGTACCCATCGTCTCTGTCGGATTCTCAGGCTTCGGGGGGTACAACACCATCGAACTGAATTCCCGGACATGTCTCGGAGTCCTGTTGCCCTACGGGCTGTTGGAGTTTGCCAAGAACACCGGCAACCGCCACTATGACATCGGCGACATCACCGCGCGTGCACAATCCTACGTCGAATTGGCTTTCGGCCATTCTCGCCGGGTGACCGACCACCTGCGCGTCGGAGCCAAAGTCAAAGTGCTCTTCGGTACAGCCCGTGCCGATGTGACGATGGAAAATGTCACAGCCGACCTCAGCAATGCCGAAAAGTGGGTTATAAGCGGACAGGCTACAGCCGATATGTCGATGAAAGGATTCACCTTCAAAGAAGAAACCAAAGACTATAAGAGCCGTCCCGGCTCCTACAGTTATGTGAATGATGTGGATGTCGATAAAGGCGGTATCGGAGGCGTAGGTGCGGCTGTCGATTTGGGAGCAGTCTATCGTCTTAACGACGATTGGCAGTTCTCCGCCTCGCTGCTCGACCTCGGATTCATCTGTTGGTCCAACGATGTGAAAGCCGTCAACCGCAACGGGCAGTTTGAGTTCGAAGGTTTCCACGATACTGAAATCAGCAAGAGCAGTCCCAACTCCTTCAAGAATCAAGGAAACTCATACGCCGACCAACTGGCCGACTTCGCCAACCTGAGCAATGTCGGCGACTATGGAAGCCGGACTACAGGAATCGGGGTCTCGCTCAATGCCGGCGCAGAATACTCCCTGCCCGCCTACCGTAAGCTCTCCTTCGGCCTCTTGAGCTCCACACGCTTTCAAGAAGACTTCACTTGGACCGAAGCTCGTCTGTCGGCCAACTGGACACCCCTCTCTTGGCTCGACGGAGGCGTCAATGCAGCCGTGGGAACCTTCGGATTCAGCGGCGGCTGGGTGCTCAATATCCATCCCTCCGGGTTCAATATCTTCGTCGGAATGGACCATATCTGCACTGAACAGTCCAAGGAAGGCATCCCGATGAGCCTGAACTCGAGCTTCAACCTTGGCTTGAATGTCGCCTGGTAATGGCTCTCATTCTCTGTTGCTCCCGTCAGCGATGGCGGGAGCATATTGTTTGTCCGTGGGTGAGTTGACACCGCAAGTGTCCCCAAATCGTAATGAGCACGTAGCAAAAAGGGACGGAGAATCATAAAATTCAAATATTTTTGGCGAATTTTGTGTAATTGTTTGTACGTTCCAAAAATCTTCCTTATCTTTGCCGCGTCAAATCAAATAAGTTTCATAAAAGTACTGAAACTCACCACAGCGTAAAATGTCTTGTCGTGTGGCTCCGTCCAAGTGACGGGGCCACATTTTTTTGCTGATTTTTGGCCGAAACTGAAACAAAAGTGATAGAAAAAGAAACAATTTTTACTCCCCGGAGGGTAAAAATGTTTAAAAATAGGGGTAGTTTTAGTAAAAAGTACAAAAAAAGAAGGCAACCTGTTTGGCAGATTCAAAGAAATGCTTTATCTTTGCACCGTTATTACGAGATTAGAACATCGAAATTGCTTTTGTACTTTTTTATTTGCTTAGACAACTTTACGCTACGAAGAGTTTCAGACCAGCACTTTAGCGCCCTCAGGCAGTGATGCCGGGGGCGCATTTTATTCATCAGAAGCAAGAAAAGTGCGCCGACCGTCAAAGAAACTGGTCCATTACACGCTCCGTCAGCCCGTCAGCCGCAACTCCGTCCGGGGCAACCGACGGCTCCCCCCGCTGCGCCTAAAAAATTCTGATTATCGGTTGCAAAGACAGAATCTTTCCCCTTTCCGAAATGTTCAGAATTTCCCTAATAATATAACAATTAAGTCCAAATGATACAAAATGGCGCAAAAGAACATCAATGAGGAAATTTGGGATATCGCAAAGTAAATATTATTTCATATCTTTGCACAAACACTCATCGACGCGAAGCTGACGTCCGAAGAGGGAAGATATGCCCGACAGTCAATGAGCGATATCCACAAGGCAATACTATATGACCTGCTTTCCATCATCGACAAAAAGATATGAACAAGACAGTACAGGCAGAAATACTGATGTGCGTACTCCTACTGGCATCGTGTGACGATGTGTTCCAAACGCATCCTTACGATGTAAACTTTAAGGGCGAGACGGGCATTAATGCCAAGAACATCTCGCAAGTGGAAACTGCTTTTTCCGATAAGGACACGCTACGGGTGGCATTCATCAGCGACACCCATCTGTGGCATTCGGACGCACGGGATGAAGTGGCGGATGTAAACCGCCGAAACGTCGATTTCGTTGTGCATTGCGGTGACCTGACGGACACGGGGACAACGAAAGAGTTTGAGTGGTCGCGTGACATTCTGAGCGGACTTCGTGTGCCGTTTGTGGCACTGATTGGAAATCACGACTTCCTCGGTACCGGCGACCAAGCGTACAGTGTGATGTATGGCAAGATGGACTTCTCTTTCATTGTCTCGCGTGTGAAATTCGTTTGTCTGAACACCAACGCTACGGAATACGACTATGTGGCGGCAGTACCCAACTTCGACTTTATGGAAGAGGAGATGACAAAGGATTCTGCCCGATTTGACCGCACAGTTGTTGTGATGCACGCCCCGCCCTACAGCACCCAGTTCAACAACAATGTGGCTAAGGTGTTCCGACTGTATCTGGAGTTTATGCCCGGCCTGATGTGCTGTGTCCACGGACACAACCATAGCGACGATGTAGGTGCCATGTATGACAATGATTTTATATTTTATGGCATCGACTGTGCCGAGCATCGTAACTATCGTATCATGACTATAACCCCTGACGGCTATGAGATGGAACAGATTCGTTATTAGCATTGGATTGTTGGTGCAGACTGTCGCTGTATTTGCGCAAGACAGCATCGATGTTGTCAATCAAGAGAGCGCCACCTACAGGCATCACGTCGAATGGCATCAGCGTCGGTGGGCGCAGCTCATTCCCAATCAGTTCGTCATTCAGAATGCCGGCAACATGGGTGTTCTCTCTGCGGGTATCGGTTGGGGCTATGGCCGTCAGCACTGGGAGACACACCTGCTTTGGGGCTATATCCCCAAGCACCAGAGCACTCGGGGAAAACTGACGATGACGCTGAAAGAGAACTATATTCCTTGGAACCTGCGCATAACGGGGCCACACGACACGTCGGCAAACATTCTGAAACGCGGCTGGACACTAAGCCCTCTTTCTGCCAGCCTCTACGTCAACACTGTCTATGGCCATGAGTTCTGGAAGAGTCAGCCCCGCCGCTATCCCGACAACTACTATGAGTTCATGTCAACCAAGTTCCGCCTGAACGTTGCGCTGGGGCAGCGCATCATATATGATATTCCCCGAAATCGCCGCAAATATGCCAAGAGTGTCACCCTGTTCTACGAAGTCAGTTCCTGCGACCTCTATATCCGTGCCAAGTTCCAGGACAGCAGCGTGCCGCTAAAAGACATCCTCGGATTTTCCATTGGTGTGAAATTACAAACGTAACTTTGCGTCGCGCAAGGGCTCTGTTCTGTTATATTCTAATGTTATTGCAGACATAGCTCACGACCTTACGGGCAAGAATCTGGCAGTAGTGCTGATTATCTCACCGTCAACTTTCTTCCGTCGCGGATATAGATGCCCTTGGCGGGATTCGTCACCTCGCGGCCTTGCAGGTCATACCACTTTTCATTTTTCACTCCTCCACTATTCACTTCACGGATGCCGCTTGACACCTGGTCGGGCAGGAATTCCGCCATCGAATTGTGGAACAGGTTGCCGTAGTGGGCCTCGTTGTAGATGCTGGCGTGGCTGCCGGTGGTCAGTCGGGCCACGGCCTGGTAGAGGTCGCGCAGTTTCACCTCGGGCTGGCGGTTGATGACCTGTTCAAATGCGCGGGTGAAACCGTTGGAGAGCCAGATCTGCATGTCGGGGTCGAGCATATCGGCCTTCGACGGTTCGTTGGCGTTGGCAGCGGTCAGGTAGAGCACGCCTGGCAGCCCCACGATAGCCTCGCCAATGGAACCGCTGTAGCAGGCATCGATGGCCGCGAATATCTTTCGGTATTTTCGGGCCTCAACGATTTCCTTCCAACCGCTGCTGAGGGTCTCGGTGGTGAGTTGCAGGTCGCTGCCCCACGCCGCCTTGCCACGGTTGCCGTGGCCGCACCAATAGAAGAATATGTTGGAGTGCTCGTCGCAGTGCATCACCGTGGGGTACTTGTCCGACTGCTCGCCAAGGATAATCTTGCGCAGGTCACCCAGGCCCACGTCGCTCAGATGATAGTCCACCACCACGTTCTTATAGACATTCTCAGCCCCCTCCGTGCCTTTCGGACGTACATAGACCTCGCCTGGGTAGATGTTCTGCGGGTCGTTGGCGATGTTGTCGGCCAGAATGAGGATGATGTGGTCGTCGTCGTAGCCGTGGCGCTTCAGCATTTGGTAGATGGCCAGCGCGTCGGCCTGGTGGCGGTAGTTGTCCCACGTGTCGCTGGTGCCAATCACCATCGCCCAGTTGTCGCGCAGTTCGGGATACTGGAAGTCCTCCTGCTCCTCGTTCAACTGCTGCTCCTGCTGGGCGCGTACCTGATCCCATTGCTGCAGCAGTTCGTCGGAGGCATCGTCGCGGTTGCGGCTGTAGGTGCCCAGCGTGGTGTACTGCCCGTCGGCCAGTTGCCAGAAGTTATAGAACGAATAGAGCACGGCAGCGTGGTGCAGCACGTCGAAATCGAGCGCGCCCGTAGCCCCGCTGATATCAGGATGACCGCCAGCATGCAGTTGGGTGAAGGTGTCGGTCATGTCCTGCCAGGTGGATGCATTGCCTTCGCGACCGTCGATAACGGCCACTATCGCCTCGTTCATCAGCTGGAGGGGATTTGAAATCCCCGACTCCTGAGTTGCGGATTTCAAATCCGCAACAACAGCGGCAAACGCAACGAGGGAGAGGGCATCGTAGAGATGTGCCTCGCCGTTGACGGGTTCCTCGCCGAAACGCTGTTGGTAAGCCTCGGTGAAGCCCGACTTCGGATCGGCACAGGGAGCCAGTCCCTTGTAGCGATGAGAGAGCCGTGCAGGCAGCGAGGCCGACATCATCATATCGGAGCAATACACATTCTCCGTATCATCAACCATCTGGTCGAAAACGACGGCATCGTCCTCACAGGCAGGAGCAAACAGCAGGGGGCCACCTTGCCACTGACTGATGAGTTGGCGCAGATCGTCCTGGGTGCGATAGATGCCAAGCAGGTCGATGGTCATTCCCATCTCCGTAGCCGAATAGCCAAACCAGTCGCTGAACGACTGACCATAGATATCGTCGCTGGTGATGAGGCTGATGTGCGCCTTGCCCTCCAAGAGGATGCCACCCAGCATCATGTAGCACTGCGTAAAGTCGCTCTCCGACAGGTTGAACACATTGGGCTTGGCCGAGTAGATGCGCTGCAGTTCGGTCGATGTGGCCACGGGCAGCAGCAGCGTCTTCTCCTTCGCGTTGAAGGCCGTGGCGGCCGTCTTGGCATGCACCGACGTGGTGGGGCCTATCATGGCGATGATTTCATCGTCGTTGGCGATGGCCTGGTAGTCTTTCTTCGCCATCGCGTCCTCGTCGTACCACACCAGTTCCAGCTCTACCCGTTGGTCGGGATTTGCAATCCCGACCTGCCCTGCGGCAATCGTCTGCAAGGCCCACTGCGCCGTGCGCTCAAACTGCGTATGCTGCGCCTGCGGCAGCGACACCGCCACCTTGTACTTCTTGGCATGTACGCATATTGATAGCGCCATCAGCACCACCATAAAGAGTAGTTTTCTTTTCATATTCTTGTTTTATTCAATTATTATTAGTAAATTTCCTCTAAAAAAAGACAAGCACTTGACATTTTTTATTCACCAGACGTAAAAATCTCAGATTTTTTATTTATCTTTGCACCCAGAAACCAAAAATGTTAGTATTATGACAGCAATACAGTTACGTGCGGAATTGTTCCGCGAGATGAATCCACTTCTCGACAGCGAGGTGGCGATGGCCAAGGTGCTTGCGTTCGTCAGAAGTCTTTCTCCTGACACGAAAGCAAAGTCAGAATCGGGCTGGGCCGACCGTTTTTCCGGAGCGTGGAAGGATAGCCGTTCGACAGAAGAGATTATCAACGATATTCGTGAAAGCAGAACCTATAGAGGACTGGGTTAAGTAGCCCCATTTCTGTTCGATGCCTGTCGTGCAGGCCGTTTCTTGCGCCTCCTGGCGGCTTCCACCCACGGGAAGCACCGTTTCCTGCGCCTCGGAGCGGCTCCCACCCTGTGGAAGCGCTGTTTCCGCTGCCCCTCGGCTACCGGCACCCGCCGACTGCACTGTTTCCTGCGGCCCGGAGCGGCTCACCGCCCTCGCCGCGCTGTTTCCAGTGCCTCCGACAGCGCTGGACGGGCGTCCGTTCACGCTGTCGGAGGGGTCGGACGGTTATTCAGCGTCAAAGTACTCGACGTGCAGGGGCACAAAAGTCGGGGGTTTTGGCCAGGCTTTGATGATGCCAACGAGATCCTGGGTTCCCCAGAACGTTGTGTCGTAGTATTTGGTCTTCTTATTCTTCAGTTTGAATGTCTTGCAACCATAGGTCACTAAGTACATCGTCCGGCCATTATACCAGTACTCGTTCTCTAATACCAGAGGAAAATCATCGGATCCCTTCAGTGTATGCTCCCCGCCAGAATATGTCATCCACTGGCTGTCGTCCTTCTTCTGATTCAGTATCTTGGCCACCTCCTTGGCCTGCGAAAGTGTGGCCCACTGATGGATGTAATCCTTGTCATCGAAATAGTGCGCAAAGCATACTCGACCAGTCCAGACGAGTATTCCCTTGACGCTCGGCGTTGCCTCACGGATGCAGACTTTGGGAACTGTTTTTCTGGAATCTTCGTTATAATAATATTTTATATAATTCAAAAAAAGATCATCCTTTAAATATCTCCAGGAAGCGACTGGCACCCACTCTGTCTGCTTCACCACCTCCAGCAATTTGTAGGGCGACTTGGCGGCGGCATTGTTGGGCCACAACTGTTCGGGGATGAACTTCACTTCGCTGACGTGCCGTATGTCGAGGTCGTCGGAGAAGGTGACGCTTGCCAGTTCGCTGGGAG
>FLNY01000172.1_pt1 | contig 32955 bp, 27 predicted proteins | sample 1140381 | NCBI WGS metagenome assembly FLNY01 (sample SAMEA3878172, study PRJEB12797) | bioreactor metagenome | biome: Moose rumen | place: Sweden | collected 2011-10 | reverse complement strand
TAAAAAGCAATGCCAATTGTGTGAATTACCATTTTTAAAATAAAATGATATGGCGTCTTCATCATCTGGTGAAGATGCCATATCGTTGAGTGTAGTATTATATGGTTAGCTTATTATCTTTGTGCAAAACCATAGCCATTTGTAAAGCCACCAGTCGACATGACGTTGGGAGTGAACGGCCAGAGATAGATGGGCGCGCTTTCGTAGTCGTAGTCGAGGAAGTAGTATTTCAAATACTCGTCTTCGTTCTTGACAAGGTCTGCTCCCCAACCCACCTTGGTGTAGCCATCGGCTTTGAGAGCGTCTTCGTCTTCTACACGGCTAAACAAGCCTTTGATGGCAAGGTTAGTCTCGCTTGGCGCATCGCTAAGCCCCATCGAGGCCCAGTCATCGTTCTGTCCGCGCCAGCCCGGGAAGAGAACAGGGTCATTCTCGTCGGTGCACTGAGTGGTCAGGCGATATTTGTGTGAAGACTTGGCATCGACAAGCTTGGTGTAGATGCTGTCGCTTATGACGTTGCCGTTCTCAAACTCATAATATCCATTGGCTTTCAGACCATCAATCATCTTGGCTGTGAGCTCTTTGACGGCTTTAATCTTCTGAGCAAACAATCCTGTGCGGATAAGCGTAAAGCGACGGTCGCCTTCGCCTGCAAATTCAAATCCACGTTCGTCAACGACGGCTTCGAGCATGCTCTGACGACTGCTAATGAACTCGTCGGTCTTGGCCATGCCTTCGGGGAAACTACGCTCGCGAATTTTGCTAAGGTAGGTGCGTGCTTCCGACTCATCGCCAGTGGCAGCACAAGCCTCGGCATAACCAAGATATATTTCGGCAAGTCGCATGTATGGTCCGTTTATACCACTCTTGCGTTGCCCTGCTGTCCACACATTTTTTTGGCGACACTCGTCCCACTTGTTATATGATATGCCACCACCAGCAGCCTTGCTGTTAGGTGTGAAGGGTATGAGCGTCTCGGTGCCTTTGCCCGTTGAGCCTGTGACGGTGGCTGCCACGTCGCGACGTTTGTCGGCAGGGTCGAACATGCCATAGTAGAAAGCTGGCACTATGCGCCCCTGACCATAACTCTTGCACGGATAGGCATTCTTCGAGCCACCACTTGACGGACGACCAAACGAATACGGACGAGCATCATTGCCACCACCTTGTTGCATGGGGTATTCATATATGCTCTCGTCGGCATACGCAGCGTCGTCGTCCATCATCTGCTGGAAGAAGTATTGGTGGGGGTTGTTGAACTCCTGCCCATTGCTACCCTTTGAGCGTGGGTCGGTGTCGTGGAAGACTGCCGTGCCCGGGTTGTCAATCACCTTCTTAAAGTATGTTTTAGCAATGTCGTAATACTTTTGCCAGTCGGAGCGTCGTCCATACGTAGCACCATTATTTTCTTTGCCCACGTTGTCATACGAAATGGCATTGCCATCTATGTCGACGCGATTCATGTCGCCCCGTCGTGTCTGATAGCCACCAGCTTCGAGAGCTATTCGACCGATAAGACCTTGCACGTAGGTCTGCGAAAAGAAGTTCTTGGCTGTGCCCTGCACACCGGGTATCTGACCGAGCGTGTACATTAGTGGCTCTACGCGAATCAGTTGTGCAAGGATGGCTTCGTAGATCGAGTCGCGACCCGTCAGACCTGTGGCTGCCACGCCAATCTTGTCCTGATATGGCACGTCGCCAAAGTTCTTTATTAGTTCTCGATAGGCAGTAGCACGCAGTGCCACGGCTTCGCCATAGGCCTGACCAACTTTGTCGGGCTGACCTGCACTAACCATGTCTTCAAAGCCTTCCGTGTCTTCAATGGCAGCAGCAATGGCATTTGCTTTGCCAATGACGCTGTATAGGCTTGCGTACGCATCGTCTTCTTTCTGATACGATGTCAGACCATACGACCCAGCATAGGTGCCATTTTGATAAAGCCCTTCGGGGTAGTGGCGTCCGGGCTGATTGGCAAAGGCTTCGGGGTGGCGCTCAATATCGCTGCCAACCACGTCGGCAGCATAGAAAAGACCATCGCCAAAGACTTTGTTTTGTGCGCAGTCGCGCCACGTTTCGTAAGCTCCGTCGAGTGCTGCACGTGCCAGTTCCATATTCGAAAATACGAAGTCGGCATCGACAACCGACGGGCTGCTCGTTTCGAGGTAGTCATCGCACCCGGCAATGCCCACCGTCATGACGGCAACAGCCGCATATTTTATCTTGCTTTGCATTGTAGTGTTTTCTTAAAAAGCGTAGGGGTTAGAATGCAAGATTGCAACCAAAGGTAAAGGTTCGTGCCTTCGGATAAGAGTTGTAGTCGTAGGCTGGGGTGGGGAATCCGTCCGAGCCACTTGGCGCAGTGTTGACATCGGGATCCAGACCACTATAATCGTTTATGCAGAATAGGTTGCCACCCGTAAAGTAGAAGCGCAAACGGCTAATCTTAGCTTTTTGTGTCAGCTCGCGCGGAAGTGTGTAGCCCACGGTGAGTGTGTTCAGACGTAGGTACGACGCTTTCTCGATAAACTCCGACGACACTATGCCATATTCCGAGTATGGAAGTGCATATTTGACACCAGCATTCATGCTTCGCAGTTGATCGGGGTCGGTAACGGCAACGAGGTCGCCCTCCGAAGTTGTCGTATACATCTTCCACGTGTCGGCAATGTGAGCCAAGCGGTTCTGACCGACGCCGTTGTCTTTGTTGCCCATCATGCTATGCATGGCGTTGGCGTTATATACGTCGCCGCCTATCTGATAGGCAAAGTTGAGCGTAAAGTCGAGTCCTTTCCACCGGCCAGTGAAGTTAAAACCACCCGTATGCTTTGGCATCGTGTTGCCAATGACGGTCATGTCGTCGGTGTTGACAATGCCGTCGCCGTTGACGTCTTCAAATTTTGCCATACCCGGTGCTGCCGTCTGACCTTCGGGAGTCTGATATGCCGATACGCCAGCGTAGTTGACAATGTCGGCAATGTCGGTTACGCCGTCTTTGAGCTTCCATACGCCACCTTCGACATTGAAGTCGTCAACGGTGTAGAAGCCTGCACTCTTGTAGCCCTGAATTGTGCCGACGGGCTCACCTTCCCGAATGATGTAGTCGTAGAAGGGCTTCAGCATGCTGCTACCCCAGCCTGTGTGAGTGTCGGCCAGTGCGCTGTCGTTGAGTTTTTCAACGTTGTTTTTGTTGTAGTTGTATGTTATGCCAAAGCTTAGGTTGAAGTCGTCGGTGCGGACAATGTCGTAGCCCAACGATATTTCAAAACCTTTGTTGCTCGTCTCGCCCACGTTTTGGAACTGATAGCTGTAGCCTGCCGATGCGTCAACGGGCACTTTCATAAGGATGTCTTCGGTGGTGTTGGAATAGGCATCGAACGAACCGTGTAGGCGGTTGTTGATAAAGCCAAAGTCCAAACCAATGTTGCGGCTAATGGTTGTCTCCCATTTCAGGTCTGGGTTACCTTGCAGGTCGCCAGGCACGTATGTCGTCTTCGACTCGCCGTCGACGGTGATTGTCTTTGTCTTCCAAGTCTCTTTCCAGAGGCTGGGGTCGATGTTGTCCGAACCCGACTTACCATAGCTCAAGCGGAGTTTGAGGTTGTCGACAGCACTAACTCCTTCGAGGAAGCTTTCGTCCGATATGCGCCATGCAGCTGCTGCTGCAGGGAAGAAACCCCAGTGGTTGTTTGGCGCAAACTTGCTACTGCCGTCAGCACGGAACGTTGCCGTGAGCAAATAGCGACTCATGAAGTCATAGTTCAGTCGGCCAAACCAGCTGACTGTGCGTGCTGGTGTGCCAATGGTGTTGCCCACGTTGTCTTTGCCCAGCGAAGAGTCGCTCATAGATATTTGACCAAAGGCACTCTTCATGTCGAATCCTTCAGGATAGCCGTAGCCGTCTATGTAGCTGCTATTGCTCTTGCTTTCGAGCATTTCGTTGCCCAATAGCACTGTCGCATGATGGTTGTCGCTCGCAATGGGCAACTGATAGTTGAGTGTCGTGGTCCACTTCATGCCAAATCCGTCGCCTTTGGTCAGTTTGGCGTTGCTGTAGCCATTCTCAAGCCCCGCGTCCCAATAGCGTGTCTCGCTCCAGTTCTTGCGAAGCGAAATGTCAGTCTTGGCTGTGAATCCCTTGAAGGCGTTCCACGTCAGCCCAGCGTTGCCACGCACAAACTGTCGACGTACTTCGTTCTGGTAGTTGTTTATAAGCTCAATTGGGCTGTAGTCGAGGTTTACGTTGTTTTCGCCCATACCGAGTATTGTCGGGTCGTCTGTGCCAAGTGGTGTGTCGATGGGGCGGAAGCTATATGCGCTTGTTGCAATGTCAAACTTTGCACCGCTTATGCGTCTTTCGCCGTAGCGCAGGTCGACGTCAAAAGTTAGGTCGTCTATTATCTTGTGGCTAACCTTTACGTTGGCACCATAGCGCTTGAAATTGGTGCCTATGCGTATGCCACCATCGTCCATATAGTGGACCGAAGCATAATATTTTGTTTGGTCGCAACCGCCTGTGAGGCTCAGGTCGTGGTTCCACGTGTGAGCAGTCTCCATGATGTCGTCCACCCAATTGTGGCTACTCATGTTCTTATACTCTTCCAAGTGGTTGCCATACTTAGAGCCCAAGCCGAAATATTTTGCCACAGCGTCGCCATAGCTTTCGCCGTAGGCCGTCTGGTAGCTCCATTGGTTCAAGACGTAGTCGTAGGCATCGAGCACATCGAGTGTCTCGGGGATTTTCTTTACTTGGAAGTAGACATTGTAGTTGACGTGCGTCTTGCACTCGCCTTTTGACCCCTTGGTCGTCACGAGGATTACGCCGTTGGCACCACGTGCACCATAGATAGCCGTCGAGGCGGCGTCTTTCAGCACGTCAATGCTCTCAATGTTGTCGGCCGGAATGTCGCTAATGTCGCTCACCACTACTCCGTCGACAACAAAGAGTGGGTCGTTGCTCTGCGTAATGGAGCCACCACCACGCACGCGCACGCTCATCGTTGCGCCCGGTCGACCGTCCTGACTCATGACGCTGACGCCAGGCAGTTGTCCTTGAAGTGCTTGTGCCACGTCGGCCACTGGGTTAGCTGCCAACTTGTCGCCCGACACCGACGCCACCGAACCCGTAAGGTCTCTGCGCTTCTGTGTGCCGTAGCCCACGACGACGAGTTCGTCCAGCTCTGTTAGCTCGTCGTTGAGCGTAAAGTCGAGTTGTGAGTTGCCGCCAACGGGCTTCGTGGCCGTGTCGTAGCCAATGAAAGAGACTTGGATTTGTGCGTCGGCAGGCACGTTCAGTGAGTAGTTGCCGTCGGTGTCCGTAACTGTGCCAGTGGTGCTACCCGCCACCACCACAGCCGCGCCAATGATTGGCTGCCCAGCTTCGTCTACTACGCGCCCCGTAATCTTCGTAGTCTCTTGTGCCGACAGATTAAGAGGCAAAGCGCATAAGAGAGCGAAGAGTAGTTTTACTCCCCCTCTCCTATAGTGTTCGTACTTTAAAAACATTAAACTAAAAACTATTAAATTATTTATACCTAAATGCTTTGATTGCACGCGTGTCTGCCTGCAAATTTTTAGGCAGACTTATGTAAATGTAGAAAAATGTTTTTCTTTGTTCAAGAAAATTAACATTTTGGTGTTGACTATAAACAAAAAGAGGTTGCTCACACGTAGTGGGCAACCTCTCCTATGAATATTGTTTGTCTCTGCCGACCTACTTAGCGTATTCGATGCTGTAGCCGTTGAACTCAGTTACGAAACCATCGTCGTTAACCTTGACAGTGTAGCTGTCGATGTCTTCTTCAGTCTCTTCTTTCGAAACGCCGTCTACTGTTTTTGTCGTTACCATCTTTGATTCGCTGCGGCTAATATAGTGTGCAGTGCCTTTGCCATACCAACCCAGTGGACCGAATATCTTGAAGAGTGGAAGACCTACCACATTGGCAACGAGTTGCCTATATTTGTTTTCTTTGTCGCTCGTGACGACTTCTGTTGTCTCTGTATACTCTTCGGTGTAGGACGTTTTTTTCAATTCACCATCCCAATCTATCTCAGTGCCACTTTCTTTGCTCTGTTTGCTTATCGAGATGAGGTCTCCGTCCTTATATGTTAGAGTTATGTTTACTGTGGCGCTATTATAGCTTTCTACATCGCCAAAGTATTCAGAAGTCACATATACACTACTCATTTGACCGTCGGCATTGTAGCCGAAGCTTATGTTGTCGACTTCAACTTCTGCTGTTAGATTAGTTTCTTCATCTGTGTATTGCTCAGCAAATTTTAGGCTTGTGATGTAGCCTTGCTCATTGAAGCGGAAGTCTGAACATACTTCCTTATCTCCCCATTTGTCAGTTTTGGTTATCGTATAGGGGTTCGAGGTAATGGTGTATGTGGTGGAGCCACTGCCCGTTATTGCTGTCAGCACGCCGTTCTCGTCGTAGCTAAAGGTGTAGTCTGCTGCGCCAGCAACTTGAAGAGCTTCGGTGCCTTCGCCAACATACGATGCCGTACCAACAGGTGTCGATTGTCCGTTGTCGTCGTCGTCATCGTCGCAACCAACGAACGCCACGCCCATCAGTCCGACGAGCGCAAAGAGTGAAAGAAGATTTTTCTTCATTTTGTGATTTGGTTTTTTTGTTTGTTATTGTATTAGGGTTGATTGACTAAAATAAAGGAGCATTTTTATAATCCCTATATTAACATATTTTACATACCTTTACAACGCTTGAATAGTGGACTACATTAAATGCTCGTTTAATGTAGTCTATTTTTGTCTATAATCGTTCAAAATAACCATTTTTAGGTATTGCCTACACCTATTGCCAGCAATACCTTTGCAAGTGTTGACCGAAAGAGGTTTTCCCGCTTCTGTCAGCACGTCATAACGAGTTACCCAACGGGGTCATACGGTTTGTGCGCAGCCGATGCGTATGCCATGTATCGTTCTTTGGTTTTTTGTTAATTGAAGTTGGCAGATGCGCTTCTTGTCCAATCTGCCAAAAGCCGAGCAAAGTACTTGTCTACCTTGCTCGGCTTTGTGTTTTCGTTCTATGTTTCCTCGGCTTAGAAATTTTCGGCGTACCAGCCAACGAAGAGGTCGACCCACTCTGCGGCACGCAGTCCGTTGCCAAGTCCGAAGCCATGTTTCCCTTGTGCAAAGATGTGTAGTTCGGAGCATACGCCTTGTGCTTGCAAGCGCTGCTGGTATATGTTGCTCAGCACTGGTGGCACAGCGTTGTCGTCGGCAGCATGAAACAAGAATGCTGGTGGTGTGGCAGCGTCAATATTGTCTATGGGCGAGAAGCGTATTTCGAGGTCGCGCTCTTTCTTGCCTGTGCCTCCGATGAGTCGTTCGCGAGTGCCCTTGTGCGTCTTGTTGGTTTGCAGCGAAAGGACGCCATAGCCAAGCACGCTAAAATCTGGTCGTGCCGACGTTGTGTCGGTGGTCGTGTCGTAGACTTTTTGGTCATATAGTGTCGAGGCCGACGCTGCCAAGTGTGCCCCAGCCGAAAAGCCCATTATGCCTATGCGGTCAGGTCGAATGTCATATTTCTTGGCGTTGGCACGCACAAGGCGTATGGCGCGCTGAGCGTCTTGCAACGGACCGATGCTCTTGTTTTTCATAATCTGCTCGCTTGGCAATCGGTATTTAAGCACGAAAGCCGTGAAGCCTTCTTTGGCAAGTCTGTTTGCCACGTCGATGCCCTCTTCGTTGTAGCTAAGGTAGAGGTATCCGCCACCCGGACAGATAACAACAGCAGCATGTCGGTCGGTCGTCCCCTTGGCTGGGCGCACCACGTAGAGCGTCGGGTCGGTAACGCGCGATACGCGTGGCGCGCCATTTTTGCCTCGTATCGTATCTTCGTGGTACGTGGCGTCGGCTATAGCGTCTGGGATGTTGCCCTCTGACCACAAATGTATAATCTCTTGTGCACCGACTTGTGTGGCAATGAGTGCTAAAAGAATCGATAATATGTTTCGTGTCATTTTATGTGTATGATAAAATGTTATTTCTTGTTTGCTCTTGCTGCAAGCTTTACGATTAGCAAAACAAGAGACAGCAATGCCGTTGTGGCTGCTCCTGCAGGCATGTCGAGCCAAAAAGACATGACCACACCTCCAAGACAACCCACATGGGCCACTGCCGTCGAGACTATCATCTGACGCGACAAACTGTTGGTGTACATGCCAGCAATGCTTTGCGGTATGGTAAAGACCGACAAGACGAGTATTATGCCCACCGACTTTATGGCAAGCGATATTGCTATGGCCACGACTACTGCGCACGCCATGCCAATCAGTCCCGAAGGCAAGCCTGCCAATCGTGCAAAAGGTGCGTCGAACGCCACGTGCAATATAGGACGGTAGAAAACTGTTGTAAGTAGTAATATCGTGGCTGCCACAATGCCTTCTGCCCATAGGTCGGACGTGCTGACCGTTAGTACGTCGCCCATCATGAACCCAAGCAATCCAGGCGCATAGCCGGGCGAAAGCGACATAAATATTATCCCCATTGCCATGCCCAGCGACCAGAGCATTGCAATGGCACTATCTTCGCGCACGTGTCCTTGGTGGCTCAATATTTCTATGCCAATGGCTGTCATTGCCGCAAAGACTATTCCGCCCACTGTCGGGGTAAGACCCAAGTAGTAGGCTATGCCTATGCCTCCGAAGCTGGCATGCGTGATGCCTCCTGCTGCAAACACCATCCGACGCACCACAATGTATGTGCCCACGATGCCACTCAGCACCGAAAGAAACAACATGCTCAGCAACGCATTTTGAACAAATCCGTATTCGAGTAGGTCTTTCATCTGAGGTTGTCTATTTGGCGTATGGTACCGTCGACGTGTATTATGCTGTTTGCCATATCTACGATGTTTTCCGTGTCGTGCGACACAATCACAATTGCCATCCGACTTGTCAGTTGTGGCAATAGTCTGTAAAGTGTCGTCTCCGAATTGCGGTCCATGTATGTTACTGGCTCGTCGAGCACCAGAAGCTCTGGGTTCATCATTAGTGCACGACACAATATCACTCTCTGTCTTTGTCCGCCCGATAGCTGACCTATGCGCTGGTCGGCCACGGCTCCCAGTCGGGCAAACTCAATTAGTTCATCAATCTTTTCGTTTCGTTTTTTCTGACTTCCAAAGCGTTCGAAGAGTCCACCTGCCATATAGCCCATGCCTATCACCTCGCGTACGTTTATGGGGAAGTCAAGGTCAATGGTCAGCACTTGTGGCATGTAGCCAATGCGTAGCCCCTCTCGGCGTTCAATGTGTCCGTGTGTCGGGCGAAGCTGACCAAGCAGCGTACGCACTATTGTCGTTTTGCCACCACCATTAGGACCTACAAGCGCCACGAATCTGTTCTCGGCTATGCTCATCGTTATGCCCGACACTATGTTGCGCCCTTCGTAGCCTGCGCTGACGTCGGTCAGCTCTATGAGGTTGTTGCTTTGCATTGGCTCTACAAATACAAGCGTTCGAAGGTGCTAATTATTGTGTCCATACAGCTTGTCCATTCTGTCCCTTCGGGGTCTATGCCGACAACTTCTGCTCCAATCTCGCGAGCAAGTGTCTCTACGCGACTCTCGTCGTAGCCTGCCTGCACAAACACCACGCGCGCGCCCCGACTGCGTGCCTCGTCGGTAATCTGTTTCTGATGTCCCGACGATGGCAAGTTGCCCTCGTGCTCTATGGCTATCTGTGTCATGCACATCTCGCTTGCCAATGCCGACAGTGCTGGGTGATATATGCAAAAAGCTATGTCTGGTCGCTTTTCGGCTATTGCGTTCAGCTTCGTTTGACGTAGGCGAATGTCGGCCCTTAAGCTTTCGGTAGCACTGTCTATGTATGCCGCCTTTTCAGAGAAAATGTTTTTTAGTAAGGCGCTAAGGCTATCGGTTAGCAACAAGGCTTCGCGTGGCGAAGTCCAGTAGTGTGGGTCGGTCGTTTGACTTAGCGAGTTCATGTCGTACCACGCCATGTTTGGTGCCACGCTCTGTAGCCGATTGCGCCACGTAGTCTCGAAGTCCAATGTCCCGAAACTGATGTATGCCACCGACTGGTGCATGTCCATCATCTGACCCGGTGTGGGGGCATAGCTGTCGTGGTCGGCTCCTTGTGGGATAAGTACGTTCAAGCATACGTCTGATGGCACCATCCGACCTACAAAATACGACATAATTGGCAACGTCATACTTATGCACTTGGCTTCGCCTCTTGCCACAGTTTGCCTTTGGCACGAAGTGCAAGCCATGCACAACACCAAAATTGTTAATATAACTTTGTTCATTGCTCCTTAGCCCAGAAGTTCGTAGGCGTTCGATATGTATTTTTTCGACACGGGTATGGTCGGACGCTCCACTCCCGGCAGGTCAAGACGTACAACGTAGCCATCGCCACTCTTCTCGAGCACCTTAATGTGAAGTTTATTTACCATGTAGCTCTTGTGGCATCGCACGATGTCTTCCGATTTAATTTCCTCTTGAAGTTTCTTGAACGTGCGTCGAATGGTATACGTGCCAAGTTTCTGACCGTCTAAGTAGTATATTGTTACGTAGTTGTCGGCTCCCTTTATGTAGGCAATGTCGGCACTTCGCACGCTAAAACACACGTCGCCTCGTCCGTCGAAAAACTTCACTTTCTCGCCCATGTCGACCGACAGGTCGGCAAGCGAACCAACGTTCTTGTTTGTCCTGTATTGCTCAATGGCACGCAGTCGGCGGTCTTTATCGCGCCACGAAAAGTAGAGCCAAATCACGCTATATGGTAGTAAAAGTATAAGGGTTGTGTTGCCAATTGAAGCACGCAAGAGCTGACCGACCGAACGCTTATCTGCAAACCACAATATTTCAAGGATGGTAAAAGCAACCGATATGCAAGTTATTTCTGCCGCAATCCACGCCAAATATTTCCAAAGTTCTATTGTCCGTCCTTGCTTTTTGCAATGATTGTATAGCAATAATCGCGAAGCCGACACGACCAGCATGCCTATGAGGGTTAGCAACAATGAAAGCAAAAAATATTTCGTGTCGCTCATGTCGCTGAGCCAATGTCGCGAATTGTATGGCTCAAAAATATTTATAAAGACGAGCGAGAAAAGTGCAGTTAGCAAGACAAGTCGCGTCAGGTTGTCGCGTGTGACATGGTAACGTGGTATATTCTTGCTAAAATCCATTCGTCTGCGATTTTTGCAAATTTAAGAAAAAATAGCACCATTTTATTTTTCTCATTGCCTATTCTGTCGCATGCGGTGTAACTTTGCTTGTGCAACATGCACACTTTTCGTCAACTCGTCAATAACAATCCGATGGACAACTCTTCTGCCCTGCAAACCAAAGAACCTTTGTGGACTGCCGACTTCATAAAGCTCAACGTCTCGAACTTTATGAATTTCTTTGCTTTCTATCTGCTTATGCCCCTTCTGCCAATCTATTTGCACGAGACCTACGGCATTGGCAAACACGAGATAGGTGCTGTACTTTCGGGCTACACTCTTATGGCTCTCGCCATCCGTCCCTTTGCTGGCTACATTGTCGACAGCTTCGACCGTAAGCGTGTCCTTATTATGTTCTACGGAGCTTTTTTCCTACTCTTTTCGGGCTATCTTATCGCTGGCTCATTGGCTCTTTTTGCCGTGGTGCGCACTCTGCATGGTCTGCCCTTTGGGGCCACCACTGTGGCCAACAGCACTGCGGCTATCGATGCTCTTCGTCCTGTCCGACGTGCCGAGGGCATTGGCTACTACGGGCTGAGCAACAACCTCGCCATGGCCACAGCTCCCACTGTGGCTCTCTACGTCTATTCGCTCTACCATTCCTTTACGCTGCTCTTTTCTTGTGCTCTCGCCATTGCGGGCGTCGGTCTGTTTTTTGCCAGCAGCATTCACCCGTCAGAACGCCAGCCTGCAAGCGACCGCCACGTATCGCTCGACCGATTTTTCCTCCTCCCAGCTTGGCGCGAAGCTATGGTCATGGCTGCCCTTTCTTTTTCGTTTGGTGTCATAAGTACCTACATTGCCATCTACACACATCAAGTCCTGTCCGACAGCGTTTCGTCTGGCACGTTTTTCCTTTTGGCTGCCCTTGGTCTGATGGTGTCGCGCCTCACTGGTGGACGTAGTTTGGGGCGTGGACGCGCCCTGCAAAACGCTCAGTGGGGCATGTCTTTTTCGCTCATTGGCTATGTGCTTTTTGCCGTTTCTCAATCCGAAGTCGCATACTACCTTTCGGGTGTAATAATAGGGCTTGGCAACGGACACATGTTCCCTGCCATGCAGACCATTTTTATCAATCTTGCTCCGCACAACCGACGCGGAACAGCCAATGCCACCCAGCTGACTGCTTGGGACACAGGCATAGGGCTCGGCATTGTCGTTGGCGGTGCAGTATCCGAACTCTATGGCTACAGCGCAGCCTTTGTTTGTGGTGCACTCGTCAATGCATTGGGTGTCGTTGCCTTTTGGGTCTGGTGTCGTAGCCACTATACACTCAACAGATTGCGTTAACCTTTTCCGCACATAACAGAAAAATAAGACCTCTGCCCGTCTTCGAGCAGAGGTCTTATTCTGTTTTTTTGTAGAGTTTGTCTTGCACCCTTATGGCTCTACGATGTAGCTACGCACTTCGCCAATGTGGGCTTTTATGCCAGCAATCTGACTCTCAGAGATACTGTTTTGCTCCACGCTTGCGTAGGTGTCGGCCAATGGGGTCAGGCACTCGCGTATGTCTTTCACGGCTTCATTGTCGGGGTAGTCTGCCATGAGTTTCATTAGCTTTTCGAGTGGCTCTTTTTGGCTCATGACAATCTTCACCATCTCTTTATTGTCGAATGTGTCATCCGAGATGTGTGTGGCAATGTTCAGTCCCTCTATCCAACTACCTGCAACTATAAGTATCGACACTGGTCCGCGTCCGTTGCGATTCAGGTAGTCGTAGGAGTCGTAGAACGAATTGGTTATCAATTCGGTCATGCCGTCCTTATTGTTTTCTGTGTTTTCCATTTTGCTCGGGAGCTCTGGGTCGACAGCTTGCGTCATGTCGAGTGCACTCACGAGAGCGCGTATGGTCTGCGTATACTCTCGTACTTGCGCTTGCTGATTGTAGGTCGAGGCATAGCATAGGTCGGCACTATATATGCCCATATTCAGCGCACGCTTGGCTTCCGTAAGATATTTTTCGACGTTTTCTTGTGGGTTGCAGAGGTCGAGTATGTAGGCTGCGTCTATTCGGTTGAGCATTTCTGTTACCTCAAAAGCCGTTGGCAGTGGGTAGACAAATTCGCGTACGTTTTGCTCCACGTTGGCTTTGCTCATCACGTTTTGGTCGCTCTGGCTACCACGCACAGTGCATGCACTAAGTATGGTTGCAGCGCATGCTCCTGCTATCAGTTTGTTAGTTGTGTTTCGCATAGTTTGGCAAATGCAGGTTTTTAAAATGATTTGTGGCAAAAGTACAATTTTTTGCATAATATGTTTGTCGTGTCCGAGCCTAATTAGTGTGGCAAAGCTGGGTTGGCATATATGCCCACCAATATGTCGGCAAGCTCATCGCAATCTCTCCCGCCTGCCATCGTTTTCAGCTGCTCTATTTTTTCTCCGATGTGTTTGGCAATGTCAGTCGAGTCTATGCGGTCGCCACACTTCATCTGCAAAGCCGTCTTGTTCGATGTCCACAACTTATATCCGCTCCGTATACGTTGGTCTATTATGCTTGCCACAGCTTCGTCAAATTCTTTGTCGGTCAGGTCAGCAAGTGATGCCAAGTCGTTGTCGTCTATGGGGCGACATAGTTCAATGTGCACAAAGCCTTTGGGCTGTGTTATGCCGCTAACTATTTGACTGACGTCGGTGCGAGGTGCTGTGGGGCGACCGTGTCGCTTGTCGTAGGTCTCAATGGCTTTCTCAATGTCGCATGTTTCCCATTCATACGACACCGACACCGGCACAATCGTCAGCTCCGAAATGGCTCTTTGTCTATCCATACGGCTTCGAGGCGCCGACATCCGAAGCATTTTTATTATGCCACGGTCGGTTCGATCAACTCCGTCCTTGGTGCGCCCACCACGTTGTGCCATCCACACGCTCTCGTTGTTCTGACAAACGCACCAGCGGATATATTGGCTCATAAGCTCCGTCTGGGCATACATTTCTTTGGGCGAGCTACCCATGCCAGCTCGGTCTGTCTTGAACATTTTGTTCATCAGTCCAATCTCGCGCAATAGCTCGTCTTGCATAAGGTTTATGCCGAATGTTATCTGTGTGGTGTCGAATCCATGACGCACAAGCTCATATTGCAAAAAACTGCTGTCGAGGACTATGTCCCGATGGTTCGAAATGTAGAGTGCAGCACGCCCACGGACTATGTTGTGCCATCCGTCGGTCGTCAGCCCATCAGTCGTGCGACGTATTATCTGCCGATTCATTTCCGACATGACGTCTTCTTGCAGGTCGTGTATGGTGGCTTTGCTAAGCAGTATGTGGCGCACTTCGTCAGCACTTTTGCTCGGATACACAAAACGCATTACAGACTCAAACTGACGTGCCAAGTGCCACTCCGGATCGCATATTTTTTGCATTGCCATGCGCATCTCGTTGTCGTCGTATGGGCGGATGCCTTCAAAAATCTCTGGCGTCATAGTTGTCGTATTTTTCTGCGAATGGTGTTTGCTCCCACAATTGCTTCGGCCGTTTCGATGGCCGTCAGTACGCAGCCACATAGCCCATGCAAATTGATGTTCTGACCCGTCAAGAAAAGGTTGTCTATCTTGGTGTGTACGTTCAACATCGTGCTCATAAGGTCGGTCGTGTCGACTGCTCGCCCATAGAGCGAACCAACAGCATTGCCATAGTAGTCGCTAATGGTGAGCGGACTTGCCGTTTGCAGGTTTTCTATGGCTGAAGCAAAGCCCTTGTGGACTCGCTCGACCATTTCTATGGCTCGCTCGGCACACGTCTTTTTCCATTCTGCATAGCCCTGTTGGCGCTTGCCACGTCCATTGGCAGCGAAGCGGCTTACCATGTCGTAGCTCATTGGCGCTGTCAGGACGACGCGTCTTGCCCACAACCCTTGATTGTCGTCGGGCAACATGCTCATCATGAGCCCCGTAGGCCACTCTTGTTCGTCTTCGTTGCCAAAGCACCACACTTTGTCTGCGCTACTGACGAACTGCTCTTGGGTGTCTTCGTAGCGCAAGAAGCCATCGCGTAGGCTTATGAAGATAGTAAACGCAGAGTATGTTTGCTCCATGTTCTGCACTCGTTGACAGAAGGCTTTTGTCAGTCCTCCGTGGCTCACCATGCTGACAATGTGTGCCGTGTCGGCAGCACCTACGTAGTAGTCGGCAGTGAAAGTACGTCCGTCGGTAGTCGAGACGCTTTCGACGTGTTTGTTTTGAGTGTCTATGTGGCACACTTCATGGCTCGTCAAGACTTCTCCGCCCGATTTGCCAATAACGTCCGACAGGGCTTCGGCCAATCGGACTGTGCCACCCACAAAACGACTACCTCCTTGCAAGTAGAGCGTCATAAGTGTTGCATGTACGTAGGCTGGTGTCTTACCCCGACGTGCTCCGTAGCGCGGACAAATATATGCAAGCAAACTTCGTAGTCGGTTGTCTGCAATGTATTTTTCTATTAGTTTGTCGGCTGGTATGGTGGCGTCAGGGTGTGCAAAACTTTGCAAGCCCACACTATCCCGTAGATTGAAAAGGTCCATTTCGGCAGTTATGTCAAGGCATGCCTTGGCATAGGCTTGAAGCCCCATCCGCTCCGACGGAAAATATCTTGAGAGGCTATCGACAAAACCTCCTACTCCACATGCAATTTCGTAGCTTTTGCCTTCGTTCACGAAGTGTATGCGGTCGGTGGCATTGCTATTGAGGTGCCTTATGTTGAGTTTGTCTGCAATCCCAAGATGTTGGCACACTCGCCATACGCTGCCTTCTGAGTGTAGTCCGCATGCCACGTGCATGCCCGTGTCGAAAGTCTGACCACGGCGAGTGAAACTCTGCAGTCCGCCACCAATAATGTCGTTCTTCTCTAAGACGATGACCCGTAGCCCTTCGCGTGCAAGCAAGGCTCCGCAAAACATGCCGCCAATGCCACCACCTATAACAATTGCTGTGCGTGCCATGTGTGCGCTCAATTTTTCAGAATCTGACTGCGTAGGTTGTCTATGCCCACAATCTCGCCTGTGGTGAGTAGTGTGCCGACCAATGTGCCTTGCATTCCGTGCGAGTTGATGTTCTGACCAGCAAGAAAAACGTTCGGTATGCGTGTCTTGTGGCTTATCCGTCCCGCTGCTCCAAGGTCTATGTCGCGCATTATGCCGTAGAGACTACCACCTTCGGTGCCCGTATAGTCGCGCCATGTGAGGGGCGTCGATGTGTAGTATGTCACTACGTTCTGACTGTCGGTGGGGAATTTCTTTGCCCAGACACTTAGTAGCTTTTCTGCCTTGCGGTGTTTAAACTCTTCATAATCGGCTCCGCGATGTCCAACAGTGCTGTTCGACCATCGGGCAACTTCGTCGTAGCGCATATAGGCTATTATGACTCCTGTCTCGGCATGGGTGTCGACAGAACGGTTGTTGAAGTGCATATACATATAGACGTGTGGCCACGTCGCGTCGCTATGTTCTGCGCTTTTCCATGGGTCGGTAGAGTAGACGTAGTAGTTGCTGTTGCGATATGCCACCTTGCCAGCGGCAAAATGCAGATAGATGACGAAGCAACTCATCGTTTGGCTTAGGTCGGCAATGCGCGAGCGATATGCCGGACGAATCAGGCGTGTGTCGGATAGCAGACCAACAAGACGCGAGGGGTGAATGGCTGCCACCACAATGTCTGCCGCAAATTCTTCGTCGGTGTTGGTGCGTACGCTTGTGGCTTGGCTGTCGTTGCAGACTATTTGTGTGGCTCGCCTGCGTGTCTTTACTTCGCCTCCATATTTTTCAATTGTCCTGACGAGGCTTCGTGCAATCTGGTCACTTCCGCTTGCAATGCGAGAGGCATCGGTGTTGTAGAAGTCGAATATTAGCGCATGCAAGTTAAAGGGCGTTTTGCCCGGTCGACCATCGTAGAGTGGCAATATCCCAGAAAGTACGCTTTGCAAGGTGTGGTCGGCTGTCAGGCTACGAATGACTCCGTCGGCTGCTGCAAGCCTATATTGAGTCTCAAGAGCAGAATGCTCTGCCGTACTACGCTCTGCAAGAATGTCTGAAGCACGAGCTATCTCGGAGCAAAGATTATAGTAGCGAACGATGTTGTCGCGTTGCGATGGAAAATACTCTGCCATTTGGCTCACAAAGGCTTCGCCTTGTGCATAGGCATAGTCGCCAGAAGTGAGGCTGACAACGTTGTAGGCGTCTGTTGCGAGTGGCGCAAAGTGTAGGTCGGCAGTGATCTCCAAGTAGTCAAGTATCCGACGCAGTGAACGCCCTTCGCCCACTTGCCCAATGAAGTGCATGCCCGTCTCGAACTTGCCCATGCGTCCGTCTGGTGCACGACGCACGAAGCATTGTAGGCAACCTCCAATCTGATTGCTCTGTTCGAGTAGTGTGGTGGCAAATCCATTTTTTGCAAGTATGGCTGCAGTCGTCAGCCCTCCAAGTCCACCACCAATTATTACAACCCTACGAGTCATACGTCTTGCTCTATGCGGTCTTGCGCGCGCTCGTACCACTCTTTGTAGCGTCTCCGAAGAGCCGTAGCTTGCTCCATAGGGGTGCCAATGGCGTTTAGCTCGTCTCGGCTAATGACCTGCCCCACTTCGATGTGTATGGGCCAGCGGCGTAAGTAGCGACAATGCTTTGGCAACACTTTGCCCGGTCCGTAGATAAAGATAGGCAAAATGTCCAGCCCAAGCTCTTCGGCCACGTGAAATGCACCACGGTGGAAACGCAAGACGTGGCAGTCGGCCGAGCGTGTGCCTTCGGGGAATATGCAAGTGCTATATCCTCGGTCGGCAAGTGAATTTAAGTCGGGCGTTATGGTCGATAGCCCTCGTGAGGCTGGATAATATTCTGCATTGCGAATAAGGACTCCGTAGAGTGGATTGTTCCACACCCAGTCGTTGGTCAAAAAGACTATGCGTGGCGAGAGTATTAGTAGGCACATCAGGTCGAGGTGCGACTGATGGTTGCAGATGACAATATGTGGCTTGTCGAACAGACTTTCGTCAGCATTTTCAACGCTTAGTTTCACGCCCGGAATGCCGTGGCGTATCATGATGAAGCGCGATGCCCGATAGATAAGATTGTGTAGCCATGTGCGCTTGGCTTCGGTGGCACCTCCTATGCGGAAGCGTAGCCACACTATTGGTGTCAGCACGATGGTGCTGAAAAACGTAAAGAATAGTAGTGAATATATGCTCCGTACAATTGTCAGTGTCAGTCGTGCTATGGCCAGTGGTAGGGCATAGACTACTGCCAAAACGCAAAGAATTGTGTTGAGCAAACTTATGCGCGCAAAGTCGTAGGCTGGGCGAAAGTGACTTACGCGTTCATTTCGTGGTGGGTAATATACATCAACGTCTGTCGAGACAAGTTTGGTCCCATGCCACGCAGCAAAGACAAGTAGTTCGAGTTCGGCTTCGTAGCGATGCGTGAGCAGTGCAAGCCCTAAGCGCGATATTTTTTTGAGCGGATAGAGTCGGTAGCCAGTTTGCGTGTCGGGTAACCGTTGGAGTGTCTGCACTGCAAACCAGAAGTTGGAAAACTTGTTGGCAAACGAACTGCTACGATTGCGGTCGACTCCTTCGAGATGTCGGTTGCCCACAATGAGTGCGCCCGGATGGTCAATGTTGGCTCTTAAGAATGTCGGGATGTCGGTGGCATAGTGTTGGCCGTCGGCATCCATCGTTATGGCGTAGGAGTGCCCGCATAGTGTGGCGTGTCGAAAGCCTCGTTTGAGGGCATAGCCTTTGCCCCTATTATCTTTGTATGTTACAATCTGTATGCCCTCAATGTGCGACAAGATTTCGTTGGTACCGTCGGTGCTTCCATCGTCAACAACAATCACGTCTTGGCAATACGTCTGGGCTCCGCGCACCACGTCTGCCACGGTCCGGCAATTGTTGTAGGTCGGGATAATGACGCAAATGCCTCTGCGTCTTAGTCGGGCTTTGCACTCTTCGGGGGTCACCTTATGGTCCTCATTGTTTTTGTAGGCAGACAGAGAGTTTGGTCAGCGTCTGTTCGTGTGTGGCAAATGTGCAATGCACGAGCAGAGTGCCGTCTGTGTTTTCCGATGTCTTCTCCATTTTGAACAAGATGTCGGGTGTGCTCGTGGGCGATACTATGCGAATAAACTTGGCGTTGCGAATGCCGACAAGTTGTAGGCTCTGAGCTGTGCAAAGGCTCGCCACTTCGGCTGCCATCTGTACAAGGCACGCTCCGGGCGTAATGGGCATGCCCGGAAAGTGAGCTTGGTATACGACGTTTCCGGCGCAAAGCCTTAGCTCTGCACTTTGTGCGTCGTAGCTCTTGACGGTATATAGTTTGTCAATAAGCATCGTGCGAGTTAGCGAGTGCGATGTGCGCTAATATATTCTGCCATGAAGCGTACACTCTTGAAGACTTCTTTGCCTTCGGCTGGCGTGGTAAGCTTTATGCCGTAGCGACGTTCGAGCAGGACGATGAGTTCGAGGGCATCGATAGAGTCAAGTCCGAGCCCCTCGCCAAAGAGTGGAGCTTCGGGGTCGATGTCGGCAGGCGCGATGTCTTCGAGGTTAAGTGTTTCTATAAGTTGTTGCTTGAGTTCTTCTATTAGCTGTTCCATTTCTTCTTTTTATTGTTGTGCCTCACTGTTGTGTAGGGCTATTTTTATTTCTGTCTGAGCAATGGGTTGTTCGTCCTGATACACTACTGCGTCGGCAAGCGTCATGCTCATCACCTCTTCGCGAATGTTGACTATGGTCGTTATCTGGCTGCCTACGATTGGTAGACGGTCAACTTGCATGTTGCGCACTGCACCAATGACGCCCGTCTGTACGCTCCGTTTGTAGATGTAGACGTTGGCATAGCCTATGCGTGCAGCGCACGTCTGAGCAATGTTTTCGGTCAGCCCTGCCACGCTAAACTTGCCGTCTTCGACCAAGATGTTGTCGGGCGCAATGAGTGTGCGTGTCGCCACTTGCCTCTCATCGAAATGTATCAGCTGACCAACCATTACGAATGGCTCTTTTTGTGGCAAGAGTGTGTGTATGTCTATCTCTTGGACGAAGTCGTCGGAAGGGTGCCTGTAGTCCATATCCTTATTTTATGCTACGTTGGCTTTCCAAAAGTCGTAGAAATTATACCATTGCTCGGCATAGCCATTTTTGAGCAAGTGCTCTAACTGACTCGTATAGCTGTCGGCAAGTTGACTCATCTGTTCTTTGCGCGTGGCAGTGGTGTCGTAGTCGAGCCTATCAATGTATATCCGATAGGCTTTGCTACTTTCTTTTACCACATTGACTGTGAGGCACGGCAAACTGTGCATCGTAACTATGCGGAATGGTCCTTGTGGCAACTGTACGTCCTCGCCCATCAGTGTGCTGCCAATCGTCTTTCGAGAGCCAAACACCCTGTCGGCTGGCATGCTGATGGCTTCTCCTCGTCGGACGGCATCTTCTATTTCGTAGAGGTGGCTCATGTCGTCCTGTACTGCAATCATGTTGATGTTGTTGGCGTCGAAGAGCTTGTGCCGACCGCGCATGACTGTTTCTTTTTCGCGTGGGTAGACCAGTGAGTTCATACGCTTGTTGGCTTTCAGACCGTAGCCTGCCAGCTCGTAGGCTCCGACGTGTGCGCTTAGGACGGCAAAAGAGCCTTCGGCACGGCTGAGGCTCTCGAATAGCTCAAAGTGTTCTGTGCTAATCTTATATTTCTGACCTGCGTACATGGCAAACCTGTCGAGGACTACTTGTCCAAAAAGGCAATGGTTGACGTAGACTCCCCATGCGGCTCGAAGCGGAGACTTGCCACATCGTCGGCGCAAAAAATCGTAGCTTGTGCGTCGAGACGGCTGAACGAGCAGAGTCACAGGTATCACGAAAACTGCCATTATGACGTAGAATATGCGCACGTCGAATATTCGCAAGCCAAAGATGAGCAGTCGCAGTAGCCAGTCGCCACCCCACGAGGTCCCACTCCATGCCCTGTCTGTGTTGCTCATTGTCTCTGTGTGCTTGCTTTGTGCCGACACTTATTTGTTTACGTGAGCCTCTATGTAGTCGCAAAACTGGCGCAACGTGCCGACCGACTGCATCTCTTCGGGTGCAATCTTGAAACCGAAGTTTTTTTCTACTATGACTATTATGTCTACAAGGTCGAGACTGTCTATGCCCATGTCGTCGCGCAAGCGTGCCTCGTCGGTTATCTTCTCTTCGTCTATTTCGAGTTGGTCGACAAGGAAGTTGCGTACTATTGTCTCTATTTCGCCTCGTGTCATGTCTTTATGTTCCTTAGCTTTCTGTTGTGGGTTACTATGAATTGGTTCTATGCTTTTTTTCGGCAGACAAGGATTGAGTGTCCGTGTCCGAGTCCGTCGTGTATTTTTTCTATTTCGAGGCCAGCCTCGGCGATGCACTTGGTCATGTCTTCTGTGTTGTACATCTTCGAGTTGCCGTTGGCCATGGCTGTAAAGTAAAGACTGGTCATGGTTAGGCAGAGCGCAGCTGTGTCAAATCGTTGGCGGTCCCAAAGGGTCTCCATGATGAAGAGTCGGGTGTCGGGCGTCATGACTCTTGTTGCACGGCTGAGTATGCTGACAATTTGTGGCATGCTGAAGCAGTCGAGAAATTGGCTCATCCAGATGCCGTCTATCTGTGTGTTGGAGGGGAATGAGGTGTCTTCGCAAAGCAGGTTGATGGGGTGTCCGCTAATGCGGTTGGCACCCGTCTTGCCAGCCACGTTTTGGCGCATTAGCTCAAGTTGCTGTGGCAGGTCGAGAATGGTTACGTGTGCTTGTTGGCTATATGCAACGCAACGCAAGGCGAACTTGCCAGTGTTACCACCCACGTCGTATAGTTGGCTGACTTTATAGTCGTCGAAGAGAATGCGCAGTGCATCGTCAAAAGATGCGTCAGAATAGAAGTGGTCGAAGTTGAACCAACTTTTTTGAGCATCATCGGGTAGCGAAGATAGCCCTTCGTAGATGGTGCTCCACGTGCCAAAGTGTTTCAGTCCCTCGGGTCGCCCACTTTGTAGTGATTTTTCGAGGTCGAAGAGCCCAATGTAGTTGACGTCGTGGTTGAAGTCTGTGTTGATTTTTGTGGCTGGGGAGTTGAGAAAGAACCAACCCGTTTTGGTCAGTGTAAACTTGTCTGTTGCAGTGTCGACTTTGAGCGTGCCAATGCATAGCGAAGCTTCGGTGAGGCACTTGACAGCGTAGTCTGATAGTCCAGTATGCTCGACAATCTCTTGTCGTGTGCGTCCGCTTTTGTCGCTTTCGATATACTCGAGTATGCCCCACTTGACCATGAGACGCGACACTTGGAATATAACCGGACTCCAAGCAATAAACTCAGCCTTACGTTGTGCGTCGAGGGCGGACAACTTCTCGGTTGAATATATTGCTTGTAGTTCGTTAGTGAGGTTCATTTATTTTGCTTTTTTAATGAGTTTGGTAACCCATTCTGCGAGTTCTTCGTAGGCGTAGTAACGACGTTTTTCGTTACCATAGCCTTTGCCCGGTACGCCGTCGACATCGATGACTGCCATGGGCTCTGTTTCGCCTTTGCGGGTTACTTCCATTGTGCCAGATAGGTGTAAGTCGCCAACGTGAATGGTGAGTGTGTAGTCGGCATCGCCAGCGGCAATGGCACTTATGTGGTCGTCGGCTTCGTTCTGTAGCTCGCTGAGGAAGATTGTCTCGGCTTTGTGACTTCGCCAGGGTAGTCGCGTTGCCAGTCTTCACCTTTTTCTTTGAGGTATTCGCTGACAGGTTTTCCCTCGATGGTGGATTTCGAGTAGTCCCATACGACGAGGAGCGTCTTCTTTGATTTTTTTAGTTCTTTGAGTGAGCCTTGCTTGAGCTACACGTCATCTTTGGCAAATGCGTTGTTTGTTGAAAGACAAAATAGTATTGTCAATAGTAAAAAAAACAAATTTCTTCATTTTTTTATTTGTTGTTTGATTTGAGTGTTAGGTTTGGCCGTTCTTGATGACAAGTGCTGAGTTGGTGCCACCAAAACCAAATGAGTTGCTCAGTGCGTAGCGAATGTGCGCATGTGTTGCTTCGGTAGCAATGTTGAGCCCTTTGGAGTGTTCGTCGGGGTTCTGGAAGTTGAGGTTAGGCGCGACGAAGCCACCTTGCATCATCAAGATGGTGTATACAATTTCGCTTGCGCCTGCCATCCAACACTCGTGCCCCGTCATGCCTTTGGTGCTGCTGATGAGTGCGTGCGTGCCGTCGAATAGCTTGTGGAGGGCTATGGCTTCTTGTGCGTCGCCTTGTGGTGTCGAAGTGGCGTGTGCGTTGATGTAGTCGACGTCGTTGGGTGTTATGTTGGCACAGTTGATGGCGCGACTCATGGCCACGACGCTGCCGTCGTAGCTTGGCGTGGATATGCCACTGCCATTGCCCGAGAAGCCGTAGCCTACGACTTCAGCGAGTATGGTGGCGCCGCGGCTGACTGCGTGGTCGTATTCTTCGAGTACGAGTGCGGCTGCTCCGCCACCCGGTACGAGTCCGTCGCGGTCGCGGTCGAATGGGCGGCTGGCGCACTGTGGTTGGTCGTGGCGAGTGGAGAATGCCGCGAGGGCGTCGAAAGATGCCATGCTATAATAGTTGGTCTCTTGTGCACCACCTGCAAGAACTATTTCTTGTAGCCCTTGGCTGATGAGTAGGTAGGCCAGACCTATGGAGTGGCTTCCGCTGCTGCAGGCTGCGCTGACGGTGAAGCCTACGCCACGCAAGCCCCAAATGGTGCTAAGGTTCATAGAGACTGTGCTGTTCATGCTTTGAAAGACGCTGCCGTAGCCAATGAGACCAGTGTCGTGTTTTTCTTCCATTATCTTGTGAGTCTCTATGACGCTACGCGCCGAGGAGTCGTTGCCAAAGATTATTCCGCACTCGTTGCTTACGAGATATTCTCGGTCGATGGCTGCTTGCTCAAAAGCTTGTCGGGATGCCATGTAGGCATATTGTGCTTCTTCAGATAGTCCAGCACGTGTGTGTCGGTCGACCATTGTGCGGTCGATGACTAGGGCTGGGACTACACCCGAGAGGGCTGAGCGATAGCCGTAGGCTTTGCGTTCGGGGCAATATTGTATGCCAGAGCGTCCCATGCGCAAAGACTCACTTACCTCAGCGAGGTTAGTGCCTATTGACGACCAAATGCCCATGCCTGTTATGACGACTCTCTTGTTTCGCATACGACACAAAGTTAAGTTTTGTTTTTTACTTATTGCACGTAATTTAATGACATTTTGCACTCTCTGCCGTTGTGTGTGTGGCTGCGACCCTGTGTAATCGTACTACTTTGGTATGCCAAAATGGTTGTTCGGATAAACTCGGGGTAGGTTAAGCAAAAAATAGGTTAACTTTATGCTATTAAACAAAAATGAAATAGATAGTGAAGAAGTTTTTACGGGCACTTGGCATGGCTCTATTGGGGGTGCTGATGGTGTCGGCAAATGCGCCTAAGCATAAGACGACAATATTTATGATAGGCGACTCGACAATGGCAAACAAGTCATTGGCGAGTGGGAATGAAGAGCGTGGTTGGGGACAGGCTTTGCCATCGTATCTTGACGAAGAAATTGTCGTGAGCAATCATGCCAAAAATGGTCGGTCGTCGAAAAGTTTCATAGACGAGGGCTTGTGGGCCGAGGTGGAGAAAAACATGCAAGAGGGAGACTATCTAATAATTCAGTTTGGGCATAACGACGAGAAGCCCAAAGAGGATAGGCACACCGACCCAGGTTCGACATTCGATGCCAACTTGCGTATGTTTGCCGAGACGGCCAAGAAGAAGGGTGCGACCCCCATTATATGCAACTCCATTGTGCGACGAAACTTTGCAAAGGTTGAAGACGCAGTGGCACAAGACGATGCCTCGGGCGAGTCGAAGCAAATGGAGACCGAAGGCAACGAGCTGATAGACACTCACGGAGACTATGTGGTTGCACCACGCAACGTGGCAAAGGAAGTTGGCTGTGTGTTTATCGACATGAACAAGCTGACGCACGACCTTGTGCAAGGTCTTGGTCCGGTAGATAGTCGGAAACTATATCTGTGGACCGAAGAAGGTAAGGTGGCTGCATATCCGAAAGGAAAGAAAGATAATACTCACCTTAACGTTTATGGCGCACGCACGATTGCTGGTCTTGCAGCACGTGAGCTGAAAGAGAAAATCCCGACACTTGCCAAGCACATTGTGTTCTACGACATTGTCGTGTCGAAAGATGGTTCGGGCGACTACTTTACGGTGCAAGAAGCCATAGACGCTGTGCCAGACTATAGCAAGAATAGGCGTACAACAATACTCATAAAGGGTGGCACGTATGAAGAAAAAGTTATCATACCCGAGAGTAAGCTCAATGTGAGTCTTGTGGGTCAGGATGATGCTACAATTACGTGGGCCGACTATGCCAGCAAGAAGAACAAATTTGGCGATGAATGTTCTACGAGTGGCTCGTCGACGTTCTATGTATATGCCGACAATTTCGTGGCCGAAAACATCACGTTTGTCAATGCGGCAGGGCGTGTGGGGCAGGCGGTTGCTTGTTTCGTAAGTGGCGACAATGCTAAGTTTAGCAAGTGCAGATTCTTGGGTAATCAGGATACCCTATATACGTATGGTGAGGGGACACATCAGCTCTATGAGGAGTGCTACATAGAGGGGACTGTCGACTTCATATTTGGCAAGGCAACCGCCTTTTTTGACCGTTGCGAGATACGAAGTGTTGGCGAAGGCTACGTGTGTGCGCCTGCTACACCCGAAGGCTGTAAGTATGGCTACGTGTTCGACCATTGCAAACTGACGGCTGCCGATGGAGTTCGGGGCGTGAAACTTGCTCGCCCGTGGCGTCCGTATGCGCAGGCTGTGTATATAGACTGTGAAATGGACGAGCATATTGCTCCTGAGGGTTGGAACAACTGGGGCAAGGCTTCGAACGAAAAGACTGCATTCTTTGCCGAGAAGGGTTCGAAGGGTAAGGGTGCAAACCCTCGAAAACGTGCGTCGTGGGCTAAGCAGATTAAAGACGCAAGCGCCTATGCCAAAGAAAAAGTTTTGGTGCAAGAATAAGCCAAGTAATTTTATAAGCACTGGGTGCGTTGCTCAAAAAATGGGGCAGCGCACTTTTCTTTTTTATTCTTGGGTCGTAAGGAAATGAATTAGGCTGTTTGCTATGTCTTGATTGTCGGTTAGTTGGAGAGCGTGTGCAAGTCGGTCGAGATAGTCGTTGGATGGTGAGATTGAGCCACGAGCAATGGCTGTTGCAATGTCGGCCAATATTTGTCGGGCAATGTAGTCGTCGTCGGCCGAATGGAGTAGTTCTGCCATAGTGACGAGGCACGTGTCGGTCGTTTCGTATTGTGTGGGGAGCCAAGAGAGTCCTTCGCGTAGGACGTTGCGTGCGCCTGTTCGGTCGCCGATTTTGAGAGCTTCGCGAGCTGCAAGGATAGATAGGCGACGAAATTGTAGGCGGTTCAGTTCGTCAACTTCGGAAGCACTGTGGCTGTGGGCGAATCCGTCGGGTAGGCTGATGAGTCCGCATAGTTGATAACATAGTAGGCGTGGCAACTTTGCCGTGTCTGGCTCGATGTAGGTTATGGGTCCGCAGTCGACGATGTGTGCCGAGAGGTCGATGTCGGATGGTAAGACGCTTGGCACGGCGCAAAATTTGCGATGTGGGTTTTGCTCCATTAGGTCGAGAAGAAGCAAGCTGTTAATGTCGGTTTGCGAGGGGTCGACAGAGACAATGTATGTACTGTCTGTTGTCGGGATTAGAATTTTGTCCGATAGGGTTGTTAGTTGGTAGCCCATGTCGCCACCGAGGTCGGTTAACCGTGCGCGTGAGATGGGTTGCGGTGTGCTGTCGGCACCTATGGCAGAGAGTGAAAGAAGTTCGTGAGTAATAAGGTCGGCGAAGTGCATTCGTAGTGGAGGTTCGGCATATCGACTGCGGCAGATGTCGTTGGCGTGCCAAGGAGTGCTGAGTAGGTGTAGGTTGACGAGTTGTACATCGCGTCGGATGTGGCGAACCTCTTGCGCATAGAGTATGGGGTAGAAGTTGTTGTCGGCATTGGTGAGCAGGACAGCATTGTGAGGGCAGAGGTTGAGTATGGACTCGGCAATGTTGTCGGTCAGAGTGTCGTTGTGCTTATCCATGGCGTGCCATGCTGAGGCAGCCGAGCCGATGGGCACGAGTAGGAAAAGAAGACAGGCGTGGTGGTAGCGTTTGACGCTGAGCGTTGCAAAACCGATGCAAATGCCGACGGCTGCGTAGAGAAGTATGAAGACATAGTCGCGCTCGCGAGGTTCGAAGGGTTGCATGTTGAGGTAGAGCGCAAGAGCAGGTCCTACTATTATGAAGAGCAGGAATATGATTGTGGTCAGACGTCGGTCGTGCAAGATGACCCACAGACCTACGAACATTAGCAAGAGTGGTATGCAAAAGAGTCTAATGGTGCCGTGGTCGGCAAAGAGTTGGTCGCCAAGTAGATGTCGGTCGAGAAAGTCGAAGCCTGTTATGGCATTTCCAGTTCGGTTGTCGCCGTCGCCAATGCGGTCGTTTTGCCGACCACAGGTGTTCCAAAGGATGTAGCGAGTCATCATGTGCCACAGTTGATAGCGTAGTGTATAGACGAGGCTTTCGGTGGCAGATGGTTGTCGGTCTGTGGCTATGGGGCGTTGTGTCCAGTGGGTGTAGCCTGCGAGTGAGGCATCGTCGGAGTAGAGCATGCGAGGGAATAAAGATTGCTCGGTAGAGGGGTAGACATAGTCCCATCGGTTGCGTCGGGCGACGTAGCGGTTGGAGTCGGCATCGTAGGCAATGTGTGGCAAGATTTCGGTGTCGGATGGTACGGAGGTGTATGTTGGTCCGTAGAACAAAGGGCGGCTGCCATAGGCCTTCATTTGTAGATATTCGGTGAGGGCTTGAGCATCGGCAGGGTGTCCGAAGCTAAATGTGCAGCCTTGTTGTGCTCTGAAAAGTGGTAGGAGTAGGGGCAGGAGTCCTGTGTAGACAAGTGCGAGGTGTAAGATTTGTGGTTGTCGGTGGCTCCAAGCGAAGAGTGTCGTAAGGATAAAAAGCGTGCCGAAAAGGAGTCCTGAGCCGACAGATAGGCTAAATGTGTTGACGGCGACGACATCGAGAAGCGTGCCGAGGGCAAAGGCTGCACCCGACGATAGCCACAAAAGTATGACGACAGCAAGTGAGCCGAGAATGGTGCCGATTAGTGAACTGCTGATTTTTCGGTTACGTACTGTAACTGCAAAAAGACCCGACATGCCGACCAAATGACCAACGACGGGAAGCGCGAGAAGAGATAGTCGGTGGACGCCACAACTGAGACCAGCAAAAAACGAAATGAGGTAGAGGTAACGAGTGTCGGAAGTGAGCGTCCAACGGACAGCAAAGTGTAGCATGCAAAAGGCCATGAGGGCGGCTGCGGTGTAGACTTCTGTTTCGGTGCTAACATCCCACACTGAGGGCATGAAGCTCCACGAGAATGAGGTCGTGAGGGCTGCAAGCGAGGCGAGGCGTGCGTCGGTGTGTGGGCGCGTGAGAGCTATTAGTCCTTTGACGAATAGGCATAGCACTGCAGCTGCGGCTGCAGAAGTGAGGGTAGAAAGCATGTTGCAAGTATGGGCTACATAATCGGGCGGAGCGAGCAGACATACAATGCGAAGGCATAGGAGATAGAGTGGGTTGCCTGGTGGGTGACCGACGTTGAGGTTCGCTGCACAAGCGATGTATTCGCCTGCGTCCCAAAGACTGACGCCATGCGCAAGCGTGAGCATATAAACGACAAGCGACCCCACGAAAGTCAGTAGGGTCGTGTGTCGAACTAAAATGTTATGTAGGTTATGACGTATCAGACGAGACGATTTGTTGCAGTGTCGGGGAAGACGATTGTTGGCTTGAAGGTCTTGGCTTCGTCGGGGGTCATGTAGGCATAAGCCATTATGATGACCACGTCGCCAACGGCTACGAGTCGTGCGGCAGCACCATTGAGACATACGACGCCAGAGCCTCTTTCACCAGCGATGACGTAGGTTTCGAGTCTTGCGCCATTGTTGTTGTCGACCACTTGTACTTTTTGACCAGCCAATATGTTGGCAACGTCCATGAGGTCTTGGTCGATGGTTATGCTACCTACGTAGTCGAGGCGAGCCTCGGTGACGCTTGCGTTGTGTATCTTAGATTTTAGGACTTCGATATACATCTGCTGTTGTTATTTCTTGTAGATGATGTTGTCTATGAGCCTTACGTTGCCAGCTTGTACGGTTACGCAGCCTACGGCGTAGGAGGTCTCATCCCACGAGCTGAGGTGGCGTAGCGAGAGTCCGTCGACGATTTCGTAGTACTCCACTTTGAGTAGTTTGTTGTCGTCGATTTCTTTTACTACGCGAGCAGTTACTTCGTCGGGAGAAAGGTTTTTCATCCAGTCGATAGAGGCTTGTAGGACAGCGTGTATGTGTGGCGCAGCTGCACGATGTTCGGGGGTGAGGAGTGCGTTGCGACTGCTGACTGCAAGTCCGTCGGCATGGCGTACAATGGGGCAGTCGACAATCTGAAGTTTGAAGTCGAGGTCGTGCACCATTTTTTTGATGACAGCTATCTGCTGAAAGTCTTTTTCGCCAAAGTAGGCGCGTGTGGGCGAGACGTAGGCAAAGAGCTTGCTGACTATTTGGCAAACGCCGTTGAAGTGCCCGGGGCGTTGTTTGCCTTCCATGACTTCGCCTACACCAGTGAGGTCGAATTGGCGAGTGTCTGGTGTGGGGTATATCTCTTCGGCTGTTGGTGCAAAGACGATGTCGGCATCGGTAGAGCCAGAGAGCAAAGCGACGTCGGCCGAGAGTGTGCGAGGATAGGTGCGAAGGTCTTCGGGGTTGTTGAATTGGGTGGGGTTGACAAATATGCTGACGACAACGAAGTCGCATTCGGAGCAAGCGCGTTGGACGAGAGATAGGTGTCCTTCGTGGAGAGCACCCATGGTTGGGACGAGTCCTATTGTTTGTCCTGCAGCGATGGCTTCGGCAACGCGGCTTTTGAGTTCGTCGACGGTGTTTACTATGGTCATTTCTTGAGTTTTATGTGTCACGAGTGGCAAAGTTATAACATTTCGTTTGTATGGTAATCAAAATTCTTGCCACAGAATGGTTTATTGGGGTGGAGAGAAAAGAAATCCGCCACCGAAAATCTTCGGTGGCGGACTTTGTGTTGGTTTATCTAAATCCTGAGGTTGATTACTTCACGAGAATGAGTTTACCACCGCGGATGTAGAGGCCTTGCTTAGGACTGTTGACCTTGCGACCAGCGAGGTCGTAGATGGTGTTGTCAGTCTCGGTGTCGGCTTTGACTTTAGAGAGTGCAGAAGCCTTGGCATTGACAGTGATTGCGTATACTGCAATGTTGGCGTTGCCAGTGAAGATGTAGGAGCCATCGTCTTGCTTGGTGGCTTCGACTGCTTCGCCAGAGTCTTCGTTCTTGATGGAGACTTCGATGGTGTAGCCTGCTGCAGGAGCTATGACGACTTCTTCGCCGTCGAGAATGCCTTTGGCATCGCTACTGATTGTGGCTGCGCCTTCGGGTGTGCAAGTGAAGGTGTATTCGGAGAAGAGACCTACAACGGCTATGATGGTCATATTCTCGTCTTTAGCTGCGAAGGAGTAGACGCCACTCTCAGGAATGATTGCAGTGGTGTCGGAGCTTGTTGCAACGAGGAGGTCGCCCTTAATCATGTAGCCACTGGTGAGGTCGACTGTGAGGGTTACGGTTTCGCCCTCCTTATACTCGTCTTTGTCGGCTGTGATGGATATGCCAGCAATGGTAGGAGTCTTGACTTTGAACTTGGTGTACTTGGCAACAGGGGCTACGACGACTACTCCATGTCCGAGGACAACGCTATATGTTCCGTCGTTGTTCTTTGTGGCTGTGCGAGGTACGCCAGCTTGCAATACGCTGATGCTATCGAGTTCCCAGTCGGCGATTTTAACTTCGGGAGTGATGACGAGAGTTTCGCCAGCTTTGACGTTGGTCTTGTCGACAGAAACAACTGCAACGGTGTCGGTGCGAGATTCGTCGCCAACCTTAACTGTCGTTGTTTGAACTTCGGTGTAGACCTTGTATTGAGCGTCTTTGTTGTATTCGTCGATGGTGCCGTCGACGGTAAAGGTGAAGCCGTTCCAACCGAACTGCCAGTCTTTGCCGAAGATTATGTAGGTGTGGTCTTTCTTGGCGTCGAAGACGAAATATCCAAACTTAACCTGATTAGCGGCACCGACGGTCTTGTCTGTTTCGACACCATCTTCGTCAACGAGGATGTAGTGCTCGGCTGTGGAGCCAATGACATAGTTTTCGTCGACGCTGATGGAGTTGAAGAAGTACTTGGTGCCGTCGGCATTGTTGGCGCCGTTGACGTAGCCTTCGACACGGAACTTGCTGCGGTCGAATGCCTTGCCACCTTCGGTCTCGTCGACAATGTAGAGACTACGGCTACCGCCCTTGTTGGCCCAGAAGCCAATGCGGAACATACCGTCGGCATCAGGAGTGAGTTCTACGTAGGTACCATTTTGTGGCAGACCCTTAGAGCCATCGGCTTCGTAGTATTCATATTCGGCAGAGTAGGTCTTGTTGCCGTCGCTGTTGGTCTTTTCTTCGCCACGGCTGAAAGATACGTATGGGTTGCCATTGCCTTGTACGTAGGAGAAGCTGATGTCGGCTTGGTTCTTGAGAGTCCAAGAAGCTGAGCTCCAGTTGAGCCAGTTGGTGGCGTTGAGGTTGTCGGCTTGCATGCCAGCGAGAGCGAGGTCGGTGTCGAGGACTTGTTCGGGGTTGGAAGAGGAGACAGCTTTGAAGTGTACGTGTCCCCAATCTTTTTCAACGACGAGGTCGCCTTTTTCGTTAGCTACTGCATCGGTGAATTCAGATTTGAGGTTGCCTTCAGAATCGACTACGAGGTAGCTGTCGACTTCTTGCATGCCATCTTTGAGTTTAAACTCTGCGCTGACGATGACGTTGGCTTCGGGCATCGTGAACTGGTTATCGGTTATGGTGATGGCAGTGCCATCTGTTGTGGTGGCGGATATGCTAACGAGGTCGTAGTTGTCGCCCGGGGTTGCGGTGACGGTTACTGTTTCGCCAGGCATGACGTATTTGCCGTCAATCTTTTCGGCAGTGGTGGTGATGGTGCCTCGTGAAGACTCTGTTGTGGTGAGTTCGTAGGCGGTAACCGAATTGTAGACTGCTGCGTTGACAATGGATACTTTGCTGACGACCATGTCGGAACGGGTGCGCATAGAGAAGAAGACATTTTTGTCGACGGTTACGTCTTTTTTGTACTTAACGAGGATAGGCTCGCCAGACTTAACGATGTCGCCTTGTTTTAGAGTGTCGCCACCTTGTATGTAGTCGGCAAGATCGTAGGTGGTGTTACCGACAGCAAAATACGGATAACCTTCGTTTGCTGTGGCAGAGAAGTTAATGGTTATTTCCTGATTGTCTTGGATGCTGTCGACAAGGAAGTATTGGTTGTCGCTTCCAAGGAGAAGGCCACCTGTGTTGATGTTGAACTGGTTGCCATGGAAAACGTTGCAAACATAGGGCAATATGTATGTTTTCTTGCCTTCGGTGTCTTCTGTGTAGTAAGAAGTGCCAGGCTTGTAGCCCTTGAAGTTGTTGACACTCTTGTCGCCATTTTCGGCATCTTGCCACATTGTCCAACCAAGTGTGTTAGCATTGGCTCCCAATTTTTCGCCTACCTGACGATTGTCAAGGACTGTCTTGGCTTCAGCTTC
>FLNY01003779.1_pt1 | contig 32980 bp, 16 predicted proteins | sample 1140381 | NCBI WGS metagenome assembly FLNY01 (sample SAMEA3878172, study PRJEB12797) | bioreactor metagenome | biome: Moose rumen | place: Sweden | collected 2011-10 | reverse complement strand
GCCTGACTTGTTGGGCTTCTTGCGTACAAACATGGTGCAAAGATAGCACGGGACACCCAAATTTGCAACTTTTGAAACCGCAACCGACTGATTTTTAGGATAGTTTAATTTTTAAGCCAAGGAAGCGCGGAAAACAGGAGAAGACTTATTCGGATGAATCGTCTTTATCTTGAATTCTAACGAATAATTAAATACGGTAAAGCGAAAAATAATGGACGGACCGAGAGTATTTGTGTAGCAAATCAGGCTAAGAAGTTAGACTAATCAGAGTTGTATATTACACATACATGAATAACGAAGTCAGACAAATCAGGCTAAAGAATTGTGAATTTGGCGAAACGTAGCAACAATTGTTTTGTCCCGACGTTTTCAAATTTGACAGTTGCTTTGGCGTCAATGCCGGAACCTGTAATGGCAATCACCTCGCCACGACCGAACCGTGCGTGAACTATCTGCTGTCCGACGTTGAGGGTGCCTGACGCGGTCTGTGTCGAAGTCTTGCTGGGAGCTCCTGTATCTGGTCGCAGATTTCGCGTGCCCAAAGGCGTCATTCCTGCAGTTGACCGGCTGACTTGATTCAGGCGGTCGGCTACACGCGCTTCATAACTCTGAGGATCCCGACGTTGAGAATATGTTCTGGATTGTAGGTGTGCAGCAACAATACTTGAAGCAGAATCGCCAAAACTTGAAGGAGAATCGCCAAAGCCGAAGGTTTTGAAGAACGGTCGGCGGCGCGAAGCTGAGCCCGAAGATTCATCAACTTCAAGATACTGAGAATCAATGTCTTTTAAGAAAGGACTCGGATTGCAGAATTCACTCTTTCCGAAGCGGTATCGATTCTGAGCGTACGTGAGGAAACATTGTTCCTGAGCACGCGTTATGGCCACATAGAAGAGACGGCGTTCCTCTTCGAGTTCACGCAGTGATGTGGCCGCCATTTGGTTCGGGAAGAGATTTTCTTCCATCCCGACAACAAAAACCACTTTGAATTCCAGACCCTTAGCGGCGTGAACAGTCATTAGCGAGAGTTTGTCATCGCTTTCGTCATCGCTCTCGTCGAGGTCGCTAAGCAGCGATACTTCCTGCAGATAATGAGTCATGAACGTGCGCTCTTCCTCGCCTTCCTCTGTGCGGTCATCGACGAATTGTTGAAGACCATCGATCAACTCTTGCAGGTTCTCTTGCCTCGAGACATCCTCAGGCTCCCTCCCTCGGAATATCTCTGTCTGCAAGCCTGATTCTCTAACAATCCGCAACCCGAGCTGGGCGGCATTCTCAGTGGTGACTCCAGCTGTAAAACTTTTAATTAAAGCGGTGAAGCTATAGAGTTTTGCCATCGTTCCTCGGTTCACTTCGAGCCGGACTGCAGAGGGATTTTGCAACACTTGCCATAGGCTGACGCCATTCTCAGCAGCGGCTGAAACAATCTTGTCCAGAGTCGTCTGGCCGATGCCACGTGCCGGATAGTTGATTACCCGCTTCAGGGCTTCCTCGTCGTTGGGATTGACAGCCAATCGGAAATAAGCTATAGTATCTTTGATTTCCTTACGCTGATAGAAAGACAAGCCACCATAGATGCGATAAGGAATAGACAGCTTGCGAAAAGCTTCCTCAAAAGTGCGACTTTGTGCATTCGTGCGGTAAAGGATCGCTATGTCATGCCAGGCAATGTGCTCGAAGCGATTGAGATTCTGAATCTTATGCCCTACCCCATTAGCCTCTTCTATATCGCTGAAGAATGAGAAGAGGTGTATGGGCTGACCCTTACTTTTCTCGGAAAAGACCTCCTTAGGGATTTGTCCTCGATTGTGCTTGATCAGGCTGTTAGCAGCTCCAACAATGGTCTGCGTCGACCTATAGTTTTGCTCAAGCTTAAAGAGGCGTGCGCCTTCGTATAATCGCTGGAATGTCAAGATGTTATCAATATTGGCCCCACGGAAAGAATATATCGACTGAGCATCATCGCCAACGACGCAGACGTGCCGATGGTGTTGCGTCAGCTGCCAGACGATTGCATGCTGTGCATAATTCGTATCCTGGTACTCGTCGACGAGCACAAACTGGAATTTCTCTTCGTAGCGGGCCAGCACCTCAGGATTGTGAGCAAACAAAAGATAGGTGTAAAGCAGCAAGTCGTCGAAGTCGAGGGCATCGGCCTGCCTGCATCGTGCCCAGTAGCGTTCGTATATTTTCCCTGTTGCCGGAATTCGTGAAGCCTGGTCAGCCTGAGCTATCTGCGGGTCTCGCTGATATTGCGACGGTAGCAGCAAGCGGTTCTTTGCGGCAGAAATATGGCTGGCCACGGCCCCTGGCTTATATTGTTTGTCGTCGAGGCCCATTTCGCGTATTATACTGCGAATGAGGCTTTTGCTGTCGGCGGCATCATAGATGGTAAAGTTTGACGAAAAGCCTATCTGCTCATGTTCAGCCCGCAATATACGAGCGAAAATACTATGGAATGTGCCCATCCATAGGCCGCGCGTTGTTTCAGCGTTCATCTGGCGGGTTATTCTTGATTTCATCTCCTCGGCCGCCTTGTTTGTGAAGGTCAGAGCCAGTATGTTCCAAGGCTTGATGCCCCGGCTCAGCAGATAAGCCACTTTGTACGTGAGGACACGCGTCTTGCCCGAGCCGGCACCTGCAATCACAAGCGACGGCCCGTCGGTATAAAGAACAGCTTCGCGCTGTGCAGGGTTAAGGTCTTCTAAATTTAGCATCACACTTTATCTTCTGTTTGTTGCGGCTCACTCGTCGTCTGGTTTCAGTGTGTCAAGGTCAATAATATGCAGCTGTAATGCTTTTACGACGAGGCGCGTGGCGTTAACACCCGTGCGCTCGTTCGACGGGAAGAGTCGGTTGATGAGATCCACTTGCCTCTTTTCCAAGCTCTTGGCACCAAAGGGCATACCTTTTAACGAAGCTATCATATCTTTAGTGTATCCAAGTGCAAGATGACGTAGGAAGCGCTCGTCGTACTCGTCGATATCGTAGTCGATGACGGCATCAGTGCGGCGGCTCTCGCTGACAACGCTCTTCTTGAAACGAGCCACGATTTTCTCAAGGATAGGTTGATTGAACACGAGGCGACGGCCGTCCATGACGAGTCTGACATCATTACGTGTGAGCAGCTCCCCAGTTTTCAGGATGATGCCATCGGCGCCAGCCTGCAGGGCGTCTACCCAAAGACGCTCATTGAGTATTTCTCCGGTGAAAATCAGTATCTTCACAGAGGGATAGTTGGTGTGCACTTGCCGGCAGATATCTACGCCTACGGTGGTGCTGCCGCCGAGACCGAGGTCGAGCAGCAAGAGGTCTGGCTGCTGTTGTCGCATAAGTTTCCACAGTTCACTTTCGTTCATGGCAGTGCCGAGAATCTCTGCCTCGGGAATGTCTGAGCGAAAGATTTCCTCTGTGCCTTTGAGTTCAAGCTTCTCGTCTTCAACGATAATTACTTTAAACGATTCCATCGATTATCGGTTTATGGTGTTAATGAATTAATTCTAAGTCGGATTATCTGGCTAAAGCGCTTTGGCCAGAGGGATGGTGAACCATATTGAGTGGCCTTTGGCAGCTGCTTCAGCATTGATTCTGCATCCGGGATGTCCCATGAATGTGTCGTGCTCACGAATGATTTGCTTGGCAATCAGGAACGGTATTCCACGTTCGTGAGGGGTAAACAGATTGTGCAACTCTTCGGCCGAGAGCTCAATGTTAGGATTGGCAAGAGCAACGCGAGCGAAAGATTCGTCATGCGATACCATTAGCTCTAAAGGAAGCCACTCCCCTACAGCTTTGCTATCTGCCGCCAGAGAATCAATCTCTGCATCAAGGATTGCGTTTAAAAGCATCGTGAGTAGATCGGCGTCGCCTCGTAGCTCCTTATTGTCCAGTGTATTAACTACGGCGAGCTCTACGTTTACTCCAAGGCGGTTGACACGTCGGCGGAAGCGCGCAACGACAGGCTCGATTAACGAAGCGAAGCTAATAGTGCTGCGTCTGAAATTAACGGCTGCAGACTGTTGCATTGCCTGGGCTGTTAGCAATGAGTATATATCTTTGTAGTAGCTCACTGTTTCGCTCAGAGTCTCAAGGTCAGCCATCGGGTTGTCGGAATCAGGCATCCGGGTCACCAGTTGATTGATTCGGCCAGGATAGTACATCGTCTCGTGCTTGATGGTCGAGAGGCAATTGTCTATTATCTGGTTCTGGACGTGCAGACGGCTCTCTTCGAACAAGCGGCGCCTATGTTCATCCTCAGCTAATTCCACGTCAGCCTGCTGGCGCTCAGCCTCTTCGGCTTTTTGCTGCTGCAACTGCTGCAGGCGTTGATCGTTCAAGCGAGCTACGGCTCTGCTGAATCGCACCTGTGGCATGAAATAGAAGAAATAAGTGGCCAGTGCTGCCAGCACGAACAGCGCCACGATGACTGCCAGAGCCCAGCGCGTTGTCCGCTGCGAGCGTTCCAGCTGTTGGCAGTAGGTGTCCAACGACTCGTCGCGGTTGACAAGCTTGTACAGTCGAGTATATATCTCATTGCTACGGCGATACAGAGGCCAGTCGTGCACAGCCAATGCGGCTATGGCTTGCTCATTTCGGAGCCCGAGCACGAGCGAGTAGTCTAACGAGTCGCGCCCCTCGCCAATGAGCGAAAAAGCCGAATCAGCAAATATGAGGGCTTCGACATGACGGCCTTCTAAATTAGCATAGTAGACGGAATCAGCCATGGCGTAAGCTGCCGCAGGAAAAGTTGTAACCGCACCGGATACGGAATGAGAGACTGCAGAAGCAGCAAAGGCGCCTGTAGCAACAGTGAGAGCCACCGCTATCATGCTGACAACGCGCGGCAGACGGAACCAGAAGCGGCTCCCCTGCCCTACTTCGCTGTCAATGCCAAAGTGGCAGACACGGAAGAATTGGTTCGTCTTGCGATACTTTTCAATTATTCCCTTGCAGTTCATCAGGCCGAAACCAAAACCCTTCCGGTCGTCATTGCCGACACGACTGGTCGAATCGGCCGATGCGACCGGCTGAATCGGCCTATGCGACCGGTCATGTTCGTTGTTCGGTCGTGATGGAACAACGATCAAGCCCGCATCATAAACCTTATTGTTCAGGATGAGGGCGACATCAGATGCTGATAGACCGCAGCCCGTGTCCGCAACCGCGAGTTCAACATACTGGCCGTCGGCGTTGCTGCCTTCGCAGGCACTGATACGTACAGATCCGCCCGAGGGCGTGAACTTACGGGCATTGTCGGCCAGGGTGTTAAGCATAAAGAGCGTGAGCGCACGGTCAGCCTTGACGCTGAGCGCTGTCGGCTCTACGTTTAGTTCCAAGCCTTTCTGGTCGTAGGCATAGTGGTTGCGTTGCAGGACATCAAACAGCGGTTGCAACTCGAACGACGAAATCTGAAGGCTTAGCTGACCTTGTTGCATCTTTATCCACTCCGTCAGCAAGTCGTTGAGCTCGTTGATGCGTGTCGTAAGTTCGCTGATGTATGCCAACGACTCTCGACGTACAGCACCCCTTTGACGCATGCGATTGACCTCGTTTATGATTCTGTCGAGGAAAGGCACGATGGCCTGCACGAGCTGGAGTTTGGCCCGTTTCTCGATGTTTTGCTGCTTATCAGTCAAGAGCCTCAGTTGTGTGGCTTGCTGCATCTCTTGCAGTTGCTCCTGCTCATCGGCGAAAGCTTGTTGCTGCTGTAGAGCTGTCTCTTTAATCTGCTGCATCTTTTGGCGAAGCAGGCGACGTTGTGCTTGTGCGCGACGATGCCATCGACGAAGCAGCACTCCGAGGAACACGCTTATAGCCAATGCCGTAGCCACTACAGCGGCCAACATACGATTCAGATGCTTGCGCTCGCTTGACAATTCTACTGCACGGTTCTCAAGCTCTGCGTCCTCACGGGTGACGTCGAGCAAGTCGAGGAAGATATTGCGGTTATAGTCGCTCTCGGCCTTCATATCCAAAGCGCTGAAGGCCACGGAGAGCTGCTGGCGGATGCCTGAAATCCATTCGGGCACAGTCTTAATATCGGGAGAACTCACCCACTGCCGCTCGACCGACACGGAATCAGGGGCGGCATTGAAGAGCATGAGCAGATTGCTCTTTGCTGCTGGCACTGTTAGTTCATCGGATGCGTAATAGCATTGATGGTGAAAGTTCACACAGTCGAGAGCTGCGCTATAGTAGTCGATGGCATCGTGGTATTTACCTTGCTCGAAGCTTAGTTCTCCGAGCGTTCGCAGTGCACAGGCTTCTTGGTAGAGGTCGTCGAACTCAATAAAATCATTGTAAGCAGCCTGTGCCAGTTGCATAGGCAAATCCTCGGAACTGAAAATTGACGTGAGCAGCGGTAGGGCTTCGGGGTGAGCTTCTAAGGCAGCAGCGCACCGTAAAGAGTCGGCCATGAGCGTTGCCAAGGACTGCTCTGTGTTGCCGACAAAGAACGGAAAACCCTCGTAGCGTGCGAGCCAGAAACATTTCAAGAGGTAGTCGAACTCTTCGCGCGCTATAGCTTCTGAATCAGTATTCTCTGCCAGTCCGCCTGAGCCTCTCATATAGCAGTAGTAAAGCCACTGAGCGGTGTCGGTAGCCAACTGGCAGAAGGGCTCAGCCGCGCGGATTTCGTCGAGGGCCAGCTCGTGTTGATCGAGATAGTAGAAATAGGTCGACGAAGCTATATGGAAGTCGCTACGTCCAAAGTAGAAACGGCGCAGCTCGCGAGGACTCATCTTGGATTCCCGGTCAGCGAGCCGCCCTATGATGCGGCGCGCATCAGCACGATGCAGGAAGAAAGCACTGTTGTCGCTCGTGCGCTGCGCCACCTTCATCATTGTCACGTCGGCCACGAGGCGTTCGGTTAAGTTGGGGCTGGCTTCTGCTGCCCGGGCAGCCACGACCAGCGCACTGTCGAAATCCATTTGCTGGAAGCGCTCGAAGGCCAGATTGTTGAGCGCTTCAGCTCTGCCCTTAGGGTAATTGTTGGCCTGCGCAAGCTCATAGGCCTCTTCGGCCCATGTGCGCAGTGAATCTACGTTTTTGTAATGCCACTTGTAGGCAAGTTGATTCAGTGAATCCACCGCCAGCTGCTGCTCAACACTCGGCCCCTCGTGGCAGCTGAAGGCTACGAGGAGAGTTAGCATTAGAAGAAGAGAGTGCAGGTGGCGCACGGCTGGTGAGATCTATTTAGAATGTATGATACGGTCTATCTCGTCGAATTCTTTTCCCATATTCAAGTGGAGGTAAATACGGTACAGCGGAGCAGCCCACCGCTGCGGCTTGTCAGGCTCAAGCGCCCTGACACGTTCCATCGGCAACTTGGCTAGATTGTAAAGGCTGCGGATGATCTCTTGATCCCTGCGACACTGTGGATTAGTCAGGTCGGTGCAGGCTTGTTCGGTATATATTACAGCAAGATTCAGCGAAGCTACACCTTTGTTGTATAGCGCGTCAACGTTGTCGGGCTCGTAAAGCAGGCAGGAGTCACAGGCATTGATGGCTTCGCGGTCGCGCCCTTGCTTGAGGAGCACGAGGCTACGTCCGTACCAGAACAACGGTATGGTGTCGGCAACGCTAATCACCGAATCGGTGATTTCGAGCGCTCGCTGAGTGTTCTGAGCCTCGAGATAGTAATCCACGAGATGTGAGAAAAAATAGCCGTGAAAAGTATGGTCCCGCAAGCCATCATAGAGACTGGCGAGCCATTGTGCAGAATCCTTCTTGGATAAATAGGCCCTAGCGAGATATTCTTGCATGAGATGGTTTTTAAGCCCCGCCTTAATCGCCATAGGCACGTTTCGTATCACGCCGTCATAATTCTGCGAGGCATTTGCCGCAATCACGGCAAGATAGGCTGCTTGTGCAACAAGAGAATCACCCTTTGCCAACGAATCTCGGCTGAATATCGGGTGGACGGCCGTGGCTGCATAAGTGTCGAGATATGGGAAGGCCTCGCGCATCTGACTCTTCCGGAACAACCATTTGCCGCCGTTGAGGAGGTTGGGCCGGAAAGGAGTCAGGACATCGCGGCTGCGCTTCCTGTTTTGCAGGCGAACGCGTCCTTTCTCATCAGGTCTCTCCTCTATAGAGTCAGCCTTCTCGAGACGCACAAACATGTCAAGGATATGAGAATAGAAGGCGGCGGTGTCGTATTTCTGCTTGAGATAGAGCTTAAGGTTCTGTGCATCGTAAAGGCGCTGACTGCATTCGGCAGCCAGGACATAACACTCCACGCGGTCATCGTGGCTCGTACCCTCCTTGGCTGCTTCGGCCAAAAGATTTTTTGCCGTCTGCTCAAGGTTCTGCTTCTTCTTCAGAGCCTCCTTTGCCTGACGTATTACACTGACAGCTGAAGCGTTTACAGCGAGCAGACTAAATAAGATGAGTATATATTTTCTCATAATCTTCGTTTTCTGCTGCAAAGTTAAAGCAAAGCTAACAATAAATCTGCATTTGAGAGGTTAAATGTTGTCAAAATATGCTCACTTAGCGTGGAGCAGCAGTATAAAAAAAGCCCAAGGCCTTGAGGCCCCGGGCTATGAAAAGGGAAAAATGTTGCAAATTAATCGCCGACGAGCTTTGCCATTTCTGCTTCTTTGGCCTTGTCGCCGAGGATGTAATAGACGGTGCGCAGACGTGTAGCCCACTTGTGGGTGTTATCGGGCTCCAGCTCTTTGACCTTCTGGAAGAAGGGCTCGGCAGCCTTGTAGGCATCCTTCACGGGCTGAATTGCTGCATTGAACTGGGCAGTGGTCATCTTCTTGCCTGAGAGCGACTCGTTGATGTCGTAGCCATAGTTGCTCCAGCATACGCCGGCATTGTAGAAAGCATCGGAGAATGTGGGGTCTGTCTCAGTAGCCTTCACAAAGAAGGGGATAGCGTCCTTATACTTGTGGTCGTTCATGAATACGAGGCCCTTGGCATAGTTGCCCAGACGGCTCTCTGCATCAGCAGCCAGAATCTCGTCGGCCAGGCCTTGAGCTCCATTGAAATCGCCCCTGTTGAAGTAGTATGCCAAGATGTTCTGAGCTATACCGTCGTTGGCTGCAGGGTCAGCCAGAACCACTTCCTTGGCGGCTTTTAGCCATGCTACGGTGTCGCCCTGCTCAATGATAGATGTAAGGTAGAGTTGGTTCACTTGATCCTTCTCCTCAGCATACTCGCGTGCTTTGCCGATGAATTCGTTGAGCGTAGCGTTGTCTTTTGCGAAGTAAGCGGCAAGGCATGTGTAGTAAGCCATCTGCGGTGTTGACTCATCTGCAGCGAGTGTTGCAGCGTCAGAGCCCAGTATTGTATATGTCTCGGGATATTTCATCCAGCGTTTGAATGCTTCGACAGCCTTATCGTGCTGCTGATTCTGGAAGAACATCTGACCGCAGTAGGCTAAGTAGGGACGGAACTGAAGGACCTTCAACTTGTTCTGAAGCGTATAAGGGTCCTTTTCGCCCTTGAGACCGAGAGTCTGCGTGGCCTTGTAGCATTCTTCCATAGCATCGAGGGAAGCGAAAATGTTCTCTGCGAGAGCTGCTGTGTCAGTTGGCTGCTTAGCTATCACGTTGTTGAGCAACGGGTTGAAGGCAAACATGTGCAACTGCGCCTTGATATCCCAGGCGTTGGCCAGTTCTTTCTTTGTCTCGGGGCTGGTGAAAGTAGGAGCAATAATCTCGAAGCACTCAGCAAGCTTAGCTTTGAGCTCAGCCTCCTGCTTCTCGTTGCGTTCGGGCAAAGCTACGAGGTTCTGAATCTCATCTTTGAGCATACGTGCCTTACGAACTACTTTGTCTTGAGCCATAGCTCCCGAAGCTACGAGAGCGAGGGCAAATGCGAATAAGACTTTTTTCATAATTCTGTTTCGTTAAGTTTTAGATTTGTTGTTTTTAATTGTTTAGTCATATAAGAGTAAACCCTTGTCCTGTCTGATTGCTTTGACAGGGCAAGGGCGGAATGGTTTATTGATGTTCGTCGCGGTCGAGCGTTATGGTCTGCCCGTCGCTTAGTTGAGTTGGTTCTGGGAGTTCGGCTGCGCGAGCTTCTTCGGGCAGGGCTTCCTCATCTTCTTCGCTGGGCACTACACAGACGTTGGCGATGGTGTCATTACGCTTTTGCAACTCTATGAGCTTGACGCCCTGGGTAGCACGCCCCTGAATCTTGATTTTCTCGAGTTTCAGACGCAGTGTTATGCCTGACTTGTTGATAATCATGAGGTCATCGTCGTTGGTGACACTCTTGATAGCTGTCAGCAGGCCTGTCTTCTCTGTCACTTCGAGGGTCTTGACGCCCTTGCCGCCACGGTTAGTAATCCTGTAGTCTGTGACGTCGGAGCGCTTGCCGAACCCTCGTTCTGAGACAACGAGGATAGTCTCTTCATCAGGCTTGTCGATGACTACCATGCCAACGACTTCGTTGCCTTCGCCTTCGAGCGTGATGCCTCGAACGCCTGTGGCTACACGCCCCATCGTACGAACAGCGGATTCGTTGAACCTCACGGCACGGCCAAAGCGGCTTGCGATAACAATTTCATTGTTGCCGTTGGTCAGAGCAACATCAACTACACGATCGCCTTCTGCGATGTTAATAGCAATCACTCCGTTCGTGCGTGGACGGCTGTAGTCAGCCAGTGATGTCTTCTTGATGGTTCCATTCTTGGTACAGAAGACGATGTTGTGCGACTCGTTGAATTCCGGATCATTGAGTTTGCGAACGTAGAGACATGCGTTGACGGCATCGTCAGGTTCGATGTTGAGCATATTCTGTATGGCTCGTCCCTTTGATGCTTTGTTGCCCTCGGGTATATCGTATGCCTTGAGCCAATAGCAGCGCCCTTTCTTTGTAAAGAAGAGCATCGTGTTGTGCATCGTGGCGCGATAGATATACTCGATGAAGTCGGCATCTCGTGTCGATGAACCTTTAGAGCCTACGCCTCCACGGCTCTGTGTGCGGAACTCTGCAAGAGGAGTACGCTTGATGTATCCGAGGTGGCTGATTGTTATGACGATCTCGTCGTCGGCATAGAAGTCTTCAGGATTGAACTCCTCGCTCGAATATACAATCTCGCTACGTCTGGCATCGCCGAAACGTTCCTTCACTTCGAGGAGCTCGTCCTTGATGACCTTCCAGCAAAGCTGATCGTCAGTGAGGATTTGATTGTAGTAAGCAATCTTTTCCATTAACTCATCATACTCAGCATGCAGCTTATCCTGTTGCAGTCCTGTGAGCTGAGCCAAACGCATGTCTACGATGGCTTTTGACTGGACCTCATCGAGTTCGAATCGCTCTTGCAGGCGTGTGCGTGCCTCCTCAGGTGTTCGGCTGGCACGAATTATGTGAACGACCTCATCGATATTATCACTTGCGATGATGAGTCCTTCAAGTATATGTGCTCGTTCCTCTGCCTTACGCTTATCGTATTCAGTACGTCTGATGACTACTTCATGGCGATGGTCAACAAAGCACTTAATCATGTCGCGAAGAGTCATGAGCTTTGGCCTTCCACCTACAAGTGCGATGCTATTGACTGAGAAACTTGTCTGCAGTTGCGTCATCTTGAAGAGTTTATTCAAGACGACATTAGCATTGAAATCGCGCTTGACATCTATGACGATTCGCATGCCCTCACGGTCGCTCTCGTCGTTGGCATTGCTGATGCCCTCAATCTTATGTTCGTTGACGAGGTCCGCTATGCTCTTGATGAGCTCAGCTTTGTTGACGCCATAAGGTATCTCGCTAATGACTATCTTGTCGTGCTGCTCGCCGGGTTCGATCTCTGCCTTGGCGCGCATGACGATACGTCCACGCCCTGTCTCGTAGGCATCGCGTACACCTTGCATACCATAGATGTAAGCTCCCGTGGGAAAGTCTGGTGCAGGAATATATTGCATCAGTCCGGCCACGTCAATATCGGGGTTGTCGATATAAGCTACGCATCCGTCGATACATTCACTAAGGTTGTGCGTGGGTATGTTTGTTGCCATGCCGACGGCTATACCTGTTGCGCCGTTCACGAGCAGGTTGGGAAAGAGTGTAGGCAGTACGCTGGGTTCCTTCTCCTTACCGTCAAAGTTATCGACCATATCCACGGTCTCCTTCTCAAGGTCTTGCATCATGGCTTCGCCCATAGAAGCAAGGCGGGCTTCTGTATAACGCATGGCGGCCGGTGAGTCGCCGTCGACGGATCCGAAGTTTCCTTGTCCGTCTACGAGAGTGTAGCGCATGTTCCAGTCCTGTGCTAAACGCACCATTGCAAAATATACTGAACTGTCACCATGAGGATGGTAGTGTCCGAGTACATTACCTACGGTACGTGCACATTTGCGGTAGTCCCGGTCGTGGGTATTGCCATCCACACGCATACCATAGAGAATGCGGCGGTGTACGGGTTTGAAGCCATCGCGAGCATCAGGTAGTGCGCGTGCGACGATGACAGACATCGAATAGTCGAGAAACGAACTTCGCATTTCACGCTCGATGTCTACTTTGATAATCCTGTCTTCTGAATCTTGCATTTAAATGTATTTTGTTAAGTTTTTTCTTTTTGGTTTATCTCTCAGAAAGCGTCAGAAGGCAAATAAACGGCCATAATTAAGAAAACGGACGCCGGTTGCCTCAAAAAGCGCTACAAATTTAGCGCATTTTGTGCAACCGGCAAAATGTTTTAAATAAAAAGAAGTTAAAAGGCCGATATTATGCCTCTTGCTGTACGCCATTAGGCTCTTCAGGGGTCTGCGGAAAGAGTTTTAGTTCGCCATTTTCTACGCCGATGCGTACGATTTGACCTGCTGTCACTTTCTCGTCAAGAAGCAGCTGGCAAAAAGCATCTTCTACGGATGTCTGAATAAGCCTCTTAAGTGGTCGAGCTCCGAACTGTACGTCGTATCCTTTATCTGCAAGCCAAGTCCGGGCGGCATCTGAAAGTTCTATACGATACCCCATCTCCTCGATGCGTTTTGCCAGTGGGCGGATCTCGATATCGACAATCTTGTGGAGACTCTCTTTTGAAAGCTGGTCGAAGAAAATAATGTCGTCGAGACGGTTGAGGAATTCAGGCGAGAACTGCCGTTGCAACGTCTTTTGTATGATGCTCCGCGCAAGGTCTCGGTTATGAGTGTCGCCACCGATAGTGAAACCTACTCCCCTACCGAACTCCTTGAGCTGTCGCGTGCCGCTGTTTGAGGTCATGACGATGACGGTATTGCGGAAGTCTACCGTAGTGCCGTTGCCGTCTGTAAGCCGTCCTTCATCCATAACCTGAAGCAGGATATTGAACACGTCGGGGTGCGCCTTCTCTATCTCATCAAGTAAAACAATGGAATATGGTTTCCGCCGGACGCGGTCGGTGAGCTGTCCGCCCTCTTCGTATCCCACATATCCCGGAGGCGCACCTACCATTCTGCTGACAGTATGCTTCTCCATATATTCGCTCATGTCGACTCGGATAAGAGCATCTTCACTACCGAATAGCTCAACAGCAAGACGCTTGGTGAGGTAGGTCTTTCCTACGCCTGTAGGACCTAAAAACATAAAGGTTCCTATAGGTTTGTTTGGGTCTTTGAGCCCGATGCGTGAACGCTGAATAGCCCTTACAAGTTTGTCAACAGCATCGTCCTGCCCGATGACTGAGCCCTTCAGCGCGGGCCCGAGGTTTCTCAGGCGTTCGTTTTCGCTGGCTCCTACGCGTTGCACTGGGATGCCTGTCATCATAGCAACGATGTCAGCCACGTCGGTGTCAGTGATTTCCTCACGCACCTCGCGAAGTTGGTGCTCCCAGTCGCGCTTCATCTGCTGCAGACGATCCTGTTCGTTGACGAGTTGGTCGCGATATTCGGCAGCAAGTTCGAAGTTCTGTTCCTGCACAGCTTTGTCCTTAAGCTCAGCCAGATGTTGGCATAATTCTTCTTTTCGAATGATATCCTCATTGATGGGTAGGTTTACCAGATGTGCTCGTGAGCCAACTTCGTCCATGGCATCAATAGCCTTGTCAGGTAGGCAACGGTCGGTGACGTAACGGTCGGTGAGAGTAACACATGCTTTGAGGGCTTCATTTGTGTATCGCACATTGTGGTGCTCTTCGTATCGGTCCTTGATATTGTTGAGGATGTCAATGGTTTCTTCAACGGATGTTGGCTCTACGAGCACTTTCTGGAAGCGCCTCTCGAGAGCGCCATCCTTCTCGATGCTTTTTTTGTATTCGTCTATCGTTGTAGCTCCGATACACTGAACCTCACCGCGAGCGAGTGCGGGCTTTAGCATATTGGCGGCATCCATGGTACCGGCAGCAGAGCCTGCACCAATGATGGTGTGTATCTCATCGATGAAGAGGATTATTTCCTTGTGTTCACGAAGCTCATTGATGATAGCCTTAAGCCGCTCTTCAAATTGTCCACGATACTTTGTGCCGGCCACTACGCCAGCCAAATCAAGTACGATGACACGCTTGTCAAAAAGCAGGCGTGCGACCTTTCGCTGTACAATTCTAAGTGCCAGTCCTTCGACTATGGCGCTCTTCCCTACTCCAGGCAGCCCAATGAGAATCGGGTTGTTTTTCTTGCGTCGGCAAAGGATTTGTGCCACGCGGTTTATTTCGCGTTCACGTCCTACGATAGGATCGAGCAGACCCTGTTGTGCGGCCTTGGTAAGGTCTGTGCCGAAGGTGTCGAGGGCCGGCGTTCCGCTGCCGTCTCCTTTCTTTGCGCGTGTGGCTTGGGCAGTCTGGCTACCAGCGCGTCCCGTGTCGTGGAGGTCATTATCCTCGGCGTCATCCTCATCCTCGTCGAGGAATCCGAATGAAGCCTGTGGGTCTTGCTTCTGTGTCAGTGCATTTTTGACGCTCTGGTAGTCTATTCCAAATTGATTTAGCAACTGACATACGTGCTCTTTGTTGTTGCGCAGCATAGCGAGCAGAAGGTGCTCGGTGTCGGCCTGAACGGCTTTCATGGCACGAGACTCCAGCAGCATCAGTTTTATTATGCGGCTGGCTGCAGCGCTGAGTATGGGGTCATGGCCTGTTGCCTGCCCCTGTAGCTCGGACTCGGCACTGGCTTTCAGCAAGAGTGTATCTACGCCGAAACCGTTGAGGATTGCCATGGCGTTAGAGTTTTGCTCGCGCAGTAAGGCCAGCAGGAGATGCGCCGGCTCTACATAAGCGCATCCCAGACGTACGGCTTCTTCCTTACCGTAGTTGAGTATTTGTGTTATCTGTGGTGAAAGCTTATTATCCATCTACTATTATTTCGGTTCGGTGTTTTCAGTTTTCACTAAATAATGAAATCTGCTCCCAAGAAACGTTTGCAAAGTTAAGCACTTTTGCTTAGCCTTGCAAACATTTTGGCGGTTTTTCTATTGATAAATATATGCATTAACATTTCATAGCAGATCTACCGATCGCTTGACAAAGCGTGTCAGGGCTTCGCCCGTGAGCAGTCCGTTCTGCAGGAGTGCCAGGTCTATGAGTTGGTGTACACGCTCGCTGTCTTTGGCGTAGTCGGCGAGTACTTCCTTGCGTTTCTGCTCTTGCTCTTCGATGTCCTTTCGACATTGTTCCATGTCTTTACGCTCATCGTCTGTGATTTCGTCGTACTTCTTCTTGTCCTGTTCGGCCTGTAGCACTTGCCGTCGGGCATTCAGTCCGCGCAGTTCGGCTTCGATAGGCTTGAGGGCTTCTGCCGTTGCCTCTTCGCTCTGTTCGAGAACATTCTTGATAAGACGGTTATCGGTGTTGAGGACTAGGGAGTACATATCTGGCATTTCGCCATAGAACCCCATGCCCGGCTGTATGCGTGCCATGTCTTTCATGCGGCGCATGTACTCGCTTTGGGTAATGACTACAGGCATTTGTTCTTCGCCCAAGGGTTGCGTTTCTACGTGATATGTCGTCTTGTCGGTTTTAGGCATCTGCGACTCGAAGAGTGCTGACAGATTGGCAGAGCGCTCTGCAGAGAGCTCTTCACCGTGAGTCTCATCCTTTGCTATGAGACGGTCAATAGTGTCGGCATCAACTCGTGTGAACGTAGTCTTTTCAAGTTTGCGCTCGAGCATCTGCACGACAGGCGTGTCAAGCTGTCCGTCGAGCAGCAACACATTATATCCTTTCGCGCGCGCGTTATCAATATATGTGTATTGTGCATCACGATCGGCAGCATAGAGATATATAAGTTGCCCATCTTTATTGGTCTGCTGATCCTTGATGAGCGTCTGATATTCTTCGAGTGTGTAGTATTTGCCTTCAGTGTCTTTCAGTAGGAAGAACGTCTTGGCTTTCTCGTAGAAATCGTCTTCGGTGAGCATCCCGTAGGAGATGAATATCTTCAGGTCGTCCCATTTCTGTTCAAACTCCTTGCGGTCGGCTTTGAAAAGAGAGCTCAGACGGTCAGCCACTTTTTTAGTGATGTAACCACTGATTTTCTTAACATTACTATCGCTTTGGAGATACGATCGCGAGACATTTAACGGTATGTCAGGCGAGTCGATGGTGCCGTGCAACAACGTGAGGAAATCCGGTACAATCCCTTCGACTTGATCTGTTACGAAGACCTGGTTGCAATAGAGTTGGATTTTATTGCGTTGGAGGTCGAGGTTGTTCTTTATCTTCGGGAAATAGAGCACGCCAGTGAGATTGAACGGATAGTCAACGTTGAGGTGAATCCAAAAGAGGGGCTCATCGGCCATTGGATAGAGTTGACGGTAGAAAGCTTTGTAGTCGTCGTCCTTGAGGTCGGCTGGCTTGCGTGTCCACAGCGGCGTGGTGTCGTTAATCTGGTTGTCGTCATCGGTATCCTGCATTTCGCCATCCTTCCATTCCTGGCGTTTGCCGAAAACGACGGGCACAGGTAGGAAGTGACAGAACTTTTTCAGCAGTCCTTCGAGTTTCTCGCGTTCGAGAAACTCCTTGCAGTCGTCAGAGAGATGCATGACTATGTCTGTGCCTCGCTCATCACGTTCTGCATCTTCGAGCGTGAATTCGGGACTTCCGTCGCAACTCCACTTCACGGCTTTGGCACCATCCTGATAGCTCTTCGTGATGATGTCCACGCGGTCTGACACCATGAATGAGCTGTAGAATCCGAGTCCGAAATGACCAATGATAGCGTTGGCATCCTCTTTGTATTTGTCCAGAAAATCAGTAGCACCTGAGAAGGCAATTTGGTTGATATACTTGTCGATTTCCTCAGCAGTCATTCCTATGCCACGGTCGCTGACTGTAATTGTTCCTGCTTCTTTGTCGACCTTAACTTCAACCTTTAGCTCGCCCACCTCTTCCTTGTAGTCGCCCTTGGCGGCCAGAGTGAGCAATTTCTGAGTAGCATCTACGGCGTTAGAAACAATTTCACGGATAAAAATCTCGTGGTCAGAATACAAAAATTTCTTGATTACAGGGAATATATTCTCTGTCGTTACTCCGATATTACCTTTTTGCATGATTGTAAAAATAATGGTTAAAATTCAACGTTTCACTTGAGCCTTTGCAAAAGGCGTGCCAAAGTCTTTGATGTCAGTTTTACAAAATAATCGGCACTACCTGTGGCCTCAAGATAACACTCTATCACAAAAAAAAACTCGGCTGAAATTGAGGAATGTATTCATTCTTTTTGTAATTTTGCGCCGTTGAATTTTAGATAAAATAGAGATAATGAAACTTTTATTCCGATTAACCTCTATCATTCTTGTCGGTGTGTTTGCGGCTCAGCCTCTTCATGCCCAGATGATAGGCCCCGTAAAATCCTCTGTCGAACAGAAGCCGGTCAGTGGCAAGGCCGATATGGCCGACCTCGTATTTACTTTTGACATTGATGATGGCTGGCACGTCTATGGGCCGGACAACAGCGGCGGCCCTACGCCGATGACCATCAAGTTCGAAACCCTCGAGGGCGCTGAGCCGACAGGAGCCTTACGCCTCTCCCCTGCCCCGCAACGCATCATGGATCCGATATTCGAATGCGAAGTCACATTCGTGGAGAGACGCGCAACGGCCACACAACGCCTGAAGCTTAAAGGCGGCGACTGGAAAGCTGTAGGCTATCTTACCTATGGAGCTTGCAACGAAGAGAATTGTATGCCCCCGACGAATGTAGAGTTTGACCTAAAAGGCAAGGCTCCTGCTCCCAAAGAAGAGGATAAGGCAGCCTATAAGGAGTCAGAAGAGAGCATGGCGAAGCCAGAGGACAAGAGTGAAGCCAATGCTCTTCAGACTGACACCGCATTGCAAGCACAATCCCCCCTTTCAATTGATGAGAATCAGGCAGGAGGAGGTAACCTTGAGCTGAATGGGTCAGACATTTGGTCGCCCGTCATCGACGAACTCCACGCTCTCGATGCCGAGAGCGACACCAGCTCGCGCTCGCTCTGGGGTATATTCCTGCTTGGTGTCTTGGGCGGTTTGATAGCGTTGCTTACACCCTGCGTGTGGCCCATCATTCCCATGACCGTATCGTTTTTCCTCAAGCGCTCGAAGAACGACAAGCAACAAGGCATAACAGATGCTATCCTCTATGGCCTCTCGATAGTAGTCATCTATGTGGGGTTAGGCCTTCTCGTGACGCTTATCTGGGGGCCTTCGTCGCTGAATGCCCTCTCTACCAATGCTATCTTCAACCTTTTCCTCTTTGCCCTTTTGGTAGTCTTTGCCGCTTCGTTCCTCGGAGGTTTCGACCTTTCGTTGCCATCATCGTGGTCGACGAAAATGGATGAGAAAGCTTCGTCCACTACGGGGCTGCTCTCGATATTCTTCATGGCATTGACCCTCGTGCTCGTCTCTTTCTCATGCACTGGACCCATTATTGGTCTGTTGCTTGTAGACATGGTAACGAGCGGTTCCGTCGTGGCGCCGACTATCGGGATGTTGGGCTTTGCCCTCGCCCTTGCAGCTCCGTTCACGCTCTTTGCCTTGTTCCCCGCATGGCTTAAGTCGGCTCCCAAGAGTGGCAACTGGATGAACGTTATCAAGGTTGTCCTCGGCCTTGTAGAACTGGCTTTTGCCCTGAAGTTCCTGAGCGTAGCAGACCTTGCCTACGGTTGGCGCCTGCTCGACCGCGAGACATTCCTCTGTCTGTGGATTCTCATCTTCGCACTGATGGGCTTCTATCTCCTTGGCTGGATTCGTCTGCCTCATGACGAGGACGAGTATGACGACGAAGGCAACGTCGTAGCCCGGCAAAAGATTGGTGTTACCCGTTTCTTGTCGGCCCTCTGCGTGCTCGCATTTGCGCTTTATATGGTTCCAGGGCTCTGGGGCGCTCCATGTAAAGCCGTCAGCGCTTTCGCACCGCCCATGTGGACACAGGATTTCAATCTCAACGCAAATACTGTTGAGGCCGTCTACACCGACTTCGAGCAAGGTTTCGAAGCAGCTCGCCGTGCAGGCAAACCCGTTATGCTCGACTTCACCGGATATGGTTGTGTCAACTGCCGCAAGATGGAAGCTGCTGTCTGGCCCGATGCTCGCGTCCGGCAGCTGATGACTGAAGATTACGTTCTCGTGAGTCTCTATGTCGACGACAAGACGCCGCTACCTGCTACGGTGGAGGTAACTGAGGCCGATGGCACTCAGCGCAAGCTCCGCACTGTGGGCGATCGCTGGAGCTACCTCCAGCGCACAAAGTTCGGAGCTCAGACGCAGCCGTTCTACGTTCTCATGGACCACGACGGTCACCCGCTGGCTGGCTCTTACAGCTACAAGGAGGATATCCCGGCTTTTGTCAGTTGGCTTGAGGGCGGCTTGAAGAGATTCAAGAGAAATAGAGACAATTAAAGATTGCTTTTTCTGCTAATACCTAATATCTAAATAATATGAACAAGTTCAAGACCTTAATTCCTGCTCTGCTATTGACTCTCGCAATAAATGCCTTTGGGCAGACCGACGGATGGAACCGCGTCAAATACCCCGACCTGCCAGCCCCCAGGCCTGCAGTCGATATGAAAGCTGCCCGCAAAATGATTAAGCGGATGAACGAGAGCATTGCCAGCGGCCACGTGCGCCCCGACCATGTCAACAACGCTCTGCAGCCCTCGTTTCCTCCGATTATTAACCAGAGCGGAGGCTCATGTGGTGCTGCTTCTACGATTTACTATCAGTTCACCACGCAGATCAACACGGCTCGCTTCACGGCAGCCGACAGCGACGAGCGTCGCTACGCCACGCACTTCGGATGGATGCTGAACACCAACGGGCCCAACGGCACGCCATACGAGACACTCGGTCGCGACTGCGGTATCGCCAGCGTGGCATCCTACGGAGGAACAACCTACAGCCAGCTCTACGGCAACTCTGGTCAGGACGATCAGGACGACGACTGCGGTTGGATGCAGGGCTACGATCGCTGGTTTGCCACGATGCACAATCGCATCATTGCTGGCAACAGTTTCCCCTTCCACTGCGGTACTGAAGAAGGTCGTGAGCTCGTGAAAAACTATCTTTGGAACCGCTGCGGCGACGACAGCTACTCGTCGGGCGGTGTCTGCGGTATCGGCGTAGCTGCCGGTCCCTTCGAGGGTAATATTCCAAAGACGGCTACAAATGATGCTGTAGGAGTCACCGGCATGAAGTATGTTACTGACTGGAATGAAACTTACAACCATGCAATGACCATCGTGGGCTATGACGACCGCATCGAGTTCGACCTTGACGGCAACGGCATCATTGGCGAGACGCCCAATGCCGATGGCGACAACGAGGTTGGCGCTTGGATTATCTGCAACTCTTGGGGCGGCGGCTACGCCAACCACGGGTTTATCTATTGCCCTTACGAGAGGTCTAATGCTGTGAAAGGCTGGGCTAAAGAGCGCAGCTTCACTCCCGGTTATCTCACCGTCATGCGTGACTATCGTCCATTACGCACATTGCGGGTCAAGATGGAATACACGAGGCGCTCTGAGATGTCGCTCAACGTAGGCATTGCGCAGGACGTCAATGCCACTGTTCCTGAGAAATCAATTGTTCTGACCCACTTCAACTACTGCGGCGACGGCAATAAGGGGCAGACTCAGCCTGCTCCTGAGGTTCCTATGCTCGGTCGATGGGCCGACGGCGAGCTTCACTATGAGCCTATGGAATTCGGCTACGACCTCACCGAGCTTACCAAAGACTGCGACCTCTCGCGCCCCATAAAATACTTCTTCTGGGTGGAGACGCGTAGCTGGGGCGTGGGTGAAGGCAAGATCCACGAGGTCAGTGTCATAGATTATAACATCGACCGTCAAGGCGTGGAGGTTCCCTTCCCCATCGCCGAACCTATCGACGTACCCAGTGCTGGAAAGAAAACGCAGTTGACGGCTGTCGTCAGCACCGACTACGTCCCCGAGCCGCGCAATTTAGTCGTCGATGGACTGCGACTCACATGGCAGGCTCCCTTTGGCAGTAGATACGAGCCCTCGGCCTACCGTGTCTATCACGATGGCGAGCTCTATGCTACCGTACCTGCTACAGGAGTACTCTCCACCATGATCGAGCCTATGGGCATCTATACCATCAGTGCGACCTACGCTATCGGAGGCTACGACGTCGAGAGCAAGCAGTCGGCCCCCATCTCCGCATCCTACGGCTCATTGGCAGACACCTCCAACACGATGGCCGTCATGCAGTCAGGCTCGCGCCTCGTCATACCAGACCTCACCTGCGTTTCGCTCGAAGATTTCACTATAGAATTCTGGCTCAATCCTAAGAAGCCAGCCTCCAGCGACTGCTATGGTTTCCGCATCAAGGCCGACACGACGCAGTTCTTCTTCAAAATCATTAGCGGCAACAAGATAGAGTTTGGCAACGATGGCGGCTCCTATACGCAATATGGGTCGGCGCTGACTTATAACCGCCCCAGCCACGTAGCTCTCGTCAACAAGGGACTGAACACCAAGCTTTACATCAACGGGCGCAACGTACTCAGCTGGAACAACCGCTACAACCACCATGGCATTAAGGGACCGGCCCGCCTCGTCATTGGCGAAACCGAAGGTACCACAAGCAACTACAAGAAAGTCTACGACGCGCCATGGAACGGCATGCTCGACGAACTTAGATTCTGGAATTATGCACGTTCAGCAGACGAAATAAAGTCTTCCTATCAGCAGGATATCGTCCATCCAGGCATCTACACCGGCTTACTGCATTATTATAATATGTCCACGCGCGACGTTGACGGCACGCTCTACCTTGTCGATGGTTGTGGAGGTTGCAACGCAGAGGTCATAGGAACTGACAACGTCTCCTTTGAGCAAGTTGAACTCGGCGACCGCAATAACCCTATCCTTACCGATACGAAAGCAAGTTTCACAGCTGCGGCCACGGCGGTCGTGGGCAAGCCCTTCGTAGTCCAGAACACCAGCTACCTGAATACCAGCAAGTGGCAATGGACATTCTCCGGCGCTGACGTAGATGCGCTCAGCGGCACGCCCAGCCCCACGGTGGTCTTCACAGAGCCCGGCCAGCAGACCATTAAGCTTACTACGGAAACCCTCTACGGCACTACGGCTGAGGCCACAGCCACCGTAGAAGTAGCAGCTTCCGTTTTACCCGAAGTAGACTTTATTGCTCCCGAGGGTGACATTCCAGCAGGAACGCACGTAGCCTTCATCAACACCTCGGAACCTGTCGAAGCTGCCACTTATGAGTGGAACATTGAAGGCGCCGACAATCCCGTTGTCAAGGCCACTAACGCCGGAGCTACTTTCAGCACCGACGGTGAGTACACAGTGACCCTTACCGCATACTCTTCGGACGGGCGCACAGCCAGCGTCAGCAAGTCGGTAAGCGTAGGCGCCGTGGCACCCGAGGCTGCTTTCAGCTTGCGCAACAATGTTATCGTCAAAGGTCAAAGCGTCGACCTCATCGACGAATCGCGCTTCACACCGCAACAATGGACTTGGAACCTCGAGAGCGCCACAGAAGTCTACCGCCTTATGCAGCAGAGCTCCAGCGTCCGGCTCGACGTGCCAGGCATCTACGACGTGACGCTCACCGCTGCCAACGCCAAGGGTAGCAGCACTGTTGGGCGCAAGCGCGCCATAGTCGTCTGCAACGCCGATGGCCAGAACGGTTTGCGCCTCGATGGCGTCGACGATCTCGTCACTGCCACCTCGCCTTTCAGCACCGACGGCATGAAGCAGTGGACCATTGAATGGTGGATGATGCCCGGTCGCATCACTGACAACGGTTTCCGGCTGGGCGACAAGGCCTCGACAATGCAGATTTACGTGAAGCCAAAAGGAGAAATCTCGGTTGACGTTGCCGGCATCAACTTCACCAGCGACGAGAGTGCCGTCATCTTTGACGAATGGCACCACTATGCCGTGACCTTCAAGACCAGCATCGTCTACGTGTATCGCGATGGCGTACGTATAGCCTCAGGGCGCGTAGTAGGTGCTACCACGACACCCGCTCTGGAAGCATTCTCAATCGGTGGCAGTGAACTGCCGTTCAATGGGCTCATCGACGAGCTGCGCGTCTGGAACTACCAACTCTCTCAAGCTGAGATTACGCCTGTCGCCAACGAGCCTGTTACCGACCCGGCTTCCGACGAACGTCTGTTGCTCTACTACGACTTCAACCAGAACACGGGCGACGTTGCAGACCACAGCGTCGGTGGACATACGGGCCGACGCAGTGCCTTTGGCCCTGACGGCGACGCATGGGACAGTTCGCTCGGCATCTTCTGGCTCAACCCTGCGGGCGCCACGCCATCTGACGTCACGTCGAAATATCTCAAGAACTACAAGCATCCATTCCGCACCGGAGCCGGCAATGTCAATCCAGCCAATGCCAGTCGCTACCTGAAGCTTTTGATGAACAAAACCACTTCGCCTTGGGTACAAAAGAACAACATAAAAAATGGCAATATCCTCACGGAGTGGCACGTTGACACACAGAAGAACAACTACCTTACGCTCGAAGTCTATTACTCAGGTTTCGAGGAGGTTGTCAATGACCTCATGTGCTACCAGACGGTAGAACTGCCCGCAGGCCATTGGACCTTCACGGCCAGCCGCGACGGCGATGACTACTACTACAATTGGATGCCCGACAACTGCTACATTGCTGCCGCCTCTGGCGACGAGTTGCCAGCAACCGCCGACCTTGCCGCAGAGGCCCTGGCTTACGCTCCTCTCGACAAGAACACCATCTCGTTCCTCCTCGAGGAGCCTGCGACAGTCAGTCTCGGCGTAATCGCTAACCTTAAGGACAAGCAGTGTGTAGCCATCGGAGCCTTTGAGCTACTTTACAAGCCGCTTATTGATATTGACGGGCAAGAGCCTGACGCCATCTGCGCACCCGCTGTCCGCGCCGAACGCACGCTGCAGGCTTCAGGTGGTGTAGGCTGCATCAATATCGTCGTTGCGAAACCACAACACGTAGTTGTCAGCGACCTCTCGGGCAAGCAAATATTCTCTGACTGGCTCGACTATAACGCCCGCATTCCAGCACGTCGTGGCATCTATGTCGTCAACTCGCAGAAGGTAGTCGTTCGTTAATTCAATTAAGTTATTGGTGAAGTACCATCTGCGCCGTTTCGGGCGATAACTATTTTGGGTTGATTGCAATTCTGTGCAATCTGCCTGATTTATCACGACGAGAAAAGGGTCAGTGTCGAACGTTCTTGACACTGACCCTTTTCTCGTCGTTTCAATAAAATAGATGAGAGTTTTAATGACTCCCTATTTGCAAGCAAGTGGAAGGTTAGAGCTGACAAGCCCAAGCCTTTTGCCCAAAACCCTTAAGCCTTTTGCCCAAAACCCTTAAGCCTTTTGCCTAAAACCCTTAAGCCTTTTGCTCGAAACCCTTAAGCCTTTTGCTCGAAACCCTTAAGCCTCACCCCTACCTTAGGGAGGGACTGGGGGTAGGCTCTCTAATCCCTAACCTCTATAATTCAGATGTCATAAATCTAAGGAGCAAAGGCAAGAACATGCTAAATCACCTCTTGATAATCTTATATAATGTTTCAGAAACCTATTTAATCGTCTCTTTTAACATTTAATAAATGAATTCATGCTCGCGCAATCAACTTTTTCCTTAACTTTGCCCCTGTATTCATCGAATATAAAACGATTAAGGCATATAATAATAAACCACAGAACAAATAATCTATATGTACGTACTCGGATATGACATCGGATCGTCAAGCGTGAAAGCATCGTTTGTGGACGCGCAGAGCGGCGCCTGCGTCGCATCGGCCTCTTATCCCAAGAGCGAAGCTCCCATAAAAGCGCTGCAGGCTGGCTGGGCCGAACAGGCGCCCGATGACTGGTGGAGCTACCTTAAGGCCGCAACGGCAGACCTTTTCGAGCAAAGCCATGTCGGTAAGGCTGACGTGAAAGCCATCGGTATCAGCTACCAGATGCACGGGCTCGTTTGTGTAGACAAAGACCTGCGCCCTCTTCGCGACGCCATCATATGGTGTGACTCGCGCGCCGTGCCCTATGGTCAGAAAGCTTTTGCTGATTTGGGCAGCGAGCGTTGCCTGAGCCATCTGCTCAACTCACCAGGCAATTTCACGGCGTCGAAGCTGGCTTGGGTGCGGGAAAATGAGCCCAACACATTTAATAATATATATAAGGTGATGTTGCCTGGCGACTACATAGCTCTGCGACTCTCTGGCACGCCTGCTACTACGGTCAGCGGTCTGTCGGAAGGTATGATGTGGGACTTCGTTGGCAACCATCCCGCTCAGTTCCTGCTCGACTACTATGGCATACCGACCAGCATGCTTGCCGACATCGTCCCGACGTTTGGCCTGCAAGGAGAAGTGTCAGCCACAGCGGCTGCCGAGCTGGGCCTGCAGGCTGGCACCCCTATCACCTACCGGGCCGGCGACCAGCCTAACAACGCACTCTCGCTCAACGTCTTCGAGCCAGGCGAGGCCGCAACTACAGCCGGCACCTCAGGCGTCGTCTACGGCGTAATAGGCAGTGTAGCCTACGATCCGCAAAGCCGCGTGAACACTTTTGCACACGTAAACCACAAAGCCGATGACCCACGTATGGGTGTACTTCTCTGTATCAACGGCACAGGCATCCTCAACTCATGGATGCGCCGCACCGTGGCTCCCGACCTCTCTTATCCTGAGCTCAACGATCTTGCCGCTACAGCCCCCATCGGTTCTGACGGCCTCTCGATACTACCCTTTGGCAATGGCGCCGAGCGCGTACTATGCGACCGCGAGGTGGGAGCCAGCATCCACGGCATCAATTTCAACCGCCATTCAAAGGCTCATCTCCTCAGAGCTGCTCAAGAAGGTATCGTCTTCAGCTTCGCATACGGCATGGAAGTCATGAAATCAATGGGCATGAACCTTCAGACCATACGAGCCGGCAAGGCTAATATGTTCCTCAGTCCTATCTTCCGCGACACCTTGGCAAGCATCACGGGCGCTACGATAGAATTATGCGACACCGACGGAAGCGTTGGAGCAGCACGCGGAGCTGGCATCGGAGCTGGCATCTATGCCGACAATACAGAGGCTTTCGCTACACTGAAGAAGTTGCAGGTCATCGAACCAGACACCAGGAACGAAGAAGCCTATCGTGAAGCTTACGAGCGTTGGAGCTCACACATCTGAAATACACATCTAACGATAAACTATTAAACTTTAAAAAACAATGAAGCAGTATTTTCCTGAAATTCCCGCAATCAAGTTCGAAGGCGTTGAGAGCAAAAATCCCCTGGCATACCGCTACTACGACCGCGACCGCGTCGTCATGGGCAAGAAGATGAGTGAATGGTTTAAATTCGCCATGGCCTGGTGGCACACGCTTTGTGCTGAAGGATCCGACCAGTTTGGCCCCGGCACCAAGACCTTTCCCTGGAACGTCGCTGCCGACCCCGTTCAGGCTGCTAAAGACCGTGCTGATGCCGGTTTCGAAATCATGCAGAAACTCGGCATCGAATACTATTGCTTCCACGACGTAGACCTCGTGGCCGAGGCCGCTGACGTAGAGACCTACGAGAAGAACCTGAAGGAAGTAGTGGCTTACCTGAAGCAGAAGCAAGCAGAAACAGGCATCAAGCTTCTTTGGGGCACCGCCAACGTCTTTGGCCATAAGCGCTACATGAACGGAGCCAGCACCAACCCCGACTTCGATGTCGTAGCACGCGCCATCGTGCAAATCAAGAACGCCATCGACGCAACCATCGAGCTTGGCGGCACAAACTACGTCTTCTGGGGCGGCCGCGAAGGCTACATGAGCCTGCTGAACACCGATATGAAGCGTGAGAAGGAACACATGGCCACCATGCTCACCATGGCCCGCGACTACGCTCGCGCCAAGGGCTTCAAGGGCACGTTCCTCATCGAGCCCAAGCCCATGGAGCCGACAAAGCATCAGTACGACGTAGACACCGAGACCGTAATCGGGTTCCTCCGCGCCCACGGGCTGGACAAAGACTTCAAGGTCAACATCGAGGTGAACCATGCCACCCTGGCCGGACATACCTTCGAGCACGAGCTGGCCTGCGCCGTTGATGCCGGTATGCTCGGCAGTATCGATGCCAACCGTGGAGACTACCAAAACGGCTGGGACACTGACCAGTTCCCCATCGACCACTATGAGCTGACACAAGCCATGTTGCAGATTATCCGCAACGGAGGCTTCAAAGATGGCGGCACAAACTTCGACGCCAAGACGCGCCGTAACTCCACCGACCTCGAGGACATCTTCATTGCCCACATTGCGGCCATCGACGCCATGGCTCACGCTCTCCTCAGCGCCGCAGACCTCATCGAGAAATCGCCCATCTGCGCAATGGTCAAGGAGCGCTATGCCAGCTTCGATGCTGGCGAAGGCAAACGCTTCGAGGAAGGTAAGATGACGTTCGATGAGGCTTACGAATACGGCAAGAAGGTAGGCGAGCCCAAGCAAACCAGTGGTAAGCAAGAGCTCTACGAAGCTATTGTCAATATGTATTGATGTAGTTTATTCACGAAAATTAAATAGCCTATTAATCAGCAGATTAATCTCTATAGATTAAAGAAGATGTTAAATAAATTAATGCTAATCCTCGCGGTTGTCTTGTCATCGGCAAACGTTTCGGCACAAAGCGCCCGTGAGGTGCTTGACGCTACGGCCTCGCGCCTGTCGGCCCCTGGAGGAATAAAGGCTAAATTCAAGGCCACACAGTTCAACGGCAGCACTGCCGAAGGCGAAGCAACCGGCACGTTGCTTTTGCGAGGCCGTGCATATCAGGTAAAGACTAACGAGCTGATAACGTGGTACGACGGCCAGACGCAATGGTCGATGATGAACGGGGGGGATGAAGTGAACGTGACAACTCCCAGCGAGGCTGAGCAGGCACAGCTCAATCCCGCCACTCTCATCAACATCTACAAGAAAGGCTACAAGTGTACGATGAAGAAATCATCGCTTCGCGGCCACAAGTCATTCGTCGTGCACCTCATCGCCAAGAGCAAAAACGCGTACTACTCAGATATTTATGTCGATGTCGAACAGGGTACCTATACCCCACTCTGCTTCCGCGCCAAACATGACGGCAACTGGATGCGGCTATCTGTGCTTTCGTTTATGTCGGGGCTCGACCTGCCCGCCTCTGACTTCACTTTCCCACAGAAGGAGTATCCTAACGTAGAAGTCATAGACCTGCGCTGAAGCTTTTCACCATCGATTTACCTTTCCCATTATTAATTTATAATCCCCATTCCCGTGGAACATATAAAACTCCTTATCCTCGGCAGCGGCCCTGCAGGCTACACTGCAGCCATTTATGCCGGACGTTCAGGACTGACTCCTGTAATCTACGAAGGTCTTCAGCCAGGCGGCCAACTCACTACGACCACGGAAGTCGAGAACTTCCCTGGCTTCGCTGAAGGAATTGATGCAAACGAACTCATGGACAGCATGCGCCAACAAGCCCTACGCTTCGGCGCCGACATACGCGAAGCCATGGCCGTGCGAACCGACCTCAGCGCTGCACCTTACCACGTCTGGTTCGACGACTCGAGTGAGGTGACGTGCGACAGCCTTATCATTGCCACCGGCGCTTCAGCTAAATACCTTGGGTTGGCTGATGAGGAGAAATATCGCGGCCAAGGCGTATCAGCCTGTGCCACCTGCGACGGCTTCTTCTATCGCAAAAAGCGTGTGGCTGTAGTGGGCGGTGGAGATACAGCCTGCGAAGAAGCTTCGTACCTCGCTGGTCTGGCCGACAAGGTCTACCTCATTGTGCGCAAGCCTTACCTCCGCGCTTCTCAGATTATGCAGGAACGTGTTCTCAACAATCCCAAGATTGAGGTCCTCTTCGAGCACAACACCCTCGGCCTCTATGGCAACGACGGGGTCGAAGGCGCACACCTCGTCTTCCGCAAAGGCGAAAAAGACGAGCGACGCTACGACCTGCCTATTGACGGTTTCTTCCTCGCCATCGGCCACAAACCCAACTCTGATATCTTCCTGCCGTGGGTCAAGACAGACGAAACGGGCTACATCATCACCGAAGGTGCTTCGCCACGAACAGGCCTTCCAGGAGTGTATGCTGCCGGCGACGTCGCTGACCCTCACTATCGCCAAGCGGTTGTTGCAGCAGCATCTGGCGCCAAAGCTGCCATAGAAGCTGAGAAATACCTCGCTACGATCTGATAACGACACAAGATCACTGAACCGTCAGCTCTGCTGGCGGCTCCCTTTCACATCACAATTATGAAACACGTCTCCTTCCTGCGCTCGGCATTCATGGCCATGGCCCTCGCGGCTGGCATCTCACATGTCTTTGCACAACGCATATCGCCTACTGCGTTCGGCATAGCTGCGCCACTCAACGACGGCTGGCGCTTTGTGCTTGCAGACGATTCCTCTGCCATTCAACCTGCCTTCGACGACAGCCGGTGGCAACGCGTAAGCATACCACACGATTGGAGCTGCAAGCTACCTATGTCTCCCGATGCCGGTTCGTGCCAAGGCTACCTTCATGGAGGCATTGGCTGGTATCGTTGCCGGTTTGAGGCTTCGGCTGCTGAGCGCACCTACGTCTATTTCGAAGGGATTTACAATCGAGCAACAGTCTACGTCAACGGGCACGAGGTAGGCTCTCGCCCGAGCGGCTATGCACCACAGCTCTACGAACTGACGTCATACCTCAACCCGGCTTCTGCTGCTGCCGACGGCAAAGCCTTAAGTCGCGACAATGTCATCAGTGTGCGCGTTGACCATTCGCGTGAGAACGATTCACGATGGTACACCGGCTCGGGTATAAATCGCCCCGTGTGGCTGATTAGTGCGGCCAAACGGCATTTCGCCCCATGGGGAACGGCTTGGAACGTGAAGTCGTTGACAAAGAATAAAGCCAACATCGAGGTAAAGCTCGAGATTAACGGTGAGGATTTGAGAGGAATATCAACACTTGTTGAAGTAGTGGATGCTAAAGGAAATGTCGTTGCCCGGCATAAGGGCGGACTGACTCATTCACTCGTGATCAACTACCCTCACCTTTGGGCACTCGACTCACCTTATCTCTACATGATACGGGCTCGACTGTATGCCGACGGTCTGGAGACCGATCTGAGCGAAGTGCCCTTAGGCCTGCGCACGTTCACCTTCTCGCCAGACCGCGGCTTTGCCCTCAACGGCGAATGGATGAAAGTGAAAGGAGTCTGTGTCCACGACGATGCCGGAGTGCTGGGCACTGCTGTGCCGACTGATGTGTGGCGCAACCGGCTACTGACGCTTAAGAGTTTAGGAACAAACGCTATTCGCATGAGCCACAACCCACACGCTACTGCAGTCTATGCCCTATGTGACAGCCTGGGGCTGCTCGTTATGGACGAAGCTTCAGATGAATGGGAATTTCCTAAGCGCAAGTGGCTGAAAGGCTGGAATCAAGGGACTCCGGGATTCGAAGGGACGTTTGACTATTTCGAAGAATGGATAGAGCGCGACGTGGCTGACATGGTGCGGCGCAACCGTTGCCATCCCTGCATCTTCCTCTGGAGTATCGGCAATGAGGTCGATTATCCTAACGACCCCTACTCGCATCCCATTCTCGACGGTGGCACAGCCGGTTTCACACAGCCTATGTACGGCGGCTACAAACCTGGCCAGCCTAATGCCGAGCGCATTGGGATAATAGCACAGCGGTTGGCAGGCGTAGTTCGCTCTATTGACAACTCGCGCGCTGTGACAGGTGCCCTTGCCGGCGTCGTCATGAGCAACGAAACGGCCTATCCTGAAGCTGTTGACGTCGTGGGCTACAACTACACCGAGAGCCGCTACGCAGAGGACCATAAGCGCTATCCGCAACGGGTTATCTACGGCTCAGAGAACCGCCACGACCTGCCGGCATGGAAAGCCGTTCGCGACAACGAACACATCTTCGGACAGTTTCTCTGGACCGGCATTGACTACCTCGGCGAGAGCGGAGCGTGGCCTGCACGAGGCTCCGAGGCTGGACTGATTGACATGGCCGGTCACGTGAAGCCTATAGGCCACTATCGAGCAGCCCTGTGGAGCGAGACGCCTGTATGTTACCTCGGCACTTATCCACTGATGCCGCAAGGACGCCGAGGCGGACGTGGGGGCCGGAATGTCAATGCAGTTTCCTCGTATGCTCCTGCTTTATGGAACTACGACGAAGGCCAAAACGTACGTGTCGTATGCTACACAAACACCGTTAATGCCACACTTTTCCTCAACGGCAAGCCCGTGGGCGGGGAAGCCAAACGTGACCCTCAGACTGACATCCTATATTGGGACGTGACCTATGAGCCGGGCACCTTAAGCTGCGAGGCTGACAACAAAGCCGTTGCCGAAATCGTAACGAGCGGACTTCCAGCAGCTCTTCGAGCCACGTCTGACAAGAAAAAACTAACAGCCGTAGGTGAAGTGGCTATCATAGAAATAGAAATAGTCGATGACGACGGCATTCTCGTGAGCCTGGCCGACAACAGCATCAGCTGCTACACAGAGGGTCCGGTGCGCTTGCTCGGACTTGAAAACGGCGACGCTCGCGACACCTCAGACAAGAACATGCCTTCACGGAGGGCAAAGGCAGGTCGACTCATCGCCTACGTCGTCAAGACTGCGCAGAACAATCAATGGCCCGTTCGGGAAACAGCCAATGCTGACGGCCGAGCTGTAGTTCACTTCCGGTCGCCACTGCTAAAAGGCACTGACATAACGTTTGAATGATTCGGAAACTCAAATTATTCTATGGAAATAAAAGGTCGTAAAGTAGCAATAGACCTCGCAAAGGCAAACTTATTCTCAATAGCCATTATGGTCGTAGCTGCCATAGCTCTGTTGGTGCCATTCTTCATAATATGGCATGGACGCAAACCCTTCAATCAGCTCGTAGGAGGTTTACCAGAATGGGGAATGTCACTTGCACTCATGCTCGTAGGCATCATAGTTCACGAGCTCATTCACGGCATCACATGGGCCTGCTATGCCAAAAGCGGATGGCGCAGCATAAGTTTTGGCGTAATATGGAAAATGTTGACACCTTACTGCCATTGCAACGAGCCACTTCACATGCGGGCTTATATTTCAGGGGCCATGATGCCGTGCATCGTATTGGGCATTATCCCCGCTATTGCAGGCATATGCGTTGGCAGCCTGCCAATACTCGTATGGGGCATATTTTTCATTGCCGCAGCGGCAGGTGACATCTGGATGACGTGGCTCCTGACAAAGGAAGACCCCCGCAGTCTCGTGCTCGACCACCCATCAGAAGCCGGTTTCTACATCATCGACGAAGACCCAATAAACATTTCTGAAAATGAACCCCGACAGTAATATCTATTTCACAGCAGCAATCTACCTCATCGTCATCAACGTTATCACTTTTGTCGTCTACGGTATCGATAAATGGAAAGCTCAGAACAACAGATGGCGAATTTCAGAGTCATCGCTCATCACGCTGGCCGTCATAGGCGGAAGCATCGGAGCATGGATTGGCATGCAAACCTTCCACCACAAGACCCTCCACAACAAATTCCGCTACGGCATTCCTGCCATTCTGCTCATACAACTCATCCTCGCATCATACTTCTGT
>FLNY01000485.1_pt1 | contig 32998 bp, 21 predicted proteins | sample 1140381 | NCBI WGS metagenome assembly FLNY01 (sample SAMEA3878172, study PRJEB12797) | bioreactor metagenome | biome: Moose rumen | place: Sweden | collected 2011-10 | reverse complement strand
ACAAAGATAATAATTTTTATTGAGAGTTGGTCTTATAACTGAGTTCAAAATAAGTTATAATATGTGAATAACCAATAGGCAATACTGATTTTATGTGTAACTTTGCGACGCAATGCGATTGAAGATATTAGTATATACGGCTATCATTCTCATAAGCTTTAGCATTACAGCAAAAGCCCAGGTTGAAGAGGACGACATGGTTATATCCAACGAACCAGCCTTGTCGGCTCGTAACCAGACGTGGTACTGGGCAGGTAAAAAATATGTGTACGAAGGGGATACCATCTGGACAGTACTGATGCCAGAAATGCCTGTGTATAAACCTTTGCTATTCAAAAGCAAGAAAGAACAGAAGCGATATAATAAACTGGTATATAATGTCAAACGTGTATTACCTTTGGCGCAACAGGTAAACCGCATCATTCAGGAAACCTACGTCGTGCTGGAGACCTTGCCAGATAAAAAGTCGAAGGAAGCACACATAAAGAAGGTGGAAAAGGAACTTATGCAGCGGTATAAACCAGAAATGAAAAAGCTCACCTATTCACAAGGTAAGTTGCTTATAAAGCTTGTAGACCGCGAGTGCAGTCAATCAAGCTATGAAGTTATAAAAGCTTTTCTGGGTCCCACACGTGCTACTTTCTATCAGATATTTGCCTGGACATTCAAGGCCAGCCTGAAGAAAGAATACGATGCCGAGGGAGACGATAAACTCATAGAACGCGTGTGTCGGCAGGTGGAAGCAGGAGTGCTTTAGCATACTCCCAAATGACAATACCTGCGGTAACTGATACATTCATGGAGTGTTTAGTACCAAATTGTGGAATCTCTATACACCCGTCACAGAGATTTACAACTTCCTGTGCCACACCTTTCACTTCGTTACCCAAAACAAGGGCATAGCTCTTTTCTTTTTGTATAGTTAGTGTGGATTGTTGTATGCTATTCAACATCGTACTTCCCTTACATTGTTCAATAGCAATAACAGTATATCCCTGAGATTGCAGTTCCTTAACAGCATCTGTGGTATTATTATAGTACTTCCAATCCACAGAATCCTCAGCGCCGAGAGCTGTTTTGTGTATTTCTGGATGAGGTGGACGGGCAGTTATACCACACAGACATATTCCTCTTACCCTAAAAGCATCGGAAGTACGAAATATGGAACCTACATTATAGAGTGAACGCACGTGGTCAAGTACTATAACTAAAGGGAGTTTCTTACTCTCACGATATTCATCAACAGTGAGACGCTGCATCTCTGTAATTTTCAACTTCTGCATACTATATATTAATAAGTTGTGAATAAGTGTGGATAACTGTGAACAAAGTTAATAAAAAAAAGCTAAACTGCCTCATACTTTCAAGTTAGCATAAACTTATTTAATACTATGAACACTAAATTTGGAAGTTATCTACACTACATTACCAAATAATTGTTAACTTTGCAATTATGAACACTATGTGCATAACTAAGCACTTTGTATGTATCATATTCATATAAAATAATAAGATAGGATGATAATGAACTTGTCGATAAATAAATAATAACCCGCATCCTAAATTAAATAACTTTCTCTGCAAGAAAAGAGAGAAAAAGTTATGCGCGCAATGAACACAACATCATCATCATTATAATATTTGAAAAAGAAAAGAAGAAAATATAATAATAATAAATTGAATGATAACTATGAAAAAAGCGTGGACAAAGAAGGGATATGCCGATGAACCTATTCCCGAAGGCATAGACTTGAAAGCAGAGATACGTCGTATGGCAAAGGAAAAGAACGCCGTTATCATGGCTCACTATTATACGGAGGGTGAGGTACAGGACATTGCTGACTTTGTTGGAGACTCATTAGCATTGGCTCAACAGGCAGCAAAGACTGATGCCGACATCATTGTAATGTGTGGTGTTCACTTCATGGGTGAGACCAATAAGATACTTTGTCCCAACAAGAAGGTGATAGTACCCGACCTGAATGCAACCTGTTCGCTTGCAGAGAGTTGTGAGGCAGGAGCCTTTGAGGAGTTTGTAAAGGCACATCCCGACTATACGGTAGTAAGCTACGTGAATACAACAGCGGCAACCAAGGCACTGACCGATGTCGTAGTGACTTCGGGTAATGCAAAGGAGATAGTGGAATCGTTCCCGAAGGATGAAAAGATAATATTTGCCCCCGACCAGAACCTGGGTGGATATATTAATTCCATTACGGGTAGGGATATGTTGCTATGGAACGGAGCCTGTCATGTGCATGAGAAGTTCTCGTTGGAGAAGATACTGGCCCTAAAGGAACAGCATCCAGAGGCTAAGATATTAGTACATCCCGAATGTAAAGGACCGGTTGTGAAGGTTGCTGACAAGGTGGGCAGTACAGCGGCTTTGCTTAAATTTGCCATAAAGGATGAGGCCACAGAATTTATAGTAGCCACAGAGAGTGGCATATTACACGAGATGCAGAAGAAATGCCCGGAAAAGACGTTCATTCCAGCTCCGCCTAATGATTCGACGTGTGCCTGCAACGAGTGTAACTATATGAAGCTAATAACACTAAAGAAACTCTATAACTGTCTGAAGTATGAATGGCCAACAGTGGAGGTTGACCCAGAAGTGACTGAAAAAGCAGTAAGACCCATACACAAAATGCTGGAGATATCGGCTATGTTGGGTTTATAGAAGTATGTCGGAATTGCCCAAACTAATATCGGATCTTGCCCTGATACTGATAGTAGCAGGAGTGGTAACAGTCGTTTTCAAACGACTGAAGCAACCTCTTGTGCTTGGGTATATAGTGGCAGGCTTTCTGGCAAGTCCACACATGCCTTATACACCTTCTGTGTCGGACGAACAAACGATACATGTGTGGAGTCAGTTGGGTGTAATCTTCTTGATGTTTTCGTTGGGACTTGAGTTCTCTTTCAAGAAGATATTGAAAAATGGGGTAGCCCCCATCTTCACAGCGGGATTCATTATGGCTTGCATGATGGTTCTCGGATGTGCAGTGGGTAAGAGTATGGGGCTTAATCCAACCAATTACGTATTCCTTGGCGGTATGTTGTGCATGTCCAGTACTACCATCATCTATAAGGCATACGCCGATATGGGGGTAAGCAACAAAAGGTTTGCAGGAAGGGTTCTTTCGGTATTGGTGTTGGAGGATATATTGGGCATTGTGCTGATGGCCTTACTCTCTTCGTTTGCCGAAGGTGGAGGACAGCAGACAAAGGAGATAATAGGCATAGTATCAAGTCTTACGTTTTTCCTGTTATTATGGTTTCTTGTAGGTATATGGCTGATACCTTCGTTGCTTCGTCGCTATAGCACTTATATTAATAAGGAGACGCTGATGATTGTGAGCATAGGATTGTGTTTCCTGATGGTAGTGATTGCTGACAGGTTTGGATACAGTTCTGCGCTTGGGGCCTTTGTGATGGGCAGCATCATGTCCGAAACGATAGAGGCAGAGCGAATAGAAGAGTCGATAGCTTCTGTCAAGGACTTGTTCGGGGCCATATTCTTTGTTTCTGTGGGTATGATGGTTGAGCCTGCCCAGCTGATGGAAAACTGGTTGATGATATTGGTGTTGGTTGCAACCATAGTTGGTGGACAGATTGTGTTTGGATCGTTAGGTTATCTGTTGTCTGGTTCTTCGCTCATCAGTTCGTTGCAAAGCGGGTTCTCTATGGCGCAAATAGGTGAATTTTCGTTCATCATTGCATCAATGGGAATAGCGGCAGGACTGATAGAGGGATTCATCTATCCCGTGATAGTGGCGGTAAGCATCATCACCACGTTTCTTACTCCCTATCTTATACGTCTGGCCTTGCAGTTCAAGTTTGGTACCCAGAAGCGGGAAAGACGACAAAAGGAGGAAAAGAGGGAATCTGTATTACTGACCACAAGTAAAGCGTGGAAGACACTGTTGAAGGACTATTTGATACAGACGGCAGCCTATGGCACTTTGTCGGTATCGGTTATACGCTTGCTGTTTATTTCCCTGTTGCTGGTGTGCAGAAAGCTGTTTACTCACTGGCCAGGAAACTTTGTGTGCGGGGTGCTGACACTCATGCTTCTTTCCCTCTTCCTGCGTCCCATAGTGATGCGAAAGAACAACAGCATGGAGGCTAAGTTCATTCGTCAGCAGGGTGGGGCACACCGCTTTCTCTTCTACGTAACGGTATTGCTTCGTATGGCTGTTGCGGTAGCTATGGTTTACTATATCTTTAACTTCCTTTCTCCTCTATGGTGGGAACTGCATGTGGTACTTTCCATCGTGGTGGTGTTGCTGATGTTGCGCTCAAAGTGGACAAAGCGTACGAGTGTGCGTATGGAGCGTACCTTCATGTATAATCTTCGTCGGCGCGAAGAGTTGATACCTCAGGGTGAAGAACCCTTGTCGTATGCCCGAAGACTGAGGGGACGGGATATGCACATCACACAATTGGCTTTGCCAGAGGGGACAACCTGGGGCGGAAAGACGCTGGCTCAGTTGCACATAGGAGGAAAGAACGGGGTACACGTTACGGCCATCATTCGCGACCACAGCAGGTTAAACATACCTGGGGGCGGGACATTGTTGTTTCCCCACGACGTGATAGAAGTGGCTGGTGATGACCGTTCGATAGACGAACTGAAGAAGCGCATGGATGCTGAGGTAAACATAGAGAGGCAGACGGTTACGGGCATGATGCAGCTGCAACGCATGGTGGTCAGAAAGAATTCGGCTATGGAGGGATTGTTCATCAAGTACAGCGGCATACGCGACAAGTATCGTTGCATGGTAGTGGGCTTCGAGGAGAAGGACGGCACGCTCACCGTGGCCAGTGCCGACCACCGCATAACCTGTGGCGACGTGATGTGGGTGGCTGGGGAATATGATGACCTGAACCGACTGAAGGATATCTTAGGAGGGAAGTAGGGTATGGTTAGAGCTTAGAGTATAGTGCATTAGTGGTTAGTGAATAGAATTGAAGATATGAAAGAAAAGACAATAGACGAACTGAACGGCTACAGCAAGAACACGTTGATGGAAGCCTTGGGCATCATGTACACAAGGGTAGAAAAGGAATGGGTGGAAGCCGAGATGACTGTTGACTCCCGCACGTGTCAGCCCTTTGGCATTCTGCACGGAGGAGCCACGTTGGCTCTTGCTGAGACTGTAGCAGGTATGGGAAGCTACATGAACTGCAAGGAGGGGGAAACTGCATTGGGCATGCAGGTGAACTGCAACCATGTGAGCAGCGCCAGGATGGGCGAACGGGTGAAAGCCGTAGCCACTCCCATACATCTTGGACATTCCACCCAAGTGTGGAACATAGACGTTTTCTCGCTTACCGACAATCGTCTCATCAGTACCGTACGCCTGACTAATTATATATTGGTTAGGGCTTAGAGGTTAGTGCACAAGGGTTCGGACGCTATCGCACAAGGTTTCGGACGCTATCGCACAAGGTTTCGGACGCTATCGCACAAGGGTTCGGACGCTATCGCATAAGGGTCTGGACGCTATCGCATAAGGGTCTGGACGCTTTTTTAGTAGGATATAATGTGTTTTACTTTATGACAATAATGCGTGTGACGATAGCCTTCTTTCCTTCTGCTGTATTGGCTATTACGTTATACACTCCGCTGGCTACTCTTTGGCCTTGCTTGTTACGACCGTTCCAGGTAAAGCGTCCGCCGTTGCTCGTTCCGCTCCAGATGAGTTGCCCTGTGGTGCTGCATATCTTCACCTCGCTGTCCATAGTGAGTCCGTCTACGGTGATGAGTCCGTTGTAGTCGGGACCTGCTGGATTGGGATAGGCTTTTACGTTGTCGCTGTTCAGTTCTTCCTGTGCCTCAGTAGCGTCGGACATATAGCTGCAGAGTCCCTTGTCTGTGCCTATCATCACCAGTCCGCTGGTGGGATGAATGGCGATGCACTGGATGTTGTCGCTCAACAATGGACTGTCGGCCGCCTGGAAATGATGGATGAGTTCCTGTCCGTCGCTGCTGATGAGATAGAGGCCATTGTTGTTCGTGCCTATCCATTTACGGTTGGCTCCGTCGACGGCTATGCAGGTGACGGGAACGCCCGAGAGCAGGTAGTCGGCCAGTCCTGAGCCGTCGTTGCGGGCTATCTTCACTTGCAGGAAGGTGAAATCGTTGTCGAAGAAGGCGGTTGGGTCTTCGATGACGAAGAGACCCAGATTCGTGCCGCACCAAACCTGGCCGCTGAGGTCCTCGGTCATGCAGTAGAACTGGTCGGGACGATAGGAGGTGCCGTCTTCGTTGATGATGGTGGTGCGCAGCGTGTGACGGTCGTCTCGGGTGCTGTTCAGTGTGCCATTGGTGGTGAATCCGAAGAATCCGCGCCCGTCAATGCGTCGGCTGACCAGGAAGTTCACTCCGCTGGTGGTGAAGAGATAGTCGTCGCAGGTGGGTGTGCCTGCAATCTCGTCGTAATAGAGCGAGAGCCATTTGCCTGAGGCGGTGAGCACTCGGATGATGGTGTCCGTCTCCTGGTTACACATCCACAGGTTGCCGTCACCGTCGTATTGCAAGGCTACGCCGCTGTTGTAGTTAAGTCCGTAGTTGTGTATCTGCTGGATGGGGCTGTTCTCGCTATTGTAGAGTTTCACGAACTTTCCGTTTCTGTATTCGTAGACTCCCGTTCGGTAGGGACTTGCAAAGTGATGCGTGGGGTCATTGGGGTCTTGAACGAGATGGGTCGTGTTGTAATGGTGTAGCTTGCGATATTGTTCGGCAGGCGTTTTCTCGTCAAAGTTGGTCCACTTTCCGTCCTCGTAATACATGGCTGTGGCCGGATTGTAGATGGCATAGGGTGTATTGATGCCACCAGCCACCAGCAGTCGTTCTCCCTCGTAGTGCATGCGGTAGAAGAGGTCACGAACGGGGCTGTTGGGCTGAATGGGCCCTGCAGCCAACAGGTAGGTCCCATCGGACTGTTTCTTGTATCCACGCAGTCCGTCCAATCCGTCGCTATGCCAGTAGAGTCCGCCTGCAAGGTTGTATTCCGAGGGACTGTATTCGATGTCCTTTCGGCTCATCTCGCTGGTCTGCTTCCAATTGCTGGCAATGTGCCAGTTCTCCTGGTTGGAGCAGACGAGCACGTCCTTGTCTGTGGCCAGGTAGGTCTTATCGTCGGCAAAGGCTATGCCTACGACGTTGAGTCCCAGCCGATAGGTGTCACGTATGACGGCTTCCTTCAAGTCGACGGTGAGGAACCCGAACCCTGTGCACAGGTAGGCTGTAGTCTGGTCCGTAATTACTGCATTCACGTCCTTGTTGGCCAGGGTGCTTTCCTTCAGGCTGGCAATGTTCCACACCTTGTCGTCCAGGTCCATGATGTCGATGTTTCCGTTGTCGTACACCAGAATCAAGCGTTTGGCCTGCTTGCCGTAAGCCATGTAACTGATGTGGGTATCGTTGAGGTCGTTGAGGCAGTCATAGGTCTTCACGCTGCTGTCCTCGGTGTCGTAGCACAGCAGGTTTCCGTTCATCAGTCCGTAGACCTTAGTCCCTACGGTGAGATTCTGTGTGGCTATCCAATAGGAGGGATAAACCTGCCACGAACCGATGCTCTGGGCATTGGCCAGAACGGAGTATAGAATGGCTGAGAGAGCCAGAAAGAGACGTTTTAGCATGATAACAGGTATTCTACAAGTTTCTTGGTGGCACGTCCGCGGTGACTGATGCGGTTCTTCTCTGTGGGCCCCATCTCGGCAAAGGTGAGTCCGCTTTCTTCGGGTTCGAACACGGGATCGTAGCCAAATCCGTCGGTACCACGCAGTTTCTTCACAATTTTTCCGTTTACAATGCCTTCGAACAGATGTTCCTCTCCGTCCTGTATGAGGGCAATGGCCGTACGGAAGCGGGCGGTGCGGTTTCTCTTTCCCTTCAGTTTGTCCAACAGGCAACGTATATTGGCCTGGCTGTCGTGACTGTCGCCATAACCGTTGAGCGAGCCAAAGCGGGCGGTGAAGATGCCAGGGGCTCCGTTGAGTGCTTCCACCTCCAGTCCCGTATCGTCGGCAAAGCAGTCGAGCCCGTAGTGTTCGTAGACGTAGCGGGCCTTCTGTCGCGCATTGCCTTCCAGCGTATCGCTGGTCTCGGGAATATCCTCGTGACAACCTATCTCGGCCAGTCCCTTGACCTCGAACTCTTCTCCCAGTATCTGACGAATCTCGCGAAGCTTGTGCTCGTTATTCGTTGCCATGATGAGTTGTTTCATGATGGATGGTCTTATTTCTTGATGGTGTCAAATCCTTCGCCAAACACGCCTTCCACATTGCTCATGGTCACAAAGGCATGAGGGTCTATGCGCCTGATGAGCTGGAAGATGCGACGGCTTTCCTGTTTCTTGGCCATGATGAGCAGCACCTCGCGCTTCTCCTTGCTGTACCAGCCTTGTCCGTTCAGCATGGTAACGCCACGTTCCACCTCGTCGCTCACAGCCTGGGCTATCTCCTCAAATTTGCAGCTGATGATGGTGAACTGGACGCTCTGTCGGGCACCATTGATGACGTAATCGAGGAAGTTCATGGAGATAATCATGGTCAGATAGCCTATCACCATAGTCTCAATGTCGTGGAAGATGAGGTAACTGGAACTGATGATGGCAATGTCGAGATAGAGCATCATGCGGCCCAGGGTGATGTTCCAGTATTTATTGACGCAGCTGGCTATGATGTCGGTTCCACCCGTACTGCCTCCGGCCATGAACACGATGGCCAGTCCCAGTCCTTCCATCAGACCTCCGATGACGCAGGCCATGAACTTCTGGTCGCCCACGAGTTGGAGCAGGTGTTCCTTGCCGTCAGGACCAGTGATGGTAAGCAGTTCCTGAGCGTAGTCGATGGTAAAGGATACCAGTATGGTGGCAACGATGGTTCGCAGGCTATAACGCCAGCCCATGATGTAGAGTGCCATCATCAGCAGGCCCATGTTGATGATGAAGTAGGAGTAACCGGCATTGAATCCCGTAGCATAGTATATGAGGGCTGCAATACCGCTCACGCCGCCCGAGGTGATGTTATAGGGAAGCATGAAGCAGGTGAAGCCCAGGGCATAGATGAGCAGGCCGACGATAATCTGTATGTAGTCTTTGATGAGATCTTTCATGGCTTTATCACATTGAATCCCTTACCATAGACTCCTTCCACACGATGCTGGGTGACAAAGGCTTCGGGGTCGAGACTGCGGATGAGACGCAATACCTTGATGGCCTCACGCTTGTGCACGATTACCACGAGTATCTTCATGCTGTCGTGGGAGTAGCCTCCTTCGCCATACATTAGCGTCATGGTATGCCCCGTCTCCTTGCGTATCTCTTCTCCTATCTCGGCATAAAGTTTGGTGTAGATGGTAATCTGTATGTCCTGACGGCTGCTGTTCATCACCATGTCGAGTGTGAAGGTGTAGATGACCAGGGTGACATAGCCAAAGACCACCATGCGCCAGTCGTTGAAGATGAACCAGCAGGAACCGATGACAAAGAAGTCGAGAAATAGCATGACACGGCCCAAGGAGATGTTGCGATACTTGTTGACCACGGCTGCCACGATATCCCATCCGCCTGCACTGCCACCGGAAAGAAAGACGATGGCGATACCGATGCCGTTAAGTATGGCTCCCAGCATGCACGCCATGCTATCCTGGCCCTCGCCCAGTATCTGGATGAGCACGCCGTTCGTATCGGTCATGATGTCTTGCCCTACTTGCAGGTAGAAGGTGAGGGCAAGCACGGCATAGGCCGTCTGTACGGCAAACTTCAGTCCCAGTTGCCACCAGGCGATGACAAGCAATGCAGCATTCACGAAGAAGATGGTATACTGCATGGGGAAAGAGGTGGCATACTGCACGATGGCAGCCAAACCAGCCAGTCCGCCCGTAGGGATGCGATAGGGTAGCATGAAGGCTGCCCATCCCAGGTCATAGATGGCAATCCCTAGGTTGAGCATCACAAAGTCTTTTGCCAGTTCCCAGGCATTCGCTTTATTAAGTTTCTCCAGTCCCATGGTATTGTCTATTTGTTTCAGTTCGATGGTTTTACCACGATGTTGATGATGCGGCCTGGCACTACGACAACCTTCACCACTGTCATACCTTCCAGGTACTTCTGACCTTCAGGAGCTGCGAGAGCGGTCTTCTCAACGTCTTCCTTCGTCATGTCGGCAGGCAGTTCCATCGTGAAGCGTACCTTGCCATTGTATTGTACGGGCATCTTTACGGTCGACTCCACAAGGTACTTCTCGTCGAACGTAGGCCATTGGGCATCGCAAACGGTGCTCTCGTGTCCCATGGCTTCCCACAATTCCTCGGCAATGTGGGGGCAGAAGGGAGCGATGAGTGCAGCCAAAGGTTCCAGTATCTGCCGGCTGCGACACTTCTGATTACTCAGTTCGGTTGTGGCCACCATGAAGGCAGGAATACTGGTATTATAACTGAACACCTCTATGTCGGCACTCACCTTCTTGATGAGTTTGTGCAGGCTCTTCAGGTTCTCTGTAGTAGGCTCGATGTCGTCCACCTGCAGTTGGCCCTCTTTGTCCCAGTAGAGTTGCCAGAACTTCTTGAGGAAACGGTGACAGCCGTCGATGCCGTTGGTGTCCCAGGGCTTGCTCTGCTCCACAGGACCCAGGAACATCTCGTAGAGGCGAAGCGTGTCGGCTCCGTAGTTCTCTACTATCATGTCGGGGTTTACCACGTTGAACATCGATTTGGACATCTTCTCGATGGCCCATCCGCAAACGTAACGGCCATCCTCGAGTATAAACTCTGCAGTCTCGTATTCGGGTCGCCAAGCCTTGAATGCCTCAAGGTCAAGGATATCGTTCTTCACAATGTTCACATCTACGTGGATGGGCGTGATATCGTACTGGTCCTTCAAACCGAAGGAAACGAAGGTGTTTGTGTTCTGGATACGGTAGACAAAGTTGCTGCGTCCCTGTATCATGCCTTGGTTCACCAGTTTTTGGAACGGCTCTTCCTTACAGCTTACGCCCAGATCGAAGAGGAATTTGTTCCAGAAACGGCTGTAGACGAGGTGACCCGTGGCGTGTTCGCTTCCGCCCACATAGAGGTCTACGTTCTGCCAGTACTTGTCGGCTTCGGTACTTACCAGAGCCTGCGAGTTGTGGGGGTCCATGTAGCGCAGATAGTAGGCACTGCTTCCGGCAAATCCAGGCATGGTGTACAGTTCGATGGGGAACACCGTCTTCTCGTCGATGAGACACTTGTCCACAATCTTGCGGTTCACTTCGTCCCATGCCCACAACTGGGCGTTGCCCAAGGGCGGTTCGCCACTCTCGGTAGGCTTGAAGTCCTCCACCTGAGGCAACTCTATGGGCAGGCACTCCTCGGGTATCATTTGCGGGATACCCTGTTTGTAGTAGACAGGGAAGGGTTCACCCCAGTAACGCTGGCGACTGAAGATGGCATCGCGCAGACGGTAGTTCACCTTCACGCGCCCCAGTCCCTTCTCGGTCACGTATTTCTTTGTGGCAGCAATAGCCTCCTTCACCGTCAGGCCGTTAAGGCTGAAGTCGATATACGGAGTAACATCGGCACGAGGTGAGTTGGTGACAATGCCTTCTTTGGCATCGTAGCTTTCTTCGCTCACGTCAGCCCCTTCAATCAGCGGGATGATGGGCAGGTTGAAGTGGCGGGCAAAGGCATAGTCGCGGCTGTCGTGGGCAGGAACGGCCATGATGGCACCTGTACCATAGCCGGCCAGCACGTATTCACTAATCCAGATGGGGTTCTTCTCGCCCGTGAAGGGGTTGATGGCATAGGAGCCGGAGAAGACTCCCGTTACCTTGTGGTCAATCATGCGTTCACGCTCGGTACGGCCCTTCACATACTGGATGTACTCCTCTACGGCTTTATGCTGTCCGTCGGTAGTGAGGCGTTTCACCAGTTCACTCTCTGGAGCCAATACCATGAAGGAAACGCCAAACATGGTGTCGGCTCGGGTAGTGAAGATGGTGAACTTCTCGTCGCTTCCGCTCACCTGGAACTCCACTTCCGTTCCCTCGCTGCGACCTATCCAGTTACGCTGTGTCTCCTTGATGCTCTCACTCCATTCGATGGTGTCCAGTCCGTCCAGCAGACGTTGGCTATAGGCACTTACGCGCAAGCACCACTGGCGCATCTTCTTCTGCTCCACGGGGAAGCCACCGCGAACGCTCAGCCCGTCCACTACTTCGTCGTTGGCCAACACGGTTCCCAGTCCCGGACACCAGTTCACCATCGTCTCGCCCAGGAAGGCCAGTCGGTAATTCATGAGCACGTCGCTCTGTTGCTTTTCCGTCATGGCTTTCCACTCCTCGGCCGTGAAGGTGAGGTTCTCACTTTGTGCCGCACAGTGTCCCTCGGTTCCGTGTTCGTCCAGCCATTGGATGAGTTTCTCTATGGGTTGAGCCTGTTGGCATTTAGTGCAGAAGAAGGAGTTGAACATCTTCTGGAAAGCCCATTGTGTCCAATGGTAATACCCCGGGTCACAAGTGCGTACCTCACGACTCCAGTCAAACGAGAAACCTATCTTGTCCAACTGTTCACGATAGCGGTCGATGTTCTGATAGGTAGTCTTCTCGGGGTGCTGTCCCGTCTGTATGGCATACTGTTCAGCAGGCAGTCCGTATGAATCGTAGCCCATAGGGTTCAGCACGTTCATTCCCTGCTGACGTTTGTAGCGTGCATAGATGTCGCTGGCGATATAGCCCAGGGGATGGCCTACGTGCAGTCCTGCTCCCGAAGGGTAGGGGAACATGTTCAAGACGTAGAACTTCGGGCGGTTAGGGTCCTCACTCACCTTGTAGGTGTTCCTTTCCACCCAGCGTTGGTGCCATTTCTGCTCAATCTCTCTGAAATTGTATTCCTTTGCCATAAACGATATATGATTTACTATTTACCTTATTATTCGCGTGCAAAGATACGATTAAGCGAGCGATTTCCCAAATAAATTTGAGGAAATCCGTTACATACGCTGGTTATATCATCGTACGAAAGATAGCTGCCTATCAACCTGATTGATATAAATCAATAAAAAGAGGGGTAATGCACTTTTCTTCTTCATTTTCGTGTTCGCTTTCGTGTTATGTGCCTACCTTTGCAGTGTCGAAAGACAAAAGGTCTTAGTATTTTAAGGTAAAAATCTCAAATAGGATTAGTTAGTTTTTAAGGTTAAAAAGATTTCGTTTTAGTATTAGTTATTAGGTAAAGATTTGAGAGAGCTTATTTTAAGCTACATCAGGGGAGGCTTTGTGAAAAGCCTCCCCTGATGCATTATATATCAATGGAAAGAAATGCTAACGAGAGTGAAACAGTCTGGCATCCTGTGAACGGAAGAATTTGCGAATGTATTCTTAGCCTTTCACGATGCGCTTGATGTCGTTGAGCTTGTTGAGGGCTTCGAGGGGGGTGAGGTTGTTGATGTCGAGGTGGAGAATCTCGTCACGCACTTGGGCAAGAACGGGGTCGTCGAGTTGGAAGAAACTCATCTGCATGCCGTCCTGGGACTGGCCGACCTGAATATGTCCGCTTACCTCGGCATCCTTGCTCTCCTCCAACTGGTGGAGCACTTGGTCGGCCCTTTTCACGATGGCCGAGGGCATACCGGCTAACTTGGCTACGTGGATACCGAAAGAGTGTTCCGAGCCTCCTGGTTCCAGCTTGCGCATGAAGATGACCTTGCCTCCTGCCTCCCGAACGCTGACGTTGTAGTTCTTTATGCGTTCGTAGGTCTTCTCCATCTCGTTCAGTTCATGGTAATGGGTGGCGAAGAGGGTGCGGGCATGGGCGCGCTGATTCTCATGGATGTATTCGACGATGGCCCAGGCGATGGAGATGCCGTCGTAGGTGGAGGTGCCGCGACCCAGTTCGTCGAAGAGGACGAGGGAGCGTTCGGAGATGTTGTTCAGGATGTTGGCTGCCTCGCTCATCTCCACCATGAAGGTGCTCTCGCCCATAGAGATGTTGTCGCTGGCACCAACGCGGGTGAAGACTTTGTCCACCAGGCCAATGCGGGCACTCTCGGCAGGCACGAAGCAGCCTATCTGGGCCATGAGGGTGATGAGGGCGGTCTGACGTAACAGGGCACTCTTACCTGCCATATTGGGTCCGGTGATGATGATAATCTGCTGTTTGTGGGTGTCGAGATAGACATCGTTGGGGACATAGCGTTCACCGACGGGCAGTTGCTTCTCGATAACGGGATGACGGCCTTGGTGGATGTCGAGTACGTCGGTGTCATCGACTACGGGACGCATATAGTGGTTTTCCTTGGCTGCGGTGGTAAAGGAGAGGAGGCAGTCGAGACGGGCCACGAGGTTGGCATTAATCTGTATCTGAGGAGCATATTCGGCCAGAGCCAGAACAAGGTCGTTGAAAAGACGGGTCTCCAATGCCAGTATCTTTTCTTCAGCACCGAGTATCTTCTCCTCGTATTCCTTCAGTTCTTGGGTGATGTAACGTTCGGCCTGTGCCAATGTCTGTTTGCGTACCCATTCGGCCGGTACACAATCCTTGAACGTGTTGCGCACTTCCAGATAGTAGCCGAAGACGTTGTTGTAGCCTATCTTCAGACTGGAGATGCCTGTCTGCTCCACCTCGCGCTGTTGTATCTTCATCAGATATTCCTTGCTGTGGTAGGCGATGTCACGCAGTTGGTCCAGTTCCTCGTTTACCCCGTTGTTGATGACGCTGCCTTTGTTCACCATCAGGGGTGGGTCGGGCTGTATCTCACGTTCGATGCGGTCGCGCATGGAGGCACAGAGGTTCAGTTGCTCGCCTATGCGCTGGAGCGTCTCGTCGTTAGTATGTCCGCAGGCGGTCTTGATGGGTTCCAGTGCTTGGAGGGCTACCTTCAGTTGGACCACGTCGCGTGGACTGACACGCCCCACGGCCACCTTGGAGATGATGCGCTCTAGGTCGCCGATGCGATGGAGTTGTTCCTCTACGAGGTCACGGAAGTCTGGTTCGCGGAAGAAATAGTCCACCACATCGAGTCGCTGGTTGATGAGGCGCATGTCTTTCAGGGGAAAGATAATCCAGCGTCGGAGCATGCGAGCTCCCATGGCGGTGATGGTGTGGTCGATGACATCCATCAGTGACTTGCCGTCCTCGTTCATCGGGGCTATGAGTTCCAGACTGCGGATGGTGAACTTATCCAGTCGGACGTATTTCTCTTCCTCGATGCGACTGATGGAGGTGATATGCCGTACCTGTATATGCTGTGTGAGTTCCAGGTATTGCAGAATAGCCCCTGAGGCTACGATGCCGTTCTTGAGGTGGTCTACGCCGAAGCCTTTCAGGTTCTTCACCTCAAAGTGTTTCTGCAGTTTCTTCATGGCAGTCTGTTCGGTGAACACCCAGTCGTCCATCTCGAAGACGCAGTAGCGGGTACCGAAGCATCCTTCGAACTGTCCTTTCCGTCCACGTTCGTAGAGCACCTCTTTGGGAGAGAAGTTACCAAGCAGTTTGTCGATGTATTCGGGTGTGCCTTCGGCAGTCAGGAATTCTCCTGTACTGATGTCCAGGAAGGCCACGCCGCAGGCGGCCTTACCAAAATGGATGGCACAGAGGAAGTTGTTCTCCTTGTAGTTGAGCACGTTGTCGCTCAGTGCCACGCCCGGCGTCACCAACTCCGTGATGCCCCTTTTTACAAGGGTCTTTGCCAGTTTGGGGTCTTCCAGTTGGTCGCAGATGGCCACGCGTCGGCCTGCGCGTATAAGCTTGGGCAGGTAAGTATCCAGCGCATGGTGGGGGAAGCCCGCCATTTCTATCTGTGCCGCCCCTTCTTTGCCGTTGTTGCGTTTGGTAAGGGTGATGCCCAGTATCTCGGCTGCGTCTATGGCATCGGCTCCGTAGGTCTCGTAGAAGTCACCGCAACGAAACAGCAACACGGCATCGGGGTGTTTACCCTTCAGGTCGTAGAATTGCTTCATCATCGGTGTGAGACCTTCCGCTTTTGCCATGGTGATATGTAGTGATTTAGAGTTTTTGAGATTATAGGTTAGCCTTTATCCGTCTGTTCCTCAAATTCTGCTATCCATTCCTTCTGCAATCTCGTTCATGTCTCTCTGTTGTTTTTACAATATTTGTTTGCAAAGATAGTACAAACAGACGAATGAAGCAAGCGCAGAGCGAAATATATTTGACTATTTTCAAGCGGAAGGCTTTTCCATAAGTACCATGGAGATAGGTTCCAGGAGAATACGTTTCTTAATCCAAGAAAATCATGATATTTTTGGAATAGAATCCGCAAAAATCATGATAATTTCGGATTATAGCGTTTCTAAGGGAGCTATTTCTGTTCTTCCACTCCCTTGCTTCGCCACATGCACCACGCACCGAGGAGGACGAAGGGAACGCTGAGGAGCTGGCCCATGTTCAGGAGCATGCCGTTCTCGAAGTCGACCTGGTTCTCCTTGGTGTACTCGATGAAGATGCGGGCTGTGAAGATGAGGAAGAGACAGAGCCCGAAGAAGAAGCCTGTACCGACCTTCTTGGGATTTTTGCGATAGAAATACCAATGAATGAAGAAGAACAGGGTGTAACAGATGGCCTCGTAGAGTTGGCCGGGATGGCGCGGAAGCATATCCACGCGCTCGAAGATGAAAGCCCAGGGCACGTCAGTGGGACGGCCGATAATCTCGCTGTTCATGAGGTTGCCCAAGCGGATTGCGAAGGCGCAGACGGGCGTGACGATGGCGATGTTGTCGAGCACCCAAAGGAGTTTCAGACCTGTCTTTCTGACAAAGAACCACAGGGCTATCATCAGTCCCAGCGTGCCGCCGTGGCTGGCCAGCCCCTCGTAGCCTGTGTAGTGCCATCCTCCCATAGCATCTTGCTTCATGGGCAGCACCATCTCCAGCGGATGCGTGAGGTAGTATGCGGGTTCGTAGAACAGGCAATGCCCCAGGCGGGCACCGATGATTATGCCGAAGAAGCAGTAGAAGACCAGCGGGTCGAACTTCTCCTCGGGGATGTGTTGTTCTTTATATAGTTTATGCTCCAACAGATAGACGGCCAGTAGTCCGATACACCAGCATAGGGAATACCATCGTATTCCGAATGATGCGATGTGGAAGGCAAAGATGTCGGGGTTCCAGGTTATGAATGAAATCATAGGATTAGGGATTAGGGATTAGGGTTGTAGTCACCATTAGAGATTACGGAGCGGTGCAATGCAGCAAGTTGCTTTTTAACAGATAGGATTAGGGATTCCATGTTCTTTAGTTGCTCTTGAGATATGTAGCCTTCGTCTAATGATAATTCCAGTTCGCACATAACCTCATTTAGCGAACCAAATGCAATTTGGATAAAGTGTGCTTTTTCTTTTGAAGAAAATCGACCAAAGCCTTCCGCAATATTGATAGGAACAGACATTACTGCTCTACGGAGTTGGTCGCAAAGAGCAAAACGTTCGTCTATAGGATAGGTCTTAATGAGTTTGCACACCTCATGAGACAAAAGTTTTGCATTCTTGTAAACGTCTAAATTCCTGTAATAGAATTCTTCCATCTCAGAAAGTATAAAACCCTAATCCCTAATCCTCTAATCCCTAATCCAATTCAACGTCACACGTTGAAGCGGAAATGCATGATGTCACCGTCCTTCACTTCGTAGTCCTTACCCTCGACACCCATCTTGCCCGCCTCGCGCACGGCGGCCTCGGAGCCGTAGCGGATGTAGTCGTCGTACTTGATGACCTCGGCACGGATAAAGCCCTTCTCGAAGTCGGTGTGGATGACACCGGCGCACTGCGGAGCCTTCCAGCCCCGGCGGAAGGTCCAGGCTTTCACCTCCATTTCGCCGGCGGTGATGAACGTCTGCAGGTTCAGCAGGGCGTAGATGGCTTTGATGAGGCGGTTACATCCGCTCTCCGTGAGGCCCATGTCTTCGAGGAACATCTGCTTCTCCTCGTAGGTCTCCAGTTCGGCTATGTCGGCCTCCGTCTGAGCGGAGATGATGAGCATTTGTGCCTCCTCGTCCTTGATGGCCTCCTCGACGGCGCGTGTGTACTGGTTACCGTCCTTGGCGCTCTGGTCGTCGACGTTGCAGACGTACAGCACGGGCTTCGTGGTCAGCAGGAAGAGGTTCTTGGCTGCGGCCACCTCGTCCTCGGTTTCGAATTCCACGGTGCGGGCACTCCGGCCTTCCAGCAGGGCAGCCTTGTAGGCCTCCAGCACTGCGAGTTCTGTCTTTGCCTGCTTGTCACCGCCCACGCGGGCCTGCTTCTCCACCTTCGCCATACGGCTCTCGATGGTCTCCAAGTCCTTAAGTTGCAGTTCCATGTCAATGATTTCCTTGTCGCGAACGGGGTCAACGCTCCCATCGACGTGCACGATGTTGGCATCGTCGAAGCAGCGCAAGACATGAATGATGGCATCGCACTCACGGATGTTGGCCAGGAACTGGTTGCCCAGTCCCTCGCCCTTCGAGGCCCCCTTCACCAGTCCAGCAATATCCACGATGTCGCACACGGCGGGCACTATGCGCCCGGGGTGGACAAGTTCGGCCAGCCGGGTCAGTCGCTCATCGGGAACCGAGACCTGCCCCATCTGGGCATCAATGGTACAAAAGGGAAAGTTCGCTGCCTGCGCCTTGGCGCTCGACAGGCAGTTAAACAAGGTAGACTTGCCCACGTTGGGCAGTCCCACAATACCGGCTTTCAATGACATCTTGGTTTATTTACGATTTACGGATTTACGGCTGCAAAGGTACGAATAAAAGTTGAAAAAGCACCAAAGGGCGGCAAGAAACCTGCCACCCTTTGGTGCTTTTTGCTCTCTTGGTACTTACTTAATCACGACCTTGCGGCCACCGATGAGGTAGATGCCACGTTGGAGGCCCTGAAGACTATTGCCCACATAGCGACCGTCGGGCGTGTAGACGCGAAGGACGGCATTGGGGTTGCCAGCGATGGTCACGCCACGCACGTCGGTCGTGACGCCCACGGTCTGAGGCACCATGTGCTCTGTGTTGCCCACGTTGTCAATAGCCAGCACATAGAAACTATAGGTGTCCTCGTCAGTTGGATTGACGGGGAACAGGATGTCACCCGTCACGCTCTGTCCCGCATAACTATATTCGCTGCCGTTCTTTGAGACGAAGAGCAGGTAACTCTCCACGCCCGAACCCGTGTCGTCGGAGTTGCACAGGATGTTTACATGGTCATTGCCCGGTGTGTATGTAGCCTCCGCCATCATGGTGGTGGGCGGTAGTAGGTCGAGCGTGTTCACGAACTCGTTGGTCTCGATGGGGAAGTTTTTATCAAAGATGATGGTAGCCTTGTTGCGGATTTGCGTGCCGTCGGCGAGGCCCGGCTTCAGGTCAACGGAGAAGCTTACATAACCTTCGCCTTCAGGAGCATTGACATTGGGTGGCAATTCGATGCCCTTGATGTCCCACGACAGTTTGTTGCCATCGCGTGTCATCTCCCAATTGTAGCCCACGCCGTCGTGGCTGGTCTCACCGAAGCGGACGGTGCTGACATCGAAGACGTTTTCGTCCAGTTCGTCGCTGATGCGTACGCGATAGGCGGCATCGCCGGCCTCAGCCTTATTCTCAAATAGAATGCGGTAGTTCACCGTCTGTGTCTGGCCAATATAGTGATCTTCACCCACTCCGGCAGGACCTACCATCTCGTTGGGGTCCCATGAGGCCACTACGTCTGTGATGGCAGCTTTGCCATCCAGAATGTCAATCTCGTCGAGCACGTACTGCTCATCCAGATATACCCATTGCAGGATGCGCTGACGCAAACTGCTGGCGATGGGGCAGGTGGCATCGAGGAGGTCCATACCACAGAGTTCGGAGGCTCGCTTCAGCAATGAGAGTACGCTGAAGGTAGCCTTACCCGTCTGCTGCTTCTCGGTGTCGAGTTGTCCGATGAGTTGTGACAACTTCAACCGCTGTTCGCCCGTGAGGTCGTAGACATCGCTGATGCGGTGAACGATGTAGTCGTCCACGTTGATGTGGCTGTCGGCTCCCTCCACATTGCCCATGACGGCCACGATGGCGAAGGTGGTGCTGTTGACGGCAATCTTGTTGCGCCCGGTGGAGAACTCCGTTTCTTCACGTACGTAGGCGATGTCGCCCTTGCCCTCGCTAATCATGGTAAACGTGTAGCTCTCCCACGGATTGAGGCTGGGCACGAGGAAGACGGCTGTATGCTGGCAGGTTCCCTCGTCCAAGACGGTCACGCTGTCCAGTGGCAGGTAGTCCCGACTCTGCCTGCCCGGCATGCGGAAGCCGATGATGTCGATGTTGTCGGTGGTGGCAATGGTCACGAGGAACTTGCCCGTTTTCACGTTCGAGGTGTTGGTGATGGTGATGGGGTTCTCACAGGGCACGCCTTTGCGCACGGTGTTGCGGCCCTCGGTCAACACGTTGATGGTTGCGCCGGCCAACTCCATCTCACCTTCTTTGTGTTCATCGCCAAAGGTGATGGTGTAGCCGCCGTAACTGCTGCCGCTGTAGTTGGGCACACGGAAGACGTAGTGCTGGTCTTCGTCGTTCTTGTCGATGTATGAAATGGTGCCCTGGCTGCGTTCGATGCGGCTCTCGGCCACTTTCTGCAAGTCGGGCGAGCCGTCCTCCTTGTCACCTTTATATATATACAGGGCAGGTACGCCGATGACGAGTGTATGCGTGGTGTCGGGTGCAATGGTCACGTCAATCTGACGACCGTGCATCAGCCCCAGATCGTACCAGTCCTCGTTGTTCTGTGTGCGGTAGCGGTAGCCCATCGTGGTGCTGACTGTTCTGCCTTCCTCTAGCGTGGTGCGCTGTGCGAAACTATAGTTCTGCAGGTTGTCGCGGTCGTAGGGATTATGCTCGTAGTCATACTTCATTGCATAGCCGCCATAGCCATTGTTGCGACTGACGCGTACGTAATATTTACCCGCTCCGAGTCCGTTGATGCTATAGGTGATGGTGGTGTCCTTGCCGTCGCCGCTCATCCATTTGTCGCAGCGATAGTCTGTGCCCGTGCCGTCTTCTTTTGGCAGGTATAGGCCCAGATAACCTAAGCGGAGTGTGGTCTCACTCTTGACCGTGAACGTCACATCACCCACATAGGGCACATCAATCACGTACCAGTCAATGCCATCGGTGTCGCTGTTATAGTGATATCCCAAACGGCCTTGTTGCGTAACACCCGTTTCTATGGTCGTCGCCCCTTGGATGGAATCGTTGGCAGCCACGTCGGCACCATAGACATTGGGTGTGAAAGTGTAGTCAAGGTTATAACCGCCATAGCCGCTGTAGCGCGCCACGCGCACATAGTAAGTACCGGGCTTGCAGTCGGGCACTTCATAGACCACGGTGGTGTCCTTGCCATCGCTGCTCATCCACTTGTCGTTGCGGTAATTCGTACCTGTGCCGTCGGCCTTTGGCGTGTACATACCCACATAGCCCAGTCGCAGCGTGGGGTCGGTCGTTGTGGCAAAGGTCACCTTGCCCTCCTCGGGCAGTTCAATCTTGAACCAGTCCTCACCGTCGGTATCGCCATTGTAGTGGTAGCCGAGACGGCCCTGCTGGGTTGTGTTGCTTTCTATAATGGTACCCTTGTCCCACGTACCATTATCTGCATAGTCAGCCCTGAGGGAGTTGGGCGTGAAGGTATAGTCGAGTTTATAGCCGCCATAGCCGCTGTAGCGTTGTATGCGCACATAGTAAGTGCCGGGCTTGCAGTCGGGCACGGTATAGACAAGGGTGGTGTCCTTGCCGTCGCCACTCATCCACTTGTCGTTACGGAAGTCTGTCCCCGTGCCGTCGGCCTTTGGCGTGTACATACCCACATAGCCAAGGAACAGCGTGGTTTCCGTCGTTGTGGCAAAGGTCACCTTGCCCTCGTCGGGCAGTTCAATCTTGAACCAGTCCAGTCCGTCGGTGTCACCGTTATAGGAATAGCCCAGGCAGCCCTCTTGTATGGTTCCGCTCTCCATGACAGTGGCCTGTGTCCATTCGTTGTTTACCTCGGGGTCGTTCTTATGGATATTGGGGTTGTGGATATATTGCAGGGTATAGGTACCATAGCCGCTGTAACGCGCCACGCGCACATAATAAGTGCCAGGAGCCACATCGGGCACGGTATAGACAAGGGTGGTGTCCTTGCCGTCGCCACTCATCCACTTGTCGTTGCGGTAGTCCGTCCCTGTGCCGTCTGCCTTCGGGGTGTACATGCCCAGATAGCCCAGTCGCAGGGTGGTTTCTGTCTTGGTGGTGAACACAACCGAACCTTCTTTTTCCACCTCAATCTTGTACCAGTCTTCGGTGTCGGTATCGCCATTGTAGGTATAGCCTAACTGCCCCGTGATGGCAGGTCCACTCTTCAGCGGCATGGCCTCCTGCCATGTGTCGTTGGGTTCGGGGTCGGCTTCTGCAGCATGGCTGGTGAAGTAGCAGGTGAGGCGGTAGCCGCCATAGCCGCTGTAACGCTGCACACGCACATAATAAGTTCCTATTGATACATCGGGTACCTCATAGACGACGGTAGTGTTCTTGCCTTCGCCACTCATCCACTTGTCGTTGCGGAATTCAGTTCCCGTGCCGTCTGCCTTTGTTGTGTACATGCCCACATAACCCAAGAACAGCGTGGGGTCGGTCTTGGTGGTGAAAGTCAGTTTCCCTTCTTCGGGTACCACAATCTTATACCAGTCCGCACCGTCGGTGTCGCCATTGAAGTAATAACCCAAGCGACCATCGGTGGGTGTGTCGAGTGCCATGTCCTTGGCCTTGTCCCACGTATCGTTGTCCCTGTCGTCAGCACCATAGTTGTTGGCAACAAAGGTGTAGGTCATCTTGTAACTGCCGTAACCGCTGTAGCGACTTACCTTGACATAATAGGTGCCAGGAGCCAAGTCGGGCACGGTATAGACGATGGTGGTATCCTTGCCTTCACCGCTCATCCATTTGTCGTTACGGTAGTTCACACCAGTGCCATCATCCTTCATGGTGTACATGCCCAGATAACCCAAGAGCAATTTGGTTGAGGTGCGGGTGGTGAAGGTCACCGTCCCTTCGTCGGGCACCACAATCATGAAGCAGTCCTCCGTGTCAGTGGAGCCGGCACGCTTGTAGCCTAAGTGTCCGTGCTGTGGGTTGCCGCTCTCTATTTGGTATGCCCGCTCCCATGTATTGTTGGGTTCTGGGTCGTTGACGTAGTCGGCAGGGGTGAGCACGTAACCTGCTTGGAAATTGCCCCCCTGACCGCCCTTGTCGGTAGGCTGGCCGAAGAACTTCACCTCGTAGAGACCGGCGGCCACGTCCTCGACGCTGAGTGTCTGTGCACCGTTGGCTACATAGAGAAGTTCGTCGTCCTCCACGGCGTAGAGGCCGATGCCCGTGATGCGCACATCGCCTAAGGGATTGGCGAAGAACTCCATCTTGCCGTCCTGTTCGGCGTTGATGCGATAACTGACCTCGGTCTTAGAGTAGGTATTACCTCCCGAGGTGTAGTTGAAGAAGTTGTTGGTCTTCACCGTCCCACTCTCCCAGTACTGTGCCATGACCCACAGCGGGCAGAACATAAGGAGAAGCGTCGTGAGTAGATGTCTTGTCTTCATACTTGGAATGATTAAAATTAAACATGTTTGACGCAAATATATGAATTTGACATGAAACGGCGAGCCCTCAGAAGGCTGTTTTTGACGAACTGGCCCCTATGAGTGACGAACTCGGGTAGTGAACAAATAAATTATGGAGAAAACTTTCTTTATCACCACTTTTTTAGTAGTTTTGTGATATGGAAACGAAAAGAGCAACCATGCTGGGGCTAATGCTCGGCCTTGTCCTCACCCTGTCGGCACAGATGGAGAGCCGACTTTCCTTCCGTCGCTACACTACGCAGGACGGACTGCCACAGATGCAGACCGAACGTCTGTGGCAGGATTCGAACGGCTATATCTACATAGGTACGTTGTCTGGCTTTGTGCGCTTCGACGGGCGAACGTTCACTCCCTTTCTGAAAGGACGGTGCGAGAACATTGTTGGTTTTACGGAAACTCGTAGAGGGGTGACGGCAATGGGGTTCCGACGGCAGTGGACGATTAAGGATACCGAAGTGGAGAAGCGCCCTATCGACCCCGATGGACATTGGCAACTGAACAACTTAAATGCCCTCTCACTGCCCGACGGTTACGTAATTTTAGAGGATGAGCAAGAGACCCACCGACGGCTGTGCCAAGTGACAGAGCAAGGATTCAAAGAAAAGTTTACGGGCGGTTTGCTTGACGAGATGACCCCAGACCGCAAACTCTACCACGATTCCCTCTGTACGCTCATCCCTACACCGAAGGGGCTCTATCGCATCAAACATGGAAAGCAAACGGCTTCTTTACTGACCCATCGGGGCGACATCCTCACCCTGCTTCATACCGATACCGCCCTGCTGGCTTTCACCCCCAACGGAATCTGGCGCATAAGGGAGACCCGCACAGGGACGGTGGACATGGAGTGCGTAGTGGGGGCTGACTGGTCGGCATCGACCTTCGGACTCGTTGTCAGGAAGCTCCGCAAGGGCGGGTTGGTTGTTGCCGACGAGCACACCGTTTATCTCTATGAAGATGGGAGACTGCGACAAGTGATGACAGGCATCAATCTTATCCGTGACTTGTTTGTTGACCGTTGGGATCGCTTATGGGTAGCTACCTATCAGGGTGTCTATTGTTTCTTCAACCGCTGCTTTACCAATCATAGACTGACAGACGAGAACGACATTGTCCGTGCCATTGCCACCGATGAAGCAGACCGTTTGGTCATGGGGACACTGAACGGGAAGATACTGGTTATGGGGCCAACATCCTCAAACATAACCATCGTTAGCGATGACCCTTCGCAATATTATGGTTCCAGTGCTACGGGTTTTGGTAGACAGGTTTTTATGCCCGACCGTGGTGGCGTGACAAGAGTTGAGAACGGACAGTTCAGCCGCCTTCCCTTGCCACAGGACCGTTACCGCTTCGTGACGCGAATGGGCGACCGCCTGCTCATTGTCAGCCAGACATTGCTCCTCACCTACGACCTCGAGACCCAAGCCTTGGACACGCTGACGTTAGATATTCCCCATCCGTGGTGTGCAGAGGTCGATGCGGATGGCCGTCTTTGGACGGGCAGTACCTTAGGTATCTACGGCCTCAACACCAAGCGCGAAGTGTCGCAACTTCACTATCCGCAACAACTTGTCGTGACCACCATGGAGACCGACCATCGAGGTACTGTGTTCTTTGCCTCTGCCGACTCGCTGTTCTTGATTCGTCAGGGAGAGATAGAGGCTCTGAATCCCCTGCTTCCCGTGCTCGCAGGCCATGAGATACGTTCCCTGCATGTCTCGCCACGGGGCTATCTGGTCGTGGCCGTCATCGATGGCCTGTTTGTGTGTCGCATAGGCAACGATTATCAACCCCGCGACATCCACTTCTTCGACTACCATAACGGATTCACCATGCTGGAACCGTTGAAGGCAACCATGGCCGAGACCGCTGACGGCACGGTGTGGCTCGCAGGTGTGGAGGAGATGACCTCATTCCGGCCTGCCGACCTGCTGGCTTACAACGAGGAGGACACGTACATTAGTCCGCCCTTGCGCTGGTGGCAGCACTGGTGGTTGGGTCTGTGCGCCTTGTTGCTATGTGCGTTGGCGATATGGGCGGCTACCTACTGGTATGAGAAACTGCGCAACCATAAAAAGATGATACGCCTGCAGCGCGAGAAACTGGAGCGGGAACGCCAATTGGATACTATCCGTCAGAAGGCCATCGAGGCAGAAAGCACGGAACTGGCAAAGGATATCGTAAGGATGACAGAGCGGACGGACAGTCCCTCGCGCATCACCCTGCGCACCGTCAGCGGCACGCTGGTGGTCGAGACCTCGGACATTGCCTATTTCAAGGGTGACGGCAACTATTCGCAAATCTGCACATTCGACACTCGCGATACGGTGCTCATAGGTCTTGGAGCCTTGGAGAAGATGCTTGATTCGGCCACCTTCGTACGTGCCGACCGCAGCACGCTGGTGAATGTCCACAACATCAGCCGTCTCCAGCCCAAGCAGCGACGCTGTATCTTCCGTTCTGCCAGCGGACAGGAGGTGGAGACCACCCTGCTCGCTCCTGCCTTCGCACGCTTGCAGCGACTGCTGTAGTTTTTATCGCTCGAACGGTATGGTAGAATGGAAATAAATGTGTACTTTTGAATCATTGTACGAATGCATTAATAGGGAGAATGAGAAGAAGACTGCTCTTATCGTTGTTGGTCGTACTGGTGAGAGGGAATGTTCTTTGTGCGCAGGAGCAGAGGATGCAGTGGCAGGATTTTGTGGAACTGCTGCAGGATGATGAGTATGCCGAGGAGCAGAACTGGGCGGACCACATGGAGGAGCTGGCTTATCTGAACGCTCATCCGCTGGACATAAATACAGCTACCCGGGAGGACCTACAGCGACTGCCCATGCTCTCCGACGAGCAGATAGAGGACATTCATACGTACATTTTTCTGCACAGAGGCATGCGTTCGCTCGCTGAGCTGATGGCCATAGAGAGTCTGGATTATGCTACGCGACGCGTGCTTTCCCTTTTCCTGTATGCCGGGCAGGAGGTGTTTGAATACAAGGATACGGTAAATATGAAGACACTGGTCAAGAAATCACGCCACGAGTTGCTTTCCCGCATGGACATTCCGCTTTACTACCGCGAGGGCTACATGCATTCGGCAGAGAATGGCGGATACAAGGGTAGTCCCGTATATAATAAGGTGCAGTATCGCATGCAGAGCATGAACAGGGTGTATGCGGGTTTCCGTGCGGAGAAGGACCAGGGGGAACCTTTTGCCGGGAACCGCGGTTACGACTCCTATGGCGGCTATGTATTAGTGAAGAATGTGCGCCAGTTGAGGGTGGCTGTGCTGGGAGACTACAAGCTGGGCTTTGGCGAGGGGCTGGTGGTGAACAACGGCTACAGTTTCGGCAAGTCAAACATGTATGGCGCGGCGAAAGGCGTGAAGGCGCAGAATGGCATGGACGAGCACAACTTCATGCGCGGTGCGGCGACCACGGTGCGACTGGGGAACGTGGATGTATCGGTATGGTTTTCCAGTCGTCGGTGGGATGCCAACAAGTGGGATGACGGCACGGTGAGGACCATTCTTACCTCGGGACTTCACCGCACGCTAAACGAGTTAGGAAAGAAGCGGAACGTACGAAGCATGGTGACGGGTGGCGACGTGACTTGGTCGGCACATGGGTTCCGCTTGGGAGCCACGGGTTACCTGCAACACTTCGACCATGAGTTGAGGCCCGGCGATGAGGCCTACCGAAGATACTATCCCGAGGGACAGCGTTTTGGGGTCATGGGTATGCACTACGGATATGCCTGCCGTTGGTTCACGTTCGGTGGAGAGACGGCTTATAGCACGGAGAAGCAAGGCTTGGCCACACTGAACAGGCTGGCATGGAAGATAAACTCCCGCTATACGCTCACGGGCTTGCAGCGGTTCTACAGCAAGGCATACTATTCGTTCTATGCCTCTGCCCCAGGCGAGAACTCTACGGTTCAGAACGAGAATGGTGCTATGCTTCGACTGGATGTCCAGCCTTTGAGCGGATGGACGCTGATGGCCTATGCCGACTTCTTCTACAATCCCTGGCCCCGTTACCAGATGACGCACAGCAGTAGCGGACAGGATGTTGTGGTACAGAACGAATACGGATGGGATAATCGGCACAGCCTTTCGCTGCGTTACCAGCTGAAGCGGAAAGAGTACAGCGATGAGATGCAGGCTCACCACAGATGGCGACTGAAATATAGGGTGACGCCGAACAGGGCGTTGCGCCTGCAATCCGTGTTGACGCTCCACTCGGTGCTTCGCCAGACGGGAATGTCCCTCTCGCAGGACGTGCGCTACAAACCAGAGCAGCGTCCCTATGCGCTTACGGGTATGTTCGTCTATTTCCGTACGCCTGACTACAACACCAGAGTCTTTGTCTACGAGCCCACGTTGCGCAGCACGTTTGCCTATCCTTCGCTCTTCGGCCACGGCATGAGGTTTGTCGCCACCTGCCTCTGTTCGTTCTGGGACAATCGGCTGACGGCAGAACTGAAGTACGGAGTGACCTGTTACCTCGACCGTAAGACGCAGAGCAGCGGTATGCAGCAGATACTGAGCCGCTGGAAGAACGACCTTTCGGTACAAATTAGGCTGAAAGTGTGAAGCCGTAACCTTATTTTTTCTTACCTTTGTACCTGAAATGAGTACAATTATCTATCCTTCGCCCATCTTTGGCCCTGTACACAGCCGCAGGCTTGGGGTGTCGCTGGGCATCAATCTGTTGCCCCCGGACGGCAAGTGGTGTTCGTTCGACTGTGTCTACTGTGAGTGTGGGTTGAACGCCGACCATCGGCCTCACCAACCCCTTCCCACCCGACAACAGGTGGCCGACGCGCTGGAGGACCGTCTGCAGGAGATGAAGGAGAACGGGACGCGACCCGATGTGCTCACGTTTGCCGGCAACGGCGAGCCGACGCTCCATCCCCAGTTTCCCGAGATAGTGGACAATGTTTGTGCCCTGCGCGACCGTTATTTCCCAGAGGCGAAGATATCGGTGCTCAGCAACGCCACCCAGATAGACCGTCCCGAGGTGCTGAAGGCACTCTGTCAGGTGGACAACCCTATCCTGAAGCTGGACACCATAGACCCCTCGTACATAGCGACCGTAGACCGCCCGCAGAAGACCTATAATGCGGAGCATCTCGCGTCCATAATGCAAGGCGTGGGGGATTATATAGTCATACAGACCATGTTCATGGGCGGTACTCTCGACGGTCAGTCGGTGGACAATACGGGACAGGAATATGTCGGCCCTTGGCTTCAGGCCATAGCGAGGATACATCCTCGGCAGGTGATGATATACACCATCGACCGCGAGACACCCGTCGCCACTCTGCGGAAGGCCAGTCGTGAGTCGCTGGACAGCATCGCCGAGCGAGTACGGCAGTTGGGTATAGAATGTAGTGTAAGTTACTGATGAAGAAGAGTATATTTGGTATGCTGATAACGATGGAGGGCCTATTTCTCGTAGGCGTCCTCTGTTTCTCGTTATACTACCGCCATACCTGTGGCGACCAGGACTGGCAAGCGTTCGCCATCACCAGCGGAGTGACCCTGCTCAGCGGCATGCTTCTTTGCCTTCTGGGCAGGAAGAAGGAGGGTGAGAGACGTGTGCTGACGAAGGGCGACAGCTTCATCATCGTGGGCCTGACGTGGATTATCTTCTCTTTCTTCGGCATGCTCCCCTTCCTGCTCTATTCCGGCTTGGACATCGACGTGGCCGGAGCCTATTTCGAGACCATGAGCGGATTCACGACCACCGGAGCCACCGTGCTCTCCGACATCGACTCGCTCCCCCACGGGCTGTTGCTGTGGCGCAGTCTCATGCAGTGGATGGGAGGTTTGGGAATCGTGGTCTTCTCCTTTGCCCTCATCCCCTCGGTGGAGATGAAGAATGCCAACATGTACCAGGCAGAGGTGACGGGCATCAGTCTTGACCGCCTGAAGCCCAAGATAGGAGCAACGGCACGCCGTATGCTGCTCATCTATTTGTTCTTCACCTTCTCGTGTGCCCTGATGTACTGGCTCGGCCCCATGGGGCTGTTTGATGCCGTCAATCATGCCATGACCACGATAGCCACCGGAGGCTATAGCACCCACACCGCCAGCATGGGCTATTTCCATTCCGCCTACATCGAGTATGTGGCTGCCTTCTTCATGATTGTCTCCAGCGTCAACTTCTCCTTATATTATTATATGAGCATACGCAAGGGGAGCGTGCTGGCCAGGAACGACGAGTTGCAGACGTTCCTGATGACCGTCGTCGGGGCGGTAGCTGTCTTCTGCCTGCTGTTTGCCTATGCTCCCATCCATCACCACAGCCCCGAGGCACTGCTGCCAGACAAGGGGATGAACGTCTTCCGGGCTGCCTTGTTCCACGTTACGACCACCATCAGCAGCAGCGGTTTCCAAGGTGAGTACTTCGACTATGTGGGGTGGGGCGCATCGTTCTGGATGCCTACGGTGGTCATCATGGCCATAGGCTCATGTGCGGGCAGCACGGCAGGTGGTATCAAGATAGTGCGCATCATCATCTATGCCAAGTGTGTGGTCAACGAGTTCCTGCTTCATCTCCATCCTCGTGCCGTGCTTAGTGTCAGGCTCAACGGCAAGGTAGTACCCGTGGCCCATGTGCGCAGAGCCTTGGCCTACATCATTATGTACACGATGCTGGCCATCATGGGCATTGTCGTCTTCACCCTCATGGGTATCGATGTCGACAGTGCCATTGGATCCTGCATCAGCAGCTTGAGCAACGTCGGACCCGGCACGGGTCAGTTTGGCCCTGCCAGCACGTTTGCCGCCATGCCTGCCTTGGGCAAGTGGCTGCTCAGCTTCTACATGGTCGTAGGCCGTCTGGAGATATTCACCATCCTCTTCCTCTTCATGCCCAAAGCCTGGAAACAATAACAATGATAATATGAACCCTTATAACATCACAACAATGAAAAAGACATTCCTTCTTTTGCTCCTTGCCCTCACAGTGATGGCAGGAAGCGCAGTGGCACAGGTCATCGTAGGACAGCAGACGTGCAAGAACCCGAAGAATGCCGACCTCAACAGCGACAACAAGATTACCATCACCGACCTGACTCTGCTCGTCAACAGAATCATGGGAAGACAATAAAATACGGTTTCCTGTTACGGCAATAAAGTCTTGGCAACCTCTGCTGAATTGAGTGCCCATTCGTAGGTATATCGCTCGTCGGCATCCTCTGGGATGCTGGCGAGCGATTTTTTTTGTACCTGCGCTTTTAGTTCCAGCAGTTGACCGATGCTGACCTTGCACTCCAGGCGACGGAGCAGGGCTTCCACCGAACGACCGTCCAATTGGGCGACGTTCTGTGCCGTGAAGGGCATCTCCAACCACACAATCTCGCGCTCACGCACCTTTAGTACACCAAAGACAAGTCCCTTCTGCAGGTTCGACTCGCTGATGCGCACAATGTGCTGAACCGTCGAAGGGTCGTAGGCGACACCGTCTTCGTTGGAAATTTTCATCGGCTGCGAGGCCGACATCCAGCCCACCATCAGATTGGGCGACAGACTCCCGTTGGAATAAGCATTGCAGGTGAATACCACATACCGCGCCCCTACCTGACAGAGCGTGGGTATATCCAGTTCCACGTATTCCGCCGTACCTACCTGATCGGGTATTTCACGGATATCGCCAGAGTGCTTGGCACCGACGGGGGCGAGGTTGTAGTAGGCACACTCCACCATTTGCCCGTCCTCCATGACAATGCGGGCGGAGAGGTCCATGTCGAGGTGCTGGGCAGGCAGACCCACGCCCCATTGCAGGAAGAGGCGCACCTGGTCGCCCTCCACCCTGAAGCGAGTACCCATCAGGGCACAACTGGTGTCCTGAATGGTGGCCGAGCGGTCGCCCACGCTGAGCGGAATGTCGTAGAGGCGAGGGTCGATGTAGATGAAGTTTTTATTTTCGTAGCGAAGCGTTTCGTTTTTGTTAGCGTCCCGTTGGGACGAGCAGTACCTCTGCTCCATGCTCTGGATGAAGAGTTCCTCGATGGAATCGGCCATTCTGCGTCTCTGCTCGGGTGTGTAGAGGTTGACCATCTTGTTCAGGAGAATGCTCTTTGGGGTGCCCGTGATGGGGCGTGCCAGACGCTGAAGCCCCAGGTTGTCGGGGTCGAAGTACGTTTCTGCTCCGTTGACAAGTGAAAGGAGCAGTCGCGCAGGCACCTTGTCGGCCACCTGGCGGAAGGCTGCCAGCACGTCTGCGGCTCCGAAATGCAGCATGGCAGCAAAAAGGCTACGGGCAAAAAGGCCAGGCCGCTGGAGAAGCAAAGTGACTCCAATCTGCTCATTATTTGTGCAGTATGCTTCGTCCAGCTGGCCTGACCATGTGGTATAGTCCTTTTTATAGAAGATGTCCAACAGTTCGTGTAGATGTTCGTAGCCTTGCTTACGGCTGTATTCGCTCAGTCGCAGGGCACGAATCATGCGCACCCACATGCCTCGCTTCGGGTTCATCTGCCCGGCGGCCTCGCGAGCCTCAAGGGGCAGTGCATTGAGCCATCGCGCCACGGTGCGGCACATGCGGCGGTCGTATTTCAGTTTCAAGTTCTCGCGCATCACCTCCTGCGCCTCCATGCTGTGGTCGGCCAGTGGCCACAGATGGCTGTTCAGTTTCCCGGCATGGGCGATGAGCGTGCGTGGTTCCAAGAGTTGCAATTGGCGCGTCTTCCGATACCAAAGGAAGCGCAGCACGTCGGTGGGCGTGTCGAAGAGCGGTTGCGCCTCGTCGGCTCGGTCGTCCTCCACCAATGCCTCGATGACCACCATGCGCGTCTCCTTCATCTGGGGCACCACACCATTTTGCATTTTGAATTTTGCATTTTGAATTAGTAGTCGCAGGCTGTCCAGTTGTGTGGCATCCAGTGGGGTGGGCGATGCAAGTAGTGTCTCCAGCAGGTGCTCCATGTCGGCACGGCGCATGAGGCGCAGTTCCTTCAGTTTCGTTCCCTGTCCTTTATGTACGTAGTTGGCGGTCACGAAAGGTCGTCCGCAATAGGGGCACCCGTTGTAACGCTCCAGAGGGAAGGTCCCGTCGGGGATGAGATGGCCACAGGGCAGTTGTGTACCTGGCACGTCCGTCCCGATGAGGTTGACGAACCACGTCACCAGATGGTCCTCGAAGGTCTCGCCCGTGGGTTTGTCCCATCCCTTCACTAACGGTGCCCAGTTCAGGTCGGTGCCCAGTGCCTCATCGATGTCCTTCGTGATGTCGGCCAGTCGGGTGGCAGACACGGAGTACAGTGCCCTTAGCAGTTCTTCCGTCACGGTGTAGCCCCGTTCCCGAAGCCGTGCTACGAACGCCAGCACGGAGGGCGTGGGCGTGACCTCGACGGGGATGTCCTT
>FLNY01005008.1_pt1 | contig 33001 bp, 28 predicted proteins | sample 1140381 | NCBI WGS metagenome assembly FLNY01 (sample SAMEA3878172, study PRJEB12797) | bioreactor metagenome | biome: Moose rumen | place: Sweden | collected 2011-10 | reverse complement strand
TACCACAGGAGGACAGCGAGTAATGGGGAGTTATCCATATCCGCGAGGCGGAATTGTGAAGGTGGATTACGAAAATATTCTGTTGTTCAAGAAGCAAGGTAAAGCACCATCGGTAGAAAAAGCAGATAGAGAGGCATCCAAGTTGACAGATGAAGAATGGAACACCTACTTTTCTTCCCATTGGATTTTTCCTGGTGCCAAACAGGCTGAGCATATTGCTGTCTTTCCCGAAGAATTGCCCAAACGGCTGATAAAGATGTATTCATTTGTTGGCGACACTGTCTGTGATCCTTTTATGGGGAGTGGTACTACGGCATTGGCTGCGATGAAGTTAGAACGAAACTCTGTTGGATATGAGATTAATCGCGAGTTTCGACGTTATTATCACGAGAAGTTGATTAAGATGGGTAATGGTAGTCATTTTGAGTTCTATGAGGATCATAACACTATCAATATCGAAGAACTTATAGGGCATCTGCCTTATAGATTCGTCGATGTACACCAAATAGAACGTCAGGTCGACGTTAAACAACAAACCTATGGTTCTAAATTTGAAATAAATGAAAGTGAAAAAGCAAAGAACAGGTTATTCTTAAATACTGAAGGAGTCGCTTCAACAGAAAAACCAACAGTTATGGTCAATCACGCCCGCCCCGACCTCTACAGAAGAATGATTGAGACGGGCATCTGCTATCTTCGTGCCGGCGACTCAAAGGGTTCGTTACTTGTTACGCCTGGGTTTGAAAGGCTCAACTACGTCCTGCTGCATACCAACGGCGAGAACGCCCAGTTGTTCAAACTGAAAACTCGAGGACATTTCCAGATATGGGCGCAAGAGACTTTGCGACAGTATGGCTTCGAGCCACGTAGCGCAGCCTACTATGTGGTGCTGCATTTCGACCCGACAAAGCCCATAACGATGAAAAAATGTCCTGACCTCAAAGAAGATAAATACACGTTTGCGGCGAAGATCCGACCGCTGAGTGATTTTGTGGGAGTAAAATAGAAACAATAGATGCCACAGGGACAGGTCACTGACATCCATTAAGCAACCAAAAAATCTTCAAATCGTTTTTCACATATTGTGTACTTCCCCCGCTGTTCGTGAGAATCGCGGGGGTTTTATTATTGTCCTAAAATCCGCTGAATTGTTGCAATCTTTGCAAGCACAAAACCAAATTGCCGGAAGGCGTTGACTTGGAAAAAGAACCTGAAAAGCAATGGCAGGAATGGGCCGGACAAGGGGGGCGTGAAATGCGACTCCCTTCAATATTATACAAAGGGGGTAACGATTCGTGACACCCTTTGATGCCACAGAAGGAGCGGGACGGAGTTTCGACTGTCTTCGGAATAACACTGAGGCATAGGACAAAACCACTACCCCGATTCAGGGGACTGGGTTCAACTGCAAGTCGGAGGCAGTCATCACCAGCGAAAGCGGTCGCTACTCCCTCGCTGATGCCGGTGGTGCGGTCATTTGGTCATTGGTCATTTGGTCAAAATCAATGATCAATCGTCCCTTTGGATTCGATTTGGAATTCATAACATACAATTTAAACGCAAACGTTGACGTACAAATCTCTCAGATGAAGGGTGTCAGATAGGCCGGAAGACAGATGGTCTCATGCTCATTGGCCAAATCTTTGGTGTAGATTAAATAACGCCATTGGATTCGCGAGGAATATCTGCGGCAGAATTCATCGAGGGACTTGTGGGTTTTGTATCCGGAAGATTTCACTTCGATGGGACAGATTTTAGCGCCGTGCGAAATCAGAAAGTCTATCCCGTAGTAGTGTTTGTCGTCTCTTGGCCATGTATGATAGAACAGCTCGTTGCCGGCGGCAACAAGCATTTGGGAATAAATCTTTCTTCTGAAGATGCGGTCGGCCATAAATGAATTATTTAAAGGATGTTACATACAGTGATTTTACCGTTTCCCACAAATTTAAAACGCCATTTGTAGTGGTTTCCCACAAATTTAAAACGCCATTTGTAGCGGTTTCCCACAAATTTGAAACGCGGTTTGTAGTGGTTTCCCACAAATTTTGGGGCGGTGCAAAGATAGGAGTTTTTTTCGGATTCTCCAAATCTTTGGCCGAAAATTTAATCCCAAACCTCACAAATGTCCGTTTTCAAGACGAATTAGCGCTCTTCTTTGCCAAAGCTTCCCACAAATTTCGAGTGCGTTTTTCCCTTTTCCCCGGACAATAAAGGCGGCAGCAGAGAACATGGGCGCCCTCCCGATTCGTTGTCTCGACAATGCTGCCCGTTGACATGAAATGTTAAATGTCGCCGTTTTCGTGCCGAAAAGGACAAAATTATTTGGAAATGTCAAAAAAAAGCCGTATCTTTGCAGCATGAAATTGAGAATTTTTCTGTTGATGACAATGTTGCTGTTGTTCGCGGTGAATGCCGACGGACAGATACAGATGCAACGCGGCGCGGGCTCGTCCAGTGCGGACAATACCGGTCGGGCAGCAGCATCCGCCCTCAACGGCAAAGCATCACCCGGTTCCGGACGGGACACCACCTCCGTAGAGGACGATCCCTGCATTTTTCCCGACGACCACAGATACGCTTTCACCCTCGACCCCTATACGGGAACCTTGCGTCAGGCAGCAGTCGATACGAGTCACATCGGGTTGGCCTCCCACGACATCATGGAGGCTCAGGCGCTGGCCATCACCCACACAGGCAACCTCATGGGACCCCATCAGGTGCAGGACTGGTTTCGGCGGAAGACCGACCACGATTTCCTCTTCGTGAATGCCTACAACCTCTTTGCGAGCCGTCCCGACGAGATACTGTACTACAACACGCACATCCCCTTCACCAAAGCGACCTATTTCACATCGGGCAGCGGCAACACCTCCAACGACCACTTCATTCTGGACTTCGCAGGCAACTTCAACAAACGCACAGGCTTGGGCTCATCGCTCAACTATGTCTATGCCCGAGGTGAGTACCAATACCAATCGGCCAAGCCTCTCAAGTGGGACACCTATCTCTACTACACAGGCGACCACTACAAGGCATTCCTCACATTTGACCTGTCGAAATACGCCAACCAGGAAAACGGCGGTGTTCTGGACCGTTCGTATGTGCTGACTCCCGAGGCCTACGACGACAATTTCACGGAGGCCAAAAACATGGCAACGAAACTCATCAGCACGTGGAACGACATGGATTATTACAACCTCCACTTCAGCCACAGCTGGGACTTCGGCCAATTGAACTTGGGCCGTTTGACCCGGAGGAAGGAAGCAGAACCGAAATTCCGGGACAGCCTCACCGTCTATCGCGACAGCCTGTTGGCCGTCATGGGCGATTCGGCAGCACTGAGAGCCGATTCATTGGCCTTGAATGCAGATTCAGCATTATGGGCCGCCGACTCGACAGCCCGCCCCGCAATTCCGGCTCCGATGGCCCCCGATTCGCTGAAAGCCGCTTCGCAGCTTGCAGACATGAAGCCGCAGCAGCCCCCGAGAGACAGGAAGCCGGGACCCGAACCCGATGAAGAGGACGAAGACGACGAGGACAAGCCGTTCGTACCGGTGGCAACAGCGTTCAACACAATAGACTTCCAGCGCTATGTCCACAGTTTCCGCATGGATGCTCTCGCCGACCAGTCCGACACTGCCAAGTACTATAAGAACAACTATATCAACGAGTCCACCACCGCCGATTCCACAACCTACACCAGCTTCACAGCATACGCCGGATTGAGAATCAACGAGGGCTTCGCCAAGTGGTCGCAGATGGCTCTCGCGGCCTTCGTGGGCTACGAACGGCAAAACTACAAGCTGATTTCCGACGGGGAATATGTGCCCGAGGAGAAACATGCATCCAACACCGTTTGGGTAGGCGGTCAGCTCTCGCGTCACCTCTCCTCGAGGCTCACCTTCGACGTGACGGGTCGTGCAGCCTTGTCGGGCGACAAAGCGGGCGACACCGACATATACGGCAACATTGGAACGGTGATTCCTTTCGGCAAAAGCGACAGCCTCATCCTGACCGCCGGAGGATTCTTCCGCAACCACCACACGTCCTACTACTGGAATCACTACTACTCGAACCACTTCCGCTGGAGCAACGACTTCGATGCCGAACAGCGTTACCGCGTCGAGGGAAAAATAGCCTATCCCCGCTCGCTGACGGAAATCACGGCCGGCATCGAACACATCAACAACTACCACTACTTCAGCGCAGCAGACGGCCTTCCCCGTCAATACGACAAACAACTCGATGTGGTGAGCGTGTGCCTGAGGCAGGGCATCAAATGGGGCATTCTCCACTGGGACAATGCCGTACTCTTCCAGACAACCTCCGACGACGAGGTGCTGGCGCTGCCCAAAATCAGCATCGAGAGCGACCTGAACATCCGTTTCCGCATCGCGGGGACACTCTACACCCAGCTGGGCGTGGATGCCTTCTACTATACAAAATATTATGCACCGGCCTACGAGCCCGCCACACAGACGTTCCAGGAGCAGCACGAAATCCAGTGCGGCGGCTATCCGCTCATGAACGCTTACATCAACTGCAACCTGAAGAAAATCAAATTCTTCGTCCAAATGACCAACGTGCTCGGCACGGTGACCAACGACACTTTCTCGGGTCCGTACTATCCCATTCAGCCCATGCGTTTCATGTACGGCGTGGTGCTTGACTTCCAAAACTGAATGACTATATTGCATCAAATACAGGAGCTGGAAAGGCTGCTGCAAACAGAATACACAACCGAACGTCAAGAATACGAAGAACTCTGCCGCAAGACCGGCATCCACAGCCGAATGCGTCAAGGCAAATGCTGGTGGCCGCTCTACGCGGGCCGCTCCTACTACAACGCCCTCGACCAACTGGTGGTGGAGGTGACGGCACCCGACGGCCTCGACATCACGGAACATGAGTTCGAACCCGGCAAACCCGTAGCTTTCTTCTACCTCGACAGCGACAACAGCGAATTCACGACCCAAGTGAACGAAGCGAACGCCCGGACGGTGTTCCTCCCCTACTCGTGTCAGGTGTCGCGCTTGGACGGGCCGCACATGGCAGTGACGGTTCCCTCGGAGGAGGTGGTGGGCAAACTGCGCATGCTGGCGATGCAGGGCCTGCTGGGCATACAAATCTCGTTCGACGCCACCAGCCACCGCGTGATGCTCGAAGCCCTGAAGCGACTGGAGGACCCCACAGACAAAACCCTCATCCGTCTGCGCGATGTGCTGATGGGGGAAGCCAAACCCTCCTTCCGCGAACTGCCCCGTGTGGAATTTCCCTGGCTGAATCGCAGTCAGGAGGATGCCGTCAACCGCGTGCTCTGTGCCCGCGAGACAGCCATCGTGCACGGCCCGCCCGGCACAGGCAAGACAACCACACTCGTAGAGGCCATCGGCGAGACCCTCAACCGCGAGACGCAGGTGATGGTCTGCGCCCAGAGCAATGCGGCCGTTGACTGGATAGCCGAACAGCTCCTGAAGGCCGGCATCTCGGTGCTCCGCATCGGCAATCCCACACGTGTGAGCGATGCTTTGCTCAACAACACCTACGAACGGCGCTACTCCGAACATCCCTCCTATCTCGAGCTTTGGGCCATCCGCAAGGAAGTGCGACAGACACGAGCCCTCCTGAGAGACAAACCTACGCCCTCGAAACGAGAATCGCTCCACAACCGCATCGACAAACTCCAGTCGAGAGCGGCCGAACTGGAGATACGCATCGAACGCGACCTCTTCGACCAGTCCCGCGTCATCGCCTGCACCCTCATCGGGTCGGCTTCGAGAGTGCTGGAAAGAAAACATTTCTCCACCCTCTTCATCGACGAAGCGGCACAAGCCCTCGAACCCGCATGCTGGGCTGCCATTCTGCACGCCGACCGCGTCATCCTGGCCGGCGACCACTGTCAGCTGCCCCCTACGGTCAAAAGCCGTGAGGCCGCCCGCGGAGGGCTGTCTGTCACCCTGATGCAGAAAGTGGCGAAACGGAAGCCGGAATGTGTGTCGCTGCTCACGGTACAATACCGCATGCACCGCGACATCATGGAGTTCTCGTCACAATGGTTCTACAAGGGAGCTCTGAAAGCGGCTCCGCAATGTGCCGACCGCACCGTCATGCCCTTAGACACCCCGCTGGTTTGGATTGACACTTCGCTCATGGGATACGAAGAGACCCAGTCGCCTCTCTCGCAGAGCCGCCTGAACGAAAGCGAAGCCAAATTGCTGGTGAGAATGCTCATCAATTACGCCCTCCAGGTGGGACTCAAACGCATCGAGGAAGACCGCATCGACTTCGGAATCGTCTCGCCCTACAAGTCGCAAGTCCAACTGCTGCGCCGATACATCCGCAACAACCCCACGCTGCGCCCCATCCGCGATGCCATCACCGTCAACACGGTGGATGCCTTCCAGGGACAGGAACGCGACGTGATACTGATATCGATGGTGAGAGGCAACGACGAGGGACGCATCGGGTTCCTGAACGACCTGAGACGCATGAATGTGGCTCTCACGAGAGCCCGCATGAAACTGATTGTGACAGGCGATGCAGCCACATTGGGCCACACCCGCTTCTACCGCCGCCTGATAGAACACATCGCCGAACGGGGCGACCTATTTGTCGCCAAACCGGAGGTCAACGACCAAGGGGTCGTGGTCTGAAAACGTATAGCCGGGAATGACTTTGGTACCCACAGCTCGGAAATGGTCGGAGTAAAGCACGTGGTCGAGACGCAAGTACAGGTGATAGGCATCGTAGGTGAATCCGTAGCCGAAGCCGGAGGTCCACCATGCATCCGAAAGACCGGCCGACTGGATGGTACGCAGGACGGGCGAACCGCTGAGGTCGTTGAAGTCTCCCGCCACGATGACGGGACCGTCCCACCGGCCAAGGGAGTCGCGAATCGCGATGGCCTGTTTGATTCGCTCGCGATAGCCTGTCGAAAGTCCTTCCCAATAGTCGGCAATACCGTCAATCCAATGGGCACTGCGACGGCGCGCACGGGTATATTCATTGGACTTGAGATGGACATAGACAAACTTCACTTTCCTTGAGTCCACATCAAGATCCATCCACCAGACCCGAGTCCAATACGTCTCGTCGGCTGGATTGGTATAGATGGAGTCGTTGGGCAAGTGGAAACGGCGCAGATTCGAGACGGGATAGCGGCTGTAAACCTGCACCTCACCCCGATCGGGACTGTCCATGAGAGAACGTGTGTTCCAAGGATAATGCGTCCGCAAGGTGTCGCCCAGCGAAGGGGAGAACACGGAATTGTATTCGGGCAGAACCACGAGGTCGGCATGAAGGCTGTCGATGAGCGACACCAACTCCACAGCGGGCACCCGGTCGTGGGATTCGAGATAGGGTCCCATCCCCCACACATTGTACTCAAGGACGCGCAAGTCCGAAGCCTCCGCCTTCCGGTCGGACGGCGAGGGCGCAAAGGGATGGAGAGCAACGGTCTGGCTGGCGTAGTTGAGCACAAGGGCCAACACCAACAGTGCGCCGGCCGGACGGTAGCGTCGGCGGACGAGCAACACAAGGGCCGACACAAACATCAGACCCAGCAGCGGAGGAATGACCAGAATCCACATAGAAAAAAACACAAATTCCGACGGCAAATATAGCCTATTTTTTTCATTCAGCCAAAAAAGAACGGCCCGAGATTCATTTTTTTGAGCCAAAAGTTGCCGAAAACAAATATTTTTCGTATATTTGCAGCAAAATAAACCGACTTTGAAGTCATATTCGAACAAAAAAAAATGAAACAACTCTTTTTTGCTATAGCCCTTGTGGCAATGACAGTCCTCACGGGCTGCAAGAAAAGCCTGAGCGAAATCGTGATGCCCGAATCGTCGGGCGCACCCTATGAGCTCTACGTAGTGATGCCCGAAGAACTGAGAGGCACCGCTTTGGACGACTCGATACGGATGATTTTCGAATACCCGATGGAGTGCACCCCCAACGGCGACGCATATTTCCGTCTGCGTTACCTCACGCCCGAAAACTTCCGCTCGTCGGTCATCAAGATTGTGACCAATGTGTTCACCGTCGATATCGATGCCCAGAATGCAGCCGCCCCGGTTGTCAAGACCGAAAGGGATGCCTACGCCCTGCATCAGGTCATCGTCAATGCCCACGCCAAGACGACCGACACGCTGGCCGCCTACCTGCCGCAACTGCAGGAAAGCCTGCGCAGCATTTATGTTCGCAACGAACTCAACCGGCGCATCGAGACGGTGCTCGACAAAGACCACAACCGCACCCAGGGCGAACGTCTGCTCAAGTTGCAGAACGTCACAATGCTCATCCCGGACTACTTCAAATATCCCGGCGTGGGGGCTGCCGACTCGGCATTCTTCTGGTGCACCGACAACGGAATGTCCAAAGAGAGCCATCTCGTGGTCTATAGCATCCCCTACACCGACCAGAACATCTTCACCCTCGAAGGCGCTGTGGCCGTGCGCGACTCTGTGATGCGTGCCAACATCGAAGGCGGCATCGACGGCTCCTACATGACCACCAACAAGAAAGTCGTACTCCCCGAGTACAAAGCACTCTCCGTGGGCGGAAAGTATGTGGGCGAACTGCGCGGTATGTGGAGAATGGAGAACGGACTGATGGCAGGTCCCTTCATTTGCCACATCCGGCTGGACGAAGTGAACCGCCGCGTGGTTTTTGCCGAGGGATTCTGCTATGCCCCCAACGACTCTAAACGTGTCCTGCTGCGCAATCTCGAAGCCTCGCTCTGGACGCTCCGCCTCCCCACCGACAACAAATTGCCCGAGATTGAAGTAACCCTCTAACCCCTTGCCGACTACAAATAAAATGATAAAAATAGGTATCACCCAGGGAGACATCAACGGTATCGGCTACGAACTGATACTCAAGACCATGCAGTCGCCCGAAATCCTCGAATTCTGTACTCCCGTCATCTTCGGCTCGGCCCAGGTGGTGGAACAGCTCATCGCCAAATTCCAGCTGGAGCCTTTCCCGCTCAACATCATCAACAGCGTCGATGACGCCATCGACGGACGCGTGAATCTGGTGGACCTCAGCGTGGGCAAAAACCTCACCGTAGAATGGGGACAACAGACCGAAGATGCCCTCCGTGCCGAAGCCGACTCGCTGACTGCCGCCTTCCAGGCCCACAGCCGTCACAAGATAGACCTGCTGGTGACCGCGCCCGGCAATCTCGACAACGACCTCGAGAGCAACGCGCTCTGTGAGTTTGCCCACCGCGTAATGGGCACCGAGGAAACGTCGTTCGGATGGATTGTCAACGGCAACCTGCGCACCATCGCCCTCCACACCTCCGAAGCTTCGACCGAACTGGGCGAAGGCATCGAACAGGAAAACATCGTGGCCGACATCCGCAACATCAACACCCAACTGCGACGTTCGTTCCGTTTCATCGAACCCCACATCGCCGTACTCTCTCCCTCCCGGAAACTGGCCTCCAGACTCAACGAACTGCGCGAGAATCACGTGATGGCGTTCGGTCCCTTCGAGCCCGCAGCCTTTGTCGAACAGGGCTTGTGGCAACACTACGACGCTGTGGTCTTCATCGACAGCGAGAAGGAACGCTACACCTTGCTCGGAGCACAGGACAAGGACTACACCTACGGCTTCGTGTCGGGTCTGCCGCTCGCCATCACCTACCCCATCATTCCCATCAGCTACGACATTGCAGGTCAGGGCATCGCCAACGAGGTTCCCTTCCGTCAGGCCATCTTTGCCGGCATCGATATCTGCAGAAACCGCAGAGCCTTTGCCCAAGCCACCCGTCACCCCCTCGAAAAACAATGGATTCCGAAGGGTCGCGACGACGTTAAACTCGACCTCTCCAAATCCGAAGACGAAGAATGAGCAGTTTCATTATCGAAGGCGGACATCGCCTGCAGGGCGACATCCGTCCACTGGGAGCCAAAAACGAAGCGTTGGAAGTGCTGTGTGCCACCCTCCTCACTTCCGAAACCGTCACCATCGACAACCTGCCCGAGATTCTCGATGTGCTCAACCTCATCGAGCTGTTCCGGCAGATGGGGGTCGAGGTGCATCATCTCTCCAAAGGCAAATTCTCCTTCCGGGCCCGGAACCTCGACGAGAGTTACCTCAACAGCGCCGATTTCCGCAAACGTACCGCCTCCCTGCGCGGCTCGGTGATGATTCTCGGCCCGCTGCTCTGCCGCTTCGGTCACGCCGTTCTGCCCCAGCCCGGAGGCGACAAGATAGGACGGCGCCGTCTGGACACCCATTTCATCGGACTCCGGAAACTCGGTGCCCGTTTCGAGTATGCGCCCGAAGAATACCTCTACCGCATCACAGCACCCCGCGAGGGCCTCAAGGGAGCCTACATGCTGCTGGACGAAGCCTCCGTCACCGGTACGGCCAACATCATCATGACAGCTGTCCTCACCCCCGGCACGACCACCATCTACAACGCGGCCTGCGAACCCTACATCCAGCAACTCTGCAAAATGCTCGTCTCGATGGGGGCACTCATCGAAGGCATCGGCTCGAACCTGCTCCACATCACCGGCGTGGAGCATCTGGGAGGAGCCGAACACACACTCCTGCCCGACATGATTGAAGTGGGCTCTTTCATCGGCATGGCCGCTATGACCGGTTCGGAGATTACCGTCAAAGATGTCTCCGTACCCGACCTCGGCATCATTCCCGATGCTTTCCGCCATCTTGGCATCACCGTCGAACAGCGCGGCGACGACCTCTACATCCCGCGTCACGACCACTACACCATAGAATCGTTCATCGACGGCTCCATCATGAACATCTCCGACGCTCCCTGGCCGGGCCTCACGCCCGACTTGCTGTCGGTGTTGCTCGTCACAGCCACTCAGGCCCGGGGTGCAGTGCTCATCCACCAGAAGATGTTCGAGTCGCGCCTCTTCTTTGTCGATAAGCTCATCAACATGGGTGCACAGATTATCCTCTGCGATCCCCACCGCGCTACCGTCATCGGCATAGACCACCAATACAACCTGCGCCACAACAACATGTCGTCGCCCGACATCCGTGCGGGCATAGCCCTGCTTATTGCCGCCATGAGCGCCGAGGGAACATCTCGCATCATGAACATCGAACAAATCGACCGCGGCTACGAGAACATCGACGGACGACTCAATGCCATCGGTGCACGTATCACACGTACTGAAGACTGATGCTCGAACAATCGCAACTCATCCCCATAGGGCGCGTCACCCATACCCACGGCCTCAACGGCGAACTGACGGTCCAAATCGACAATCCCGTGTTTTGGGAAACGGAGCACTGTCCATACCTCGTCTGCGAGGTGGACGGCATCTTCGTGCCCTTCTTCATCAGCCAATGCCGGCAACAGAACCACACGACCGCCTTGCTCACCTTCGACGACGTGCCCACCGAAGAGAAAGCACGCTTCTTTGTGGGCCGCAATCTCTGGTTCGACCGCCGTTGTTTCTCTCCCGAGGAAGCCCGCGAATACGACAGCGTAAATCCCGAGGAAGAACTCCCGCTCGTGGGCTACAGCGTCATCGACTCCCAGGCCGGACCGCTGGGCAAAATTCTCCGGGTGGACAGCCAGACGGCCAATCTGCTCTTCATCATCGACCACAACGGCGAGGAGCTCATGGTGCCCGCCGCCGACGACCTCATCCTCGACATCGACGACGACGAAAAGACCGTCAGAATGCAACTTCCGGACGGCCTTTTGGACCTCGATGCCGCTGAAACGGTCGATTAAAGCAAAAAAAATCATAAATTATTTGGTTTTCTCGCCAAAAAGCCGTATCTTTGCCCACGGTTTTTCGGAGAAACCGAGACAACCGCAACCATACAAATGTCCTCCCGTCGGGTCTGATGCACTCGACTTGACGAGAAGCGACCTGAGCGACAATCCCTGCGATTGGCGCCCTCGGGTCAGCCGGAAGAAGAGGATGCGTGTATGGCTTTATTATTTTAAAATAGGTATATGACAGTCAACGACATCGCCCGGGCCATCGAGGCCATTGCTCCCCTCCAGCTGCAAGAGGATTACGACAACGCAGGTATCCAGTGCGGCGACCCCGACCGGGAAGTCGGGCGCATCCTGGTGGCCCTCGACGTGACCGAAGACACCGTAGCCGAAGCCCGCCAACTGGGTGCCGGTATCATCGTCTCCCACCATCCCCTCATCTTCCGTCCGCTGCGCAAGATTACTCCGCGTGACTATGTGTCGCGGACCGTGATGGCTGCTATCCGGGCCGACATCAGCCTCTATGCCGCCCACACCAATCTCGACAACGCCGCCGGAGGTGTCAACTACCGTATGGCCGAAGTCCTGGGGCTGAAGAAACTCTCTCCGCTCGAAGCCCTGCCCGACGAACGCACGGCAGGTATGAGCCCTGAGCAGGCCAAAGGTTGCGGCAGCGGCCTCATGGGTGAACTGGAGGAACCTCTCGGCGAAAAGGCGTTCATCGACCTCGTGAAGGAGAAATTCCACTGCCCGGTGGTGAAGCACAACGTGACAGGACATCCCGTCCGCAGGGTGGCTCTCTGCGGCGGTGCCGGCGGAAGTTTCATCTCTGCCGCCCTCCGTCGCAAAGCCGATGCTTTCCTCACGGGGGAAGTGGGCTACCATCCCTTCTTCGGCCATCCCGACCTCCTCATCGTCGAGGCCGGACACTACGAGACAGAGCAGTTCACCTGCAACCTGCTGCGCGACATCATCCTCAAGGCCTTCCCCGAGGCCGACGTGCAGATTACACGACAACCCGCCAATCCCGTGCGTGTCGATTGAGCCCCCTCCAATCCGAAACAATATTTCAAAACATTCAATATTCAATAAAATTATGGCTAAATCAGACAAAGACTTTTCCATTCCCGAAAAGCTCGGCAACCTCTACAAGTTGCAACTCTATGTGTCGGAAATCGACAGCATCCGCAACCTCCGCGGCGAACTTCCTCAGGAAGTAGCCGATATGGAAGACGGCATCAACGACCTCACCTCCCGCATGGCCCGCGTCCGCGCCGACATCGAAACTGCCGACAACAAAATCAAGGAGATGCAGGACAACATCGCCAAAGCCGAGGCCCTCATCGACCAATATACCCGTCAGCAAGATGACGTGAAGAACAACAAAGAGTATGAGTTCCTCACCAAGGAAATCGAATATCAAAACCTCGAAATCGAGCTCGCCAACAAGCGTATCCGCGAGAGCATGGAGACGATTGAGAACCTCCAGATGCACCTCGACGACTCGATGCGCGAACTCGACGACCGCCGTACCGACCTCGACATCAAGAAGGGCGAACTCGACGAAATCATTGCCGAGACACGCAACGAGGAAGAGATGCTCCGCGAGAAAGCCAAGAAACTCGAAAACGCAATCGACCCCAAACTCCTGGCTTCCTTCAAGCGTATCCACAAGAAGGCCCTCAACGGTCTCGCCATCGTGCCCATCGAACAGGGAGCCTGCGGCGGTTGCTTCAACCGCATCACGCCCCAGCGTCAGGTCGATGTCAAGATGCACAAGAAGATTATCGTCTGTGAATACTGCGGCCGCATCCTCATCGACGAGGACCTCGCCAAGGAGAACAATATCCGTCGTCCCCGCAAGGGTGTCCTGAATCAGCTCACCTAATGCCGGAACCCCTTCCTCCCCGTCGAAAAAAGAAGGCCGAACCGCTGACAACGCCCGTAGCCGGCAAGGTGCAGCCTCAGGCGGTAGATGTGGAATGTGTCGTCCTGGGTGCCCTCATGCTCGAAAAGGATGCCTATTCGGAGGTGAGCGAATTGCTCAAACCCGAAATTTTCTACGACCATCGTCACCAGCTCATCTATCAGGCCATCCAGAAACTCGCAATGGACCAAAAGCCCATCGACATCCTCACCGTTACGGATGAGTTGGCGCTCGAAGGCAACCTTGACGAGGTAGGAGGTCCTGTGTATATCGCACAGCTGACCAGCAATGTATCATCCGCAGCCCACATCGAGTATCACTCCAAAATCATCGTCCAGAAGGCCCTCGCACGCGACCTCATCAACTTTGCCGGCAACATCGAGGCCAACGCCTTCGACGAGACGACCGACATCTCGGCATTGATGCAGGCCGCCGAGGCGCAGCTCTTCATGCTCTCGCAGAACAATATCAAGAAGGACTATCAGCCCATCTCGAGCCTTGTTCCCGAAGCCATCGAAAAGATAGAACAGGCTTCCCACAACACGTCGGGCATGACCGGTATTCCCACGGGATTCACGGAGCTCGATGCGATGACGTCAGGCTGGCAGAAATCCGACCTCGTCATCATTGCAGCCCGCCCGGCGATGGGCAAGACAGCCTTTGCGCTCTCGATGTGCAAAAACATGGCGGTCGATTACCAGACTCCTGTGGCTATCTTCTCGCTCGAAATGTCCAACCTTCAGCTCGTCAACCGACTCATTCAGAACGTCTGCGAGATTGAAGGCAGCAAAATCAAGAGCGGCAAACTTTCGCCCGACGAACTCACCTCGCTCACAGCGCGTACCAAGGTGCTCTCCGAAGCCAAAATCTATGTCGATGACACGCCCCAGCTCTCGGTCTTCGAACTGCGAACCAAAGCGCGTCGTTTGGTGCGCGAGAAGAACGTGCAATGCATCATGATTGACTACCTCCAGCTGATGAATGCGTCGGGCATGTCCTACCAGTCGCGCGAACAGGAAGTCTCCACCATTTCACGTTCGCTCAAGGGTTTGGCCAAGGAACTCAACATCCCCATCCTCGCCCTCTCCCAGCTCAACCGCAGTGTCGAGACCCGCGATTCGTCGCGGCAGGGCGACGGCAAACGTCCCCAGCTCTCCGACCTCCGCGAATCGGGTGCCATCGAGCAGGATGCCGATATGGTGCTCTTCATCCACCGCCCGGAGTATTACAAGATTTACGAAGACGAACACGGCAACGACCTGCGAGGCCTGGCCGAAATCATCATTGCCAAACACCGCAACGGTGCTGTGGGCGACGTGCGTCTCCGTTTCCGCGGCGAATATGTGCGCTTCCAGAATCTCTCCTCGGGTGACCCGCTCGAGAGCCGGCGACGCAAGAAGAAGGACACTGAGATCCAGAAGCAGAGCGGCGAACAAATCATGGATTCCAAACTCGACGGCTCTGCCGAGTTCCCCAACAGCGACCCCTTTGCCGACGGTACCGGAACCGATCCTTACGGTCCTTCGGGCATGATGGGTACCGGCGATATGCGCATCTGACAATTTTTTCTTTGCGAATGAAACGACTGATTTTAATCCTTTTCGCTCTTGTGACGGGTTCCGCCCTTTGGGCTCAGGAAAGCGCCGCTCCCAACTATAACGACATCCGCCAGAAGGTCTTCAATCCGAAGCACCCCAACTACTATCCTGCGCTGGTGAAACGTTATCTTGAGAACGACTCCACTCTCACGCTCGAAGAATACCGCAACCTATACTACGGCTACACACTCCAGGAGGACTTCGTCCCCTATCAGCGCGAACACCAGCAACTCTTCGACATCCGCCGACGGATGGCTCAGTCGGGAGCTACAGTGGGTTTGTGTTCCGATGCCCGGCGTCAGGCGCAGACAGTGCTCGACGACAATCCGTTCGACCTGCTCGCCATCTCGACCTACGGCATCGCCTCCCTCCAGTTGGGCGACAGCACCACGTGGCGACAGATGAAGTTGCGTCAGGACGGCATCCTCGATGTCATCATCTCGTCAGGCGACGGCGAAACCCCCGAGTCGGCGTTCCACGTCATCTCCATCGAACACGAGTATGAAGTGCTCAACCGCCTCGGTCTTGAGGTCGAGAAAGACTCCCTCGTCTCCCCCACCGTCGAATATCTCAAGGTCAAACCCAATGCCGACGACGAACAGGGTTTCTACTTCGACTTCAGCGCCTGCCGCAACGTCTATGACCGAAAATACTCGGAATAACAGCCGCCCCTCGAAATATCGAAATATCGTCACCCCCCTCGAAATATCGAAATATCGAAATATCGAGATAACGAAATATCGAAATATCGAGATAACGAGAAAATTAAAGCCATCCTGCTCAGCAGAATGGCTTATATTTTGACCGTCCCTGAAAGCGGGCCGACATTCTGTACCTCCGGTCGAAGGCCAGCCGGAAATAATGCACCGTGTGGAGATACAGCCAATGCGACCACGTATGGTGGAATAGCACCGGATAGCGCTCGCCTTCTCTGTGTTCGCGTGTGAACCACACCACCGCTTCCTGACCTTCGAGCCACGTGTCCATCTCATTCTTGCGAAGGGAAGGTACCCATCCGGCAAGCATCATCACGCTGTCGTTGCACACCGTAGGTGTCGAGAGCAGCAACTGGCAGAGGTTGAGCCTGTCGCGCGCTTCCTGTGCCTGCCGTTCCACCACCTTTCCGTATGTCAGCGCAAAATCCCCCATCTGGTTACGGAGTTTCTTGAGGTCGTCTTTGGCCTTCGTTTGCAACATTATCATCGTAGAGGTCGGCGAAGGCAGAATCCGCACTTTGTCGGCTCCTCTCAAATCGACCTCTTCGTCTGTATGGGCAAAGGTCACAAAATAGAGCTTCTTTTTGTTGCTGTAGATAATGGTGGCATAATACTCCTTCTGCCACCGGGATTGCCAGTTCTTGGACGGTGTCTCCCAGAATCCGACTTTCCAGCCGGCCTGACGCAGTCCCTCGATGCTTGTCTGGTTGAAGTCGCCCCAAGGCTCCATCTTCTTGATGTCGGTGTCGAGAGAGGCGATATGCCGTTCGAGACTCAGACACCGTTCTCTCAACACGGCCCATTCGTCCAGCACCGCATCGAGCGGCATATCTCCCTGTGGTTCGGCAAAATGGGCATCCTCCACCGCCAGCTTCATCTCCGAGAGCGTCCGATTGAGCTGCGTGCTGATGCGTTTGGCTTCGAACCACTCGTCGTTCCCGGGAAAATGTTCCTTGCGGGGTGTCGCGATGTGTAGCAGTCCCACCTCCCTGAGTCGTCTCAGGAAAGCTTCATAGTCCTGATGGAAAACCAGGAACGTATAGTGAGTCATCGGTTCGTTCATCGCTCTCGGGGTTACTTCTGCCGCGCCTCTTCCAATATACGGTTTGCTTCGGCTTTCGCCTGTAGGATGATGTTGTTGGCTTCACTGCGCGCTTCGGCGATGATTTCTTCCGCCTTTTTGCGTCCGCGTTCCACGCCTTCCTGATAGAGCCGATCCGTCAATTCTTGTATTTGTTTTTCCATTTTTAGTGAATTTTTGGTGCAAAAATAGAAAAAAAAATGGAAATATGCAATTTTCCGGCTCTAAAATTTCGTTTATTCAAAAAAAAACGTTAATTTTGCAGCCGATTTAATAGTTATTTACTAATTGAACTATGAAAATTTCCTTTCCCGAACCTGTCAAGAAGGGCTGGAGTTTCTTTCTTCGTCATTGGTTTTGGATTCTTTTGGTTGTCTTCGTCGGCCATATTGTTTTCTTCGATGAACACAGTCTCGTGAAATACTGCTCTTACCGGCGGCAGGAAGCTGCCATCCAAGAGCAGATTGATTCCTATCGCGATTCCATCTTCCAGTACGAGCAGGGCATCGAAGAACTCTCGGGCGACAACTCGCGTCTCGAGAAGTTTGCTCGCGAGAAACTCATGATGAAGAAAACCGACGAGGACGTATATCTTTTCGACGAATAATCATCTCCTATAAACTCTTTTCGATAATGAAGAAATTCTTTTTTGCTGCTCTCATGCTCTGTTTGACCATCGCTTCGGCAGATGCCAAAAAGGTGAAAAAAGCCATCGATATTTTCCCCGACGGCACTGAAGTTCCCGAGTGGTTCCACGATGCCACGCCTGTCGATGTCAATACGCTCGGCAAACAGTATGTCCTCACCGACTATCGCATCTTTGCCGATGGCACTGTCCACACCGAGGCCATCCAGAACCTCATCGACAAGTGTGCTGCCGAGGGCGGCGGTGTCATTGTCGTGCCCGCAGGCACCTACATCACCGGCGGTCTCCACTTCCGGCAGGGCACCCATCTCTACCTTTCCGAGGGAGCCACCCTGCTCGGCTCCGACTTCATTGGCGACTATCCCCTGGGCAAGACACGCATCGAAGGAGAGACCTGCACCTATTTCGGTGCCCTCATCAATGCCGACGGGCTCGACGGATTCACCCTCTCGGGTCCGGGCACCATCGACGGCAACGGGTTGAAGTACCACCAGTCCTTCTGGCTTCGCCGCAAATGGAACCGACAGTGCACCAACAAGGACGAACAGCGTCCCCGCCTCGTCTATATCTCCAACTGCAAGAACGTCACCCTTTCGGGCACCCATCTCCAGAACTCCGCTTTCTGGACCACCCACATCTACAACAGCGAGAATGTACGTCTCCTCAATCTCCAGATACGTTCTTTGGCCAAGCCCGATGACTCCAAAGGTCCTTCGACAGATGCCATCGACCTCGATGTTGTCAAGAATGTGCTCGTCAAGGGATGCTATATGGCTGTCAACGACGATGCCATCGCCATGAAGGGCGGCAAGGGTCCCTGGGCCGACGACCCCGCCAAGAGCGAGGGCAACGGAAGCAACGAGAATGTCATCATCGAAGACTGCACCTACGGCTTCTGTCACGGCTGTCTCACCATGGGTTCCGAGTCCGTGTTCGACCACAACATCGTGCTCCGCCGCATCAAAATTCTCTCCAAGGCCAACAATCTCCTGTGGCTCAAGATGCGTCCCGACACGCCCCAGCGCTACGAATACATCACCGTCGAGGACATCACCGGACCTGTACGCAACTTCATCCTCGTCAAGCCGTGGACCCAGTTCTTCGACCTCAAGGACCGCAAGAACGATCCCCCCATGTCCTACAGCGACCACATCACCATGCGCCGCTGTGATGTCGATGCCGATGTCTTCTTCAATGTCGAGACCCGCGAGGACCAGTACCACCTCTCCAACTTCGTCTTCGAGGACCTCACCGTCCGCACCCCCAAGGGCGAATACAACACCTCTGCTGTCGAGAATTTCTCCGTCAAGAACATCCATATCGTCAACCCATGAGATTTGTTTCCTGGAATGTCAACGGCCTGCGTGCAGCGTCCGGAAAAGGGTTCTCCGAAGCTTTCTTGGCTCTCGATGCCGACTTCTTCTGCCTGCAGGAGACCAAGCTTCAGGCCGGACAGCTCGACCTCGCTTTTCCCGGCTATGAGTCCTTTTGGAACTATGCCGACAAGAAAGGCTATTCCGGCACAGCCGTCTATACGCGCCACACTCCGCTTTCTGTCCGCTACGGGATGGGCATCGATGTCCACGACCACGAGGGCCGCGTCATCACGCTTGAGTATCCCGGCTTCTTCCTCGTCACGGTCTATACGCCCAACAGTCAGGACGGCCTCCGCCGTCTCGACTACCGCATGACGTGGGAGGACGATTTCCGGGCTTTTCTTCTCGGGCTCGATGCTGTCAAACCCGTCATCTTCTGCGGAGACCTCAATGTGGCCCACGAGGAAATAGACATCCGAAATCCAAAGGCCAACCACATGAATTCGGGCTTCACCGACGAGGAGCGCGGCAAGATGACCCAGTTGCTGGACAGCGGATTCATCGACACCTTCCGCACCCTGCATCCCGACCTCGTGAAATACTCCTGGTGGAGCTACCGTTTCCAAGCCCGCGAGAAAAACGTGGGATGGCGCATCGACTATTTCATCACTTCCGCCCGCCTGCGCGACAAAATTGCGGAGGCTGAGATTCACAACGAAATCTTCGGCTCCGACCATTGTCCCGTCGAACTTGTGCTCAATGACTAAGACACTCCTTCCCGAATGGGCTCCTCAGACGTTTGTCGAGTTAGCCTGGCCTCATGCCGCCACCGACTGGGCTCCCTGTCTGGAGGAAGCGTGCCGCTGCTTTGAGGCTATTGTACGTGCCGTTGTGTCCTGTGGTGAAGATGTGCTCATCGTCGCCCCCGACCCCGATGCCGCACGTCATCGCTTGGGCGAGATGCCGCTCGTTCATTATGCCGAGTGTCCGACCAACGACACTTGGACGCGCGACACCGGCTTTCTCACCCTCAGCAACGGTGAGTTCTGCGACTTCCAGTTCAACGGCTGGGGCTTGAAGTTTGCCGCCTGCGACGACAATCGAATCAACGCACGCATCTTCACCGCACTGACAGGTCTCTTCTATGGCTCTTCGGACGTTCGTCCCGTCTATCGCGATTGTCTCCGCACCGTCCTCGAAGGCGGCAGCATCGAAAGCGACGGACGCGGCACGCTACTCACCACCTCATCCTGCCTCCTTGCCCCCAACCGCAACGGCTTTGGCTCCAAGGAGGAAGCTTCGCAGATGCTCTGCTCCGCCCTCGGTGCCCAACGCGTCCTTTGGCTCGACCACGGACACCTCGAAGGCGACGATACCGACGGACACATCGACACCCTCGCCCGCCTTTGTCCCGACGACACCATATTATATATAAGGTGTGACAACCCCGCCGATGCCCACTATGACGACCTCCGGGCCATGGAGCAACAACTCCGCTCGTTCCGCACCCTCGACGGCCGACCCTACCGGCTCCTCCCCCTCCCGATGGCCGATGTCGTCAGGGACGAGTCCGGACAACGGCTTCCGGCCACATACGCCAACTATCTGGTCATCAACGGAGCCGTCCTCCTGCCCTCCTACAATCGGCCTCACAACGACAACGAGGCGGCCCGGCAACTCCGAACTGCCTTTCCTTCGCGTGAGATAATTTCGGTTGACTGTCAGGTGCTCATCCGTCAGCACGGGTCCCTCCATTGTTCCACGATGCAGTTCCCCCGCCTCCAGGATATTCCGCCAAAATGATTCTGACTTCGGCTTCCTTGCATAGCTGTTTGATGAAGCGCACATGGGTCGCTATCATTCGGTAAAAACATAAGATAATTCAATTTTAAGTGTTCATTATTTTATTTAAAAACAAGTTTATGAGAAAACTCCTTTCTATCATCGCTTGCTTCACATTGGGAGCAACGATGTTGATGGCGCAAAAAACCGTTAAGGGAAGCGTCATCTCTGCTGAAGATGGAGAGCCTATCATTGGTGCAACGGTGTTGGTAACGGGAACGAAAACCGGCACCACCACCGACAACAACGGCAAGTTCTCCCTCAATGTTCCATCAGATGCCAAAACGATTACTGTATCGTATGTGGGCATGGCCACTCAGGACGTGCCGTTGCAGCGTGGCGACAAGCCTCTCTATGTTCGCCTGTTGGCCAACAGCCAAGTGCTTGACGATGTAGTCGTAACAGCTCAGGGTATCAGCCGCTCCGAAAAGTCGCTGGGCTATTCGGCAACAACGTTGAAGGCCAGCGACATTGTCGTAGGCAACAATGTCAATGCAATGACCTCATTGCAAGGCAAGGTGGCCGGTATGCAGATCAGTGCTCAGTCGAGCGCCCCGGGTGCCACCAACAATGTCATCATTCGAGGCTTCAGTTCCATCAAAGGTTCCAACCAGCCTCTTTATGTTGTCGATGGCGTGCCTATGCAGCAGACAGTTGTTTCCACACAGGGACAGAACCTTCAGGCTGGCGGTATCGGCAACATCGCTCCTGAGAACATTGCTTCGATGACGGTGCTCAAAGGTGCTGCTGCCACCGCGCTCTACGGTTCGCGTGCTGCCAACGGTGTCATTCTGATTACCACCAAGGAAGGCAAGCGCGGCATCGGACGCAACTACCAGATTGAATATTCTTATGGCTGGCAGGCCAATCAGGTAAGCTACCTGCCTACTTTCCAAAATAAGTTCGGTCAGGGCTGGAACGGAGTTCAGACCTACATTGAGAACGGTTCCTGGGGTCCCGCCTTCGATGGCTCGACACAGGTTTACGGTCCTATCTGGAATCACTCCCAGCGCATCCACGAGTACAGTGCTGTAGAGGACAATGTCAAAGAGTTCTTCGAGACCGGTATCCACCAGACGCACAATGCCAGCCTCAATGGTGTGAGCGAGGACGGCAAGATGACCTATTTCCTTTCCTACAACTACACCAATCAGGACGGTATCATGCCAAGCGATGCCGACAAGCTGGAGCGCAACACCATTGCCATGCGTTCGAGTTACGAACCCAACAAGTGGCTCAAGGTGAGCGGAAGCATGAATTTCGCCAAATCCAAACTCGATGCTGTAGGCACCTATCAGGGCACTTCCGTAATCGACGGTTTGTGGGAAATGCCACGCGACATTTCCATCCGCGACCTCCAAAACACATCCGATGCATTCAATACGCCTGAGGCTTATCTGACTCCCTATGGCATCACCAATCCCTATTGGGCCATCGAGAACAACTATAACCACACCGACTCCAAGCAGTTGTTCGGCAAGGCTCAGGTGGATATCACTCCCTACAAGGACGTCACTCTGACGTATCGCTTCGGTTTCGACTATACCGATTACGACCGCAAGATTGGTTATCCGGAAATTGCTCTGGACGATGCCCTGATTGACGACAACGAGGGTTATGCTCCTTCTAACATGAACCAGGCCGGATACGTCTATGCCTCTTATGGCCGCCGCTACGAGACGAACCACGACGTGATGGCCAATTACCACAGTGCTTTTGTTGAGAAAAAACTGGACGTAAATGTAACGGCAGGTCTGAACATCAACGAACGCTATGCCACTTCTCTGGCTGCCGAAACCGACGAGTTGACATTCTATACCGGCTTCTGGGATCTTTCCAACGGTGCTACCAAGACAACCATTGCCGAGAGTCAGTCCAAACGGCGCTTGGTGGGTCTGTGGGGCAACGTGAATCTCTCTTGGGCTGAGAAAATCTTCCTCGACCTTACCGCCCGCAACGACTGGTCTTCCACCCTGCCCAAGGATGACAATTCCTTCTTCTATTCCGGTGCCACAGTTTCCTACCTTTTCACGGAGGATTTGCCCAAGAACGACATCCTGACCTTCGGTAAGGTCCGTTTTGCATTCGGTAAGACCGGTAACGATGCCGATCCGTATATGATTAATGCCGCTTACACGCAGGCTTTCGCCAACGGATACTACGGCAGCGGTATCGCCAATTTCCCGATGAATGGCACCAATGCTTTCCAGAAACAGTCAACAGCCGGCTCTACAAGTCTGAAGCCGGAGATGACCACCGAATTTGAGGTGGGTACCAACCTCGGTTTCTTCGACGGACGCATTGGCGTTGACTTCACCTATTATAACCGAGAGACCGATGACCAAATCTTCACCCTCCCCGTTGATCCCGCTACAGGTTACAGTTCTCAGGTAACCAACTTCGGTAAAGTCCGCAACCGCGGTTTCGAACTTGTAGTCAATACCATTCCTATCCAGACACGCAACTGGAAGTGGACGCTGGATTTCAACTGGTCGAAGAATGTCAATAAGGTCATCTCCATGCCATCGTCACTGGAAGGCGGCAAGACTGCCATCTACAACTTCTCCGCAGGCAACGATGCCGTTTACATGTATGCCGAGGAAGGCAAGGCCATGGGCGAATTCTACACCTACCTGCCCGCTTACACCGACGGTACGCTCGACGAATCGGGTCAGTTGCTCTACAACTACGAAGGCAAGGGACAAATGGTGGTTGACAACTATGGACAGCCGATTCTCAGTTCGGAGGTTATGGACACTCACAAGAACATGAACAACAAGTGGAGCGGCGGTGTCAATACCAGCCTTACGGCATACGGCGTTACGTTGAGTGCCCAGCTTGATATCCGTTACGGCGGTTACATGTTCTCACGTACCCGCAACCTGATGCAGTTCACCGGCAACTCCGATGTTACCACTTACAATGAGCGTCGCCCCTTTGTCATCCCGAACTCTGTAGTCGATAACGGTGACGGAACAACGTCTCCTAACACCACGCCTATCATCTACACAGACGGCAGTTATCAGGATTACTTCAACGATTACGGTGCAGGTCTCGGAGGAGAGTTCTACCTTGTGGACCGTTCGTATGTAAAACTGCGCAACATCAGCCTTTCATACAGCCTGCCCCGCAAGTGGCTGAACCCAATCTACCTGACTTCGGCAAGCGTAAGTTTCTTTGTAAACAATGTCTTCACTTGGACAGCCAAGGACAACCGCTTCCTCGATCCTGAGAACACTACTGTCAGCCAGTCGTCTTACGGCGACCTCGCCACTCAGTTCGGTGAACTCTACTCGAACCCCTCCTGCCGCACATACGGCTTTAATATCAACGTGAAATTCTAATTTACGAGACTACCCATTATCAATAAATAGCATATCATTATGAAAAAATTATATATTTTGAGTGCTGTAGCCCTGGGCCTCGCAACCGCAAGTTGCGATGACTATCTGGACATCAACACCAATCCGAACGCCCCCTCTGCAGAGGTGGTTACCTCGGATATGATTATGCCTGCTGTCGAGATGAACCTCGCCGCCTCCTACGGAGACTTCATGCGTATCACCGGCGGTTATTTTGCTCAGCACTATGCGCAGGAGTTCGGCACATCGAACTATGTCGATTACTCGTCATTCTACATTTCTGCCACACGTTCAAGCAGCACCTATACTCAGATGATGCAGCGTGTGCTGGGCAATGCACAGACCATTATCGAGAAAGCCAACGCTCAAGCCGAATACGGAACACTGCTGGCTGCCACCACCCTGCGTGCATTTGCTTATCAGGCTTTGGTGGATTGCTATGGCGAAGTGCCTTTCACTGAGGCTTTCAGCAGCAATTCTTCTCCCGCCTACGATCAGGGCAAAGACATCTACGAAGCTCTGTTGGACGAATTGGATGCCGCCATTGCAAAGGCTTCCGAAGGCGATTTGGTTTGCACCAACTTCCTCTATCCGGGCGAGAAGGCCGACAAATGGATTCGGTTCGCCAACTCTCTGAAGTTGCGTATGTTGACCCGTTCGGTGGATAAGCTGACTGCCCGGCAGAGCGAACTGGATGCCTTGGTGGCCGAAGGAAACTTCATCACCGGCGATGTTCAGTGGGCCGGTTGTTGGACTACCGAGGCTGGTTCCGAGTCTCCTTTCTATGCCGAGGAATTTGCCACGAACTTCGGTTCAACACAAATTAACGTCGTGCCGAATATCGCCATCCTGGGCACCATGATTCAGGACACCTACACCGATCCTCGTGTGGAAGCCTTCTGGGAAAAGGGAAGCAATGGCAAATACAACGGATACATCTCAAGCAATACGCAGATTCTGCAGGGTACGGTCGATGCCGCCGGCGCCACATGCGATGCCGCATACTTCAGCCGCCCCGTAGCATCGTACGACATGCCGGTAGTCATCCTCTCGTTGAGCGATGTGGAATTCTACCTCGCCGAGTACTATGCCAAGAAGAACGATGCCACCAAGGCTGCCGCTCATTATGCTGAGGCTGTCAAGGCTTCTTTTGATGCCTGTGGCGTAAGCGGTGCCGATGACAACATCGCACAGTTCCCATACAATCAGAGCAACTGGAAGAAGTCAATCGGTATAGCCAAATGGGTGGCTAATGCCGGTTTCAATGGATTTGAAGCTTGGTGCGAGATGCGTCGTCTCGATTATCCCACCTTCGAAAATCCATCAGTATCAGGTGCAGACTTCGACAATGGTTCGGTTCTTGACCCCTCAAGCTATGTGCCCGGCACCATTTACACTCCTAAGAACGTTCGTTCTGAAATCGGTGCCAACAAGCTCTTGGAGCGTTGGCCCTATGCCGAGTCTTCAACCGCTCGCAATGCAAATGCACCAACGTTCCCGGGCCATACGGTTCCCGTTTTCTGGGCAGAATAAAGGACGGGTAGTTAAATCAATATTTAATTCTGAGAATAATTATGAAAAAATATTTTTCTAAATTACTGATGCTTGCAGTGATTGCGGTTGCTTTTACTGCTTGCGAATCGGATGATACCGAGGGTCTCACCCGTACCACCTACTATGCTACGATTAACCTTACGGGTGGTCAGACCATTGTCAATCTCGGTGGCTCCTACGATGAACCGGGCTATTCGGCTATTCTCAACGGTCTGGATGTTACCGATCGTGTAGAGGTGTCTTCGAATGTCAACACTTCTAAAATCGGCATCTATCATGTCACGTATTCATGTGTGAACGACGACGGATTCAGTTCTTCTGTTTCCCGCACGGTCATTGTGAACAATCCCGGCAATTTTGCAAACGTCTATATGGCAGAAGTGCAGAATGCTACAGGCACCCGTCATTATTATGACAACCCCACCGTCATCTCTGATAACGGCGACGGCACTTATACTATCGACGACATCCTTACCGGCTACTACTGGAACGGCATCTACCCCGGCTATGAGCCCACCTACGATTTCCACGATGAATGTATTCTGACGCTTAATGACGACAATACGATATCGTTGGTAAGCGAAGGCTCATGGTATTTCGGAGCAAAGTATCCGGTTATACTCGAGTCCGGCTCTTACGACCCTGCAACGGGCATCATCAACCTTACTACCGACTGGCCGACGATTTCAATCCTCGTTCCTGTTGAATAACTAAAACAACACTTTCAAACATTATGAAGAAGATTTTATATACAGTCATGCTTTTCGCAGGAGTAGCGTTGCTCTCTTCTTGCGATAATGAGTTCCTTGGCGACAAGGACGCCGTGGGTGGAACTGAAACCGAGGCTACTGCCGGAGAATGGTATGTTTGGGCCGACGGTATTGATGCCAACGGCGAGGTGATTGACGGATACGAAGATTTCTACGGAGGCCGTTTCATGGTATATACATTCAATACTGCCGAGAACAAATCCTCCAAGATGTTTATTCAGGATTCCGATCTTTCTGCATTTCTCATTGGTGGCAAAGCCTATTACGGATTCCAGGTGGAATGCACCGTCAATGGTTTGACATTCAGCACCGAGGTGTCTGAGGACGTATGGTATGGCAATGCAATCACCATCAAGAACGGTATAATCATCGAGAACGGCGGTCATCAGAATAATGGCAGCGTAGCTGATTCCATATCATTCGAGGTCTATTATCCCGATGGCAACGAATACTACACCAGCGCCTACGGCCATGCCGGATACCGCATTTATGGTGTCCGATACAGTGGTCTTGAAGAAAACGACTGATACTGTTTCATCAATTAAAAAAACTCCGCCTGTTGAAGGACAGACGGAGTTTTTCTTGTCTTCCGCATTGGGACACCCAAGTCCTTCCGGAACCGGGTTCCTTTTTCCGCGCTGATTTTGCTCTGTGCGACCTCGTCAAGGGTGAATCCTGAAATCTTGGGTGTCCCATGGCGAAAACCGGTTCCACAATGCAGTTCCCTCGCCTGTGAGGGTGGCCCTGCGGACTATTTTTCCCGTTCCATAAAGAACTCTGTCAGGGCTGCCAGCGCAGCCCTGCCTTCGTTGTCGGGGAAGGTGTTGAGCACTTTTCTTGCTTCATATCCGATTTGTTTCATCCGGGCCTGGGCATACTCTATACCTCCCAGCGATTTGGCGAAATCCACTATCAGGTTCACATCCTCGGTCGTCAGCTGCGAGGAATCGTCCAGCAGTGCGCACATCTTTTTCGACTCCTCCGGTGAGGCGGTCTTCAGGGCATAGAGCAGCGGCAGGGTCACCTTTCCCTCGGCGATGTCGTGACCCGTGGGTTTCCCCACCTGTGCGTTTGTGGGGAAGTAGTCGAAGATGTCGTCCCGGATTTGGAACACCTGTCCCATCTTCTCGCCTATCTCGCCCATGCGATCCACCTCGTCGGGCGTGGCGCCCACTGTGAGCGCACCCACCTTGAGGCAGGCGGCAAAGAGCGAAGCCGTCTTGCCCGAGATGACGCTGAAATACCCTTCCTCCGTCATCCGGTGGCTTCTCGCGTTGCTCATCTGTTCCAGCTCGCCTTCGCAGAGCCGCGTCACCATTTCACACAGGACGCGCGACACCTCCAACGACCCGGTCCGGTTGCTGGCTTCCAGACACTTCGAGAGGAAGAAGTCCCCCATCAGTACGGCCACACGGTTGTCCCACACATGATTGATTGAGGCTGCCCCTCTCCGTTCGTCACTCTGGTCCACCACGTCGTCGTGTATCAGCGAAGCATTGTGGAGCAGTTCCAGTGCTACGGCGCCCTGTATGGTGGCATTGTTCCACTCGCGTCCCAGCAGTCTTACCGCCAGGAACGTCATCAGCGGCCTCAACTGTTTGCCTTTGCGGTCGAGGAAATAACGTATCACGTTGTTGGCCAGCGGAACTCGTGTCGATAACAGCTTTTTGAATTCTCGTTCAAATTCGGCATGTTCCCGGGCTGTAAGAGCCTGAATGTCTTCAAATTTGCTCATTCTGTATTGAATATGGGTGCAAAAATAAACATTTTTTTCCGAAATTCAAAATTTTTGCCCCAAAGATTTGCGTATTTCTCCGAAAAACCGTACCTTTGCACCGCGATTCTTGAAAAATCGTCCACTTGGGGTGCCGGAACAATTGTACGATTGATGCTGGCTGAGATCATACCCGATGAACCTGGGCAGGCAATGCTGCCAAGGGATGCGAGTGATTGGTTGATATGTTGTGACGCCCCCTCGGTTCTGCCGACAGGGCGGTTTTTTGTTTTGCAGGTTCGTCAAAAGATAACTCTTTATAAACATTCCAACGATGAAAAAAACTCTCCTCTCCTCCCTACTGGCCGCTTCGGTGCTCTCCGTGGCTGCCCAGGACAACGACTCCATCCGCATGGAACAGCTCCAGGAAGTCAGCGTCTCGGCTGTCAAAGCCCCCAAGGACGCTCCCTTTGCCGTGACCAATGTCTCGCGCGACGAGCTTGGCACTTTCTCCCGCTCCGGCCAGGAACTCCCCATGCTCCTCATGCAGACACCTTCTGTGGTGGCTTCGTTCGACAATGGTCTCGGCATCGGTACGGGCTACCTTCGCATACGCGGTTCTGTCGATTCGCGCATCAACATCACCCTCGACGGAGTGCCGCTCAACTCGCCCGAGGACCAGTGTGTCTTTTGGGCCAACATGAACTCCTACGCCGCTTCGCTCGGTTCCGTACAGGTGCAGCGCGGTGTGGGCACGTCGGTCAACGGCTCCGGCGCTTTCGGTGCTTCTGTCGTCATGACCTCCAAGTCTCCCTCCCTCACTCCCTCGGCCGAAGTCACCGGCTCCTGGGGTTCCTACGGCACGGTGCTTTGGGGAGGTTCGTTCTCTACGGGTCTGCTTTGGAAACGTCTCATCCTCGATGCCCGCTACAATGAGACCCGCTCCGACGGCTACGTCCACGAGACGGGTTCCCGCTCGGGTTCCTACTATGCCGGCCTCACCTGGCTCGGCGAAGACTTTGTGATTCGCTACAAGCATTTCGGCAACTTCGAGACCACCGACCAGGCCTGGAACGGTCTCGCCAAGGCCGATTGGGATGCCGGACGTTATCGCTACAACTCGCTCAACGAGTACTACGACGAGGCCACCGATTCCTACATCCGCTATCCCTACAATACCTACGACCACTTCCGCCAGAACCACAACATACTGTCCGGCACCTTCGACCTCTCTGACAACTGGAACCTCAACACGACGTTCCACTACACCCACGGCTACGGCTACTACAGCGAGTACAAGCCCAACTGCAAGCTCTCCAAGTTCGGTCTTTCCGACCCCGTTGTCAAGCGTGACAATTTCATCCGTCGCAAAGGTCTCGACCAGGATTTCTACGGCGTGCTGTCCAATCTCAACTATACCGGCGAACGTCTCGACGCCGTGGCCGGCTTCTCTGTCCAGGACTTCCGTTCCAACCACTTCGGACGTCTCACCTATGCCGAAGCCATTGCTGCCACCCTGCTGGCCAACGGCGACTATCAGTACTACGACTCGGATGCCCGCAAGTTTGAGGCTGCACTGTTTGCCAAGGCCACTTGGCGCTTCACCGACCAGTGGAGTGCCTTCGGCGACCTCCAGTACCGTCATGTCAACTACAAGACGTGGGGCATCAACGACAAATTCTACAGCAGTGAGTCGGGTCTCTACAACCAGCATCTCGACATCCACGAACGTTACAATTTCTTCAACCCCAAAGCCGGCCTCACCTGGAAGAAGGACGGCCAGACGGCATACGCTTCCTTTGCCATGAGCCACCGCGAACCCACCCGCAACAACTTCACCGACAACGGTTCCTATCCCGCCCCCAAGGCCGAGATACTGCTCGACTGGGAGGCTGGCTATGAGTTCCGCAACGAGACCTTCTCCGCCGGTGCCAATTTCTACTTCATGGACTACGACAACCAGTTTGTCCTCACGGGTGCCCAGTCGGACATCGGCGAGGCGCTCACCACCAATGTCAAGGACTCCTACCGTCTCGGCATCGAACTCACCGGTTCGTGGAAGGTTTGCTCCTGGTTGCAGTTGGCCGGCAACATGGGTCTCTCGGCCAACAAAATCAAGGACTTCGACGAGGTCGTTGAGACCTACGACGCCGACTGGAATTGGATAGGCTACAGCACCGTCCACTACGACAAGGGAGACCTCGCCATGTCGCCCTCTGTGACTGCCAACGCCATAGCCGACTTCTCGTGGCGCGACTTCACCTTCCGCTGGCACACCAATTGGGTAGGCGAGCAGTATCTCGACAACACGACGTCCGAGGATCGCATGCTCGACGGCTACTCTGTCACCAACCTCCACCTCGGCTACACGCTCAAGATTGGCCGTGCCGTCAAGAGCATCGTCTTCGGTGCCGACGTCAACAACCTCTTCAACAAGCACTATGTGGCCAACGGCGGCGTTTATTCCGCCATCGTGGGCAACGGACGTTACAACTCGCCCTGGTACTTCCCCATGTCGGGCACTACCGCGATGGGCAACATCACCGTACGCTTCTGATGGCTTTCCTTCAGGCTCATTGGCTTGACATCCTGACCACTGTACTCGGGCTGCTCTACATCTGGCTCGAGTACAGGGCCGACATTTGGCTGTGGGTGGTCGGCATCATCATGCCGGCCCTCGACATTTGGCTCTATTGGCAACACGGTCTCTATGGCGACTCCGGCATGGCCTGCTACTACACGGCGGCTGCCGTCTATGGCTATGTTATGTGGAAATGGGGCAAGGGCGGCAAAGAGGAACTCCCCATCACCCGCATGCCCGCCTCCCGGTACCTCCCCGCCGTGCTGTTCTTCCTCGCAGCCTGGGGAGCCACCTGGTATGTCTTGGTCACGTGGACCAACTCCACCGTCCCCGTGCTCGACGCCTTCACCAATGCCCTCTCCTTTGTGGGTCTGTGGGCGTTGGCCCGCAAGTACATCGAGCAGTGGTTCTTCTGGATTGTGGTCGATGCGGTCTGCTGCATGCTCTATGTCCAAAAGGGCATCCCCTTCAAAGCCCTGCTCTACGGACTCTATATCGTCATCGCCGTCTTCGGCTACCTCCGCTGGCATCGCTTGATGCTGGAGGCAGCGTCCGCGTCACCCACACCCGTTTCTTCCCGTGATTAGTGTCGGTATCATAGGCGGTGGAGCTGCCGGCATGTTTGCTGCGGTCAACCTCAAGGCGTTGCGTCCCGAGGCGGAGGTCACCGTCCTCGAAGGCGGTTCCCGTCTCTTGGCCAAAGTGGCCGTCACGGGCGGCGGACGCTGCAATCTCACCAACACCTTCTCCGGGGTGCGCAGTCTCGCGGAAGTCTATCCCCGAGGAGCCCGTCTCATGGGACGGCTCTTCCACGACTTCTCTCCGCGCGACACCTGGGACTGGTTCACCGCCCACGGCGTTCCGCTGGCCGTTCGCCGGGACTTCGACCCTTCGTGCAGCGAGAGCGAACGCGAATGTGTCTTTCCCGCGTCGCAGGATGCCATGACGGTTGTCAACTGCCTCGTTCATGAGGCCCGCAAGCGCGGGGTACGGCTCCTCGCTTCACAGCCCGTCTCTGCCATCGGACTTCTTCCGTCCGAAGGAGATTCCTCCGCCCCTTCGGCTCCCCGCTTTCGGGTGACCGTGCCCGACGGCGAACTTTCTTTCCACCGTCTTGTGGTCGCTCCCGGAGGTCTAACGCCTCACATTCAATCCCTCCTTCCTTCCGTCATTCAGATTGTACCGCCTGTACCGTCGCTGTTTACCTTGAATTTGCCCGACTCGCCTCTGCGGGAACTCATGGGCACCGTTGTTGACCCCGTCACCGTCGGGCTGGCAGGTACCAAGCTTCGCGCCTCCGGGGCTTTGCTCGTCACCCATTGGGGCGTAAGCGGCCCTGCGGTGCTGCGTCTCTCGTCCTACGGAGCGCGTCTCCTGGCCGATTGCAATTGGCAGGCCACCCTGTCGGTCAATTGGCTCCACGACCTCACTTCCGAAGAAGCAGCGGCCCGACTGTCCCGCCAGGCCACACTCACGCCCCAACGTCAGCTGTCCTCCCAGCCGTGTTTCTCTCTCCCCCGCCGTCTGTGGGAATATCTGCTCGTCACCGCAGGCATCCCCTCCGAACGTCGTTGGGCCGAGGCCGGCACCAAACAGCTCCACCGGCTGTCCTCCGTACTCACCTCCGACACACACGCTGTCCGCGGCCAGTCCCGCTTCAAAGAGGAATTTGTCACCTGCGGCGGCATCGACCTCTCCTCCCTCACTCCCCGCTTGGAGTGTCGTTCTCTCCCCGGCCTCTATTTCGCCGGCGAAATCCTCGATGTGGACGGCATCACCGGCGGCTACAATCTCCAGGCCGCCTGGACCACCGCTATGACCGTCGCCCGCTCCATCGCCCAAAGCTGAACCCATCGCCAACAACAACTCCATCGGGGTCTTTATGCCCGGCAAGGGCAAAATACCCCAGCACAGGGGCTTTATGCCCGGCAAGGGCAAAATACCCCAGCACAGGGGCTTTATGCCCGGCAAGGGCAAAATACCCCACCACAGGGTCTTTATGCCCGGCAAGGGCAAAATACCCCAGCACAGGGGCTTGCCCCTGTGTATATAATCATCCACCCGTCTCGCAGCCCCTGCAAGGGGCACATAACCCAGCACAGGGGCTTGCCCCTGTGTAAATGACCGTCGTCGTGTGAATTGCCCCTATAAGGGGCGCATAACAAA
>FLNY01004570.1_pt1 | contig 33016 bp, 31 predicted proteins | sample 1140381 | NCBI WGS metagenome assembly FLNY01 (sample SAMEA3878172, study PRJEB12797) | bioreactor metagenome | biome: Moose rumen | place: Sweden | collected 2011-10 | reverse complement strand
GAACAACTGTAAAGCAGTAGAAATTTCAAAAAATATTTATTGGGTAGGCGCGGTGGATTGGTCGTTGAGAAATTTTCACGGCTACGAAACTTCACGCGGCTCCACCTACAACGCCTATTTGATTATTGACGAAAACATTACTTTGATTGACACTGTTAAAATTAATTTCAAAGATGAACTTTTGGCAAGAATTTCTTCAGTGATTGATCCTTCAAAAATCGACGTGGTAATTTCAAGCCACGTGGAGCCCGACCATTCCGGCGCGTTGAAAGAAATTGCCGCGCTTGCTCCAAATGCCGAAATTATTACAACTAATCCTAACGGCTTGAAAGGTTTAACTGCGCGTTATGGAAATTTGAATTACAAGGCAGTTAAGGCGGGAGACAGCATTTCTATTGGTGAACGCACTTTGCAATTTGTTCCAACTCCAATGTTGCATTGGCCCGATTCAATGGTAACTTATTGCCCTGAAGAAAAAATTTTGTTTAGCAATGATGCCTTCGGTGAACATTTTGCAACCGCAATGAGATTCGACGACGAAAACGATTTAGAAACAATACTTTTTGAGGCAAAAAAATATTACGCAAATATTTTAATGCCGTTCGGTAAACAGGCGCAAACTGCCTTAAAAGCTCTCGGCGATTTAGAAATTAAACTTATTGCAACCGGACACGGCGTCATTTGGCGTTCAAATATTAACCAAATTATTGAGGCTTACAAATATTGGAGCAGTGATGAAGTTGAAGAATGCGCGGTTGTAGTTTTTGATTCAATGTGGCACTCGACAGAAATTTTGGCGCAGACAATCACTGAAGCATTTGCTAAGCGCGGAATTCCTGCCGTTTACTACGATATTAAATACACGCCACTTTCTGACATTGTTACAGATATTTTCAAAAGTAAATATCTTGCCGTTGGCTCTCCGACAATTAATAATCAAATGATGCCCACAATCGCAAGTTTTCTTTGCTATATTAAAGGACTTCGCCCGCTGAATCACAAAGGTTTTGCATTTGGCAGTTACGGTTGGGGCGGGCAAAGTATCGCACTTGTTGAGGAAGAATTAAAAGCCGCAGGCGTCGAAATTATTCTTGACAAGATAAGAATTGCAAATTTACCTACTGAAAAACAGCTTGAAGAAATTAGCGAAAAGATTATTTCTCAAATTTAAAAAATACTTGGCTTTTATAAAAAGAAATGGCGCACACACAATGCGCCAAATTTTTTTTACAGTAAAAATTAATTGCCAAAAAGAAAAGGAGCCGGAAAATTTCCGCGCCCCTTTTTTTGGTTTTTAAAAATTATTATGCTGAAATTGCGTTGATTTTAAGCGTTAATCTAGATTTTTTACGCGCTGCGGCATTTTTATGAATGGTATTGTTAGCAGCAGCTTGATCTATAGCTTTATAAGCAGCAGGCAAAAGTTTTTTAGCCTCTTCAGCGTCATTATTGGCAATAGCAGCAAGTACAAGCTTTTGAGCTTTTTTCATACGCGTTTTTTCAGCGACGTTACGTGCGTGGCGTTTAGCGTCGAGTTTAATACTTTTTACTGATGATTTAATATTTGGCAAATCAAAAACTCCTTTCGGTAAATTAATTTAACGCGGGAAAGTTTAACACAACGGCAGAAAAATTGCAAGGAAAAAATGATTTAAGTTGTAAAAAGCAAATTTCGATATATTAGGCGTAAAAAAACAATTCTAGAAAATAAAGGACGTAGAAAAATATTAGGTCAGACTAAATTAAGAATGACAAGGAGCGTCATAGAAATCTGACCTTCGGCAAGGTTAGCCGAATAAAAAAAGAAAGGTGATTTATTATGATGCGTTCCCTGTTTTCCGGCGTTTCCGGCTTGAAAAACCATCAGACACGCATGGACGTTATTGGTAACAATATTTCAAACATTAATACAGTTGGCTTTAAATCTAGCCGTACAACTTTTTCAGATATGCTTTCACAAACTTCAAGTGCTGCCTCTGCTCCAACAACTAATGTTGGCGGTATAAATCCTAAGCAAGTCGGTCTCGGTTCAGCAGTTGCCAGTGTTGATATGCTTTTTACTGACGGTTCAGCTCAAGCAACCGGCAAAAATACAGACCTTACCCTCAATGGCAACGGACTTTTTGTTTTGAAAAGCGGCGATATGACTTACTATTCACGTGACGGCGCGTTTGAATTTGATACAAACGGTAATTTTGTTTTGCCCGGAAGTGGTCTTTATGTTCAAGGCTGGAATGCTGTTGACGGCAATTTAAATACAAATGGCGCAACTGAAAATATTGTTGTAAAATCCGGACAAACAATGGCCGGTACTCAAACAACCACGGTTGATTATACCGGCAATATTAATGCATCAGATCCTACTATTGTTTCAATTACTTACACTTCAGGAGGCGGCACTGCCGACCCTGATGCTTGTATTCAATATAAACAAGTAACAAATATCAGCGTTCGTGATGCGTCAAATTTCACTTATGATGCCCGCGTAATGACTCCTACGCTTACTGACACGGACGGCAATACTATTGATACATCTGAACTTGTTCACGGCGAAACTTACGCAATTACCGGCGCAAATGCTGAAAAAATCGAAGGCGTAACTATTGGCAGAATTGATTATTCTTTGGATGCCACAGTTACAACGATTGACGGCGATGAATCCGCTACTATTCTTTTGTCAAATGGCGCAACTATACCTGTATCCAGTTTAACCACCGGACAAACTTTTACAATAGGCGCAGTTCTTTCAGATACAAGTTACTATGACGCCACAACAATGGAATCAAATTCTGATGCAACCATTTCAAAAGTTACAATAAGAGATTCCAGCAAGGCTTATGTTTATCCTTCAACTGTAAGCTACAACGCCGGTAATACTGTAAAAGTAACTTATGCTGACGGTAGCGTGGAAACTGTAAAAAATGGTACTTATTCTGTTGGTCAAGATGTATTCAATACAGTTAATGTTGACGGCGTAAACATTATCGCCGCTACTTTAACTTTAAGCGATGGTACCACTCGAAAAGTTACAAGCGGCTTTTATGAAAGAAATCACAGCGTACCAATTACCACAGTTATTACGGTTTACGACTCTGAAGGCAACGCGCACGCCGTTACAATTCTTATCGATAAAGATAGAAACAGCGATGACGAAAATATTAACTCGGACGCTTTGGCACTTGCAAGAGTAGTTGACGAAGACGGCGAAAGAATTAACTATGATTCATTAGTTAAAGTCTATGACGACGACGGCAATTTACAATACAGATATACTCTTTCAGACGGTACAACAGATACCGTAGACCCCGACCAAGTTACATGGGATAACCGCTGGAGAGTTTATATGGCTCCAGGTGAAGGGCATGCAGGTCCTACATATTATTTCACTCAAACTGAAGAAGACGGCTCTACTACTGCCGGTTATTTGAATGTTATCCTTGACGATTCTACCCAAAATCCTACCGGCGGCTCTCCTTCATATATTTATTTCAATGAAGACGGCTCCTATAGTTCCGCTGCAACTTCCGGCGCGTCTCTTTATAATGTTTATTCAGATGGTAACGGTGCCTCGCCCTCAACTTCTGCTATAGGTTTTGATTCTGTTACTCAATATGCCGGCAATACTACTGTTTATGGAATTTCTGACGGCAATGCTTATGGCGTTTTACAAAAAGTTCAAGTTGACGCCTCCGGTATTATCAGCGGCACTTATTCAAATGGCGTCATTCGCAGTGAGGCTCAAATTGCTGTCGCACAATTCGTCAACTCTGCAGGTCTTACTAAAGCCGGTACAAGCCTTTATCAAGAATCCAATAACTCCGGCACTCCAAATGTTAAAACCGTTGACGCACTCGGTCTTAGCGTTACTCCTTCATCTTTGGAAATGTCAAACGTTGATCTTGCTAATGAACTTGCCGAAATGATTATCACTCAACGCGGTTTCCAATCTAACTCTAAGATTATTACTGTTGGCGATGAAATGCTTGAAACTATCGTCAACATGAAGAGATAATTTTTAAAAATCTGCAAAAAAATCGCCCGCTTAAAGCAAATGTTCTTACTCATCACATTTGCAGGCGGGCTTTTTTATTTTCATAAAATTTTTTATAACAAGCCAATTTTTTTTAGGTAGGTATAAATTCCGCTGTCTTCATTTGAATCAGTAACAGCACTTGCAATTTTTTGAATTTCCGGCGGCGCGTTTTTCATTGCCACACTTTGAGGAATGTACTGCAACATTTCAATATCATTGTAATTATCGCCAAACGCCACAGCCTCTTCAACTGTGAAATTGTAATGGCGCAATAAAATTTCTATTCCCGTTGCCTTTGAAACGCTTTTATCCATAATTTCCAGCAAGTGTCGCGCAGAACGTACAACATTTAAATTTTTAAACTGCGCACCGAGTTCCCGTTCCATTTCTTCACAAGTTGGCGGCTCACACATTATTAAAATTTTGTTCGGCAAAATATTTTCGCTGATTAATTTTTCAAAGTTTGCAATTTCCGCCGTTGCCTGCGTAATGTCAACTTCATGCTGTACGCGCTCATCAATTTTGCGGACGTACCATTTGCGCCCCGTGTAATAATTTACCGAAATATCTTTCCAATTTCTTTCAATCACAGGCAAAATATTTTTTGTATCTTCAAGCGGCATTTTTTTATCATATAAAATTTTTTCATCTTCAGTTAAAACAAGCGCGCCGCTGTAGCTTATAACCGGCGTATGTGGCAAATTTATTCCGTCTGTAATTGGATAAATCGCCTCCGGCATTCGCGCAGATACAAACGCAAATTTTTTACCCTGCGCGAGAATTTCTTTTAATGCTTGCGCATGAAGTTTCGGTACTCCCTTATCGTTTTTTAAAAATGTGCCGTCAATATCTGACAAAATTATTTTTACCATAAAAATTTCTCCTTTTAGTCAAAATTTAGGAAATATTTTTTTATTAATTATTGCCAATTCATTACCGAATTACCCGCGCAGTTCCTATGGTTCATCTTAATATATGCATTAGCACTCGTTTTTTTTATTTCGGTAATTTTAAAAGCAAAATTTATTCATATTATAAAAATTAGTTTAATATTCTACTAGGCGCACTTCTTAATAAAATTAACTTTGCCAAATTCGCCCCGTCAAAACGTCAATGCAAGAAATTCTTCCTTCCGGCAAAAAGGATCCGGTATCCATCAAAGTAATTTTATTTGGTAATTTTACGGGAAAATATAAATCCCTATCCTCAAGCCCTTCCAATTCGCCCAAAAATGAAGTTGGAGTGTGTCCGCAAACTACCTCCGCAGTTCCTCTATAATCGTTGTAAAATTCTTCACGTATCCACAGCAAATGCTCATCAGTTTGCTTTTCCAGCGGCAAATTTGGTTTTAAGCCCGCGTGTACAAAAATATATTCCTGCCCCTTGATTGTCATTTTGTGGTAAAGCGGGCGTTCATAAATGAAAGTCAACGCTTGCTTTAAAAATTCCGGATGATTTTTACACCAGGCGTCAATTTCAGCCTTTGTGCGGTTGCCGCCATTTGGGAGCCAAATTGTAGATTCAAATGTTCCCAAAAGATAATAAAACAGCATCATTTGTTCATGGTTGCCGCGCAAAACTACAACATTTTTTTGTTCGCTCATTTTCATTGCCCATTGCAAGCAGTGTAAATTTTCAGTTCCTCTATCGATATAATCGCCGAGCAAAATCAAAAAATCTTTTTCAGGGTCATAATTAATTTTATTGAAAACTGAAGATAATCTGTCAAAACGCCCATGAATATCGCCAAGTGCCAAAATTCGCTTGTACTCCATAAAAATCGCCTCCATTTTTAAAATTTGATATAATTTTTAAGTTTTGTGAGAAAGGCGCAGTAAAATTCTTGTAATTCTTACGCCGTCCACTTCCTCAACATAAAAAGTATTTCCGTCGAAAGAGGCAGTTTGCCCGACGCGGGGTTCACCGCCGATTTTGTCAGAAAGCCAGCCGCCTATCGTGTCAACGTCTTCATCTTCAATTTCAATATCAAATTCATCTGCTAAATCTTCAAGCAACATTTTGGCATCAATCGAATATAAATTTTCGTCGCGTTTTTCGACTTCAGAGCGTTCTTCATCAAATTCATCTTGAATATCGCCGACAAGTTCCTCAACAATATCTTCAATCGTAACCATACCGGAAGTACCGCCGTATTCGTCAACAACTATTGCCAACTGCGAACGATTTTTTTGCATCATTTTCAAAAGTACGCTAACATCCATACTTTCAGGCACAACAAAAACTTTTCTTGCAAGTTTGGTTAAATTCGGTTTAAGCTGTTTATTGCCGCCAATTTTCCACGAAATTAAATCTTTGACGTGCAAAAATCCTATGATATGATCTTTATCTTCATTGCAAATTGGATAGCGCGTCATTTGTTCCTCAAGCATTGTTTGAAGATTTTCTTCGTAAGTTTTATTGGTGTAAAGACAAACCATATCTGTACGCGGCACCATAATTTCACGGACGCTTAATTCTGTAAAATCAAAAACATTATCAACAAAATCAACTTCAGTATCGTCAACCAATCCCTGTTTGTGACTCTCTTCCATAAGCAAGCGAATTTCTTCAGGATTATGTGCAACTTCACCTTCGCCGCTTGCCTGCAAGCCCAAATGTTTTGAAACAAAATTTGCAGTTACATTCAGCATTATTACGAATGGATACATAACTTTCCAAAAGATTAACATTGGCAGGGCGATTGACAGCAAAATTTTTTCAGTGCTTGCAATGGCTAAAGATTTTGGCGTTAATTCGCCTAAAATTATGTGTGCTGAAGTTATCAAACTGAACGCCAGCGCAAATGAAATTGTATGCTCCAGCGTTTCGCCCAATCCCAGCGAATGAGTTATTGGGGAAATTAATTCTGCAACAAAAGGTTCACCGACCCAACCTAAGCCGAGCGATGCTAAAGTTATTCCAAGTTGTGTTACTGAAAGTGCCTCGTCTAATTCGTCGGTTAATTTTTTGGCGTAAACTGCGCGCTTGTTTCCTTCCTGTATCAAAGTTTCAAGCCTTGACGGGCGCATTTTTACGCAACAAAATTCAGCCGCCACAAAAAATCCATTCATACTGATTAAAAATGCTACCAACAAAAAGTTTAGCACTATAGGGACAACGTCCATTAAAAATTTCTCCTCCATTTTTTTAGGGTTATTGAAAATATTATACCACAAAGGAGCGAATTTATTTTGAATTTAATTCTTCCAAAACAAATTTTTAGTAAAGTCATGCGCGCAGTTGTTGAATTTGATATGATTCAAGACGGCGATAAAATTTTAATAGGACTTTCCGGCGGTAAAGACAGTTTACTTTTAAGTTACGCGCTTGCAACTTTGAAACAACGTACCGCAAAAAAATTTTCACTTGCCGCAGTTACGATTAATCCGAATTTTGACAACGATTTTAAATTCAACGCCGAAAATCTAAAAAAATTTTGCGCAGATTTAGAAATTCCATATCAAATTCACGACGTGGATATTTTTTCTGCGATTCAATCTTGTAATAAAAATCCGTGTTTTACCTGCGCCTATTTTCGCCGCGCCGCCATTAATCGTATCGCTAATGAAATTGGCGCAAATAAAGTAGCTTATGCTCATCATCTTGACGACGCCGTAGAAACTTTTTTTATGAGTTTACTTTCAAGCGGACAGCTTACAACTTTTACGCCCAAAACTTTTTTAAGCCGCACAAATATTACTGTCATTCGCCCGCTTGTATATCTGCGCGAATTTCAAATTGTAAATTTTGCCGAAAAAAATTTTAACGTTGTAAAATCGCCTTGCCCTTTCAATGGCAACACTAACCGCCAAAATATAAAAAATCTTATTGCTGAACTCGGCAAAAGTTTTCCGGATTTATTTGAACATTTGGCGGCGGCAATGCGTGAAAGTTCAATCGGCGAACTTTGGAGCGCGCCAAAAACTCAAGCCGAAATGCGCCAAATTTATTTTTCCTACGTCAATTTAAGGACTAAGGATTAGGGAATAAGGACTAGGGACTAGAGTAGTATGATTACAAATGGAAGATTAAAAGGCGCGTTATACGCCCGCCGCACTCCGTTTTTGCTTGTGACTTTAAGACTAAGAAAACGTGAGTAAACGCGGCTGGAACTTTAAATTTTGAAAACTTAAACGCGAAAAACGCTTTAGAGAGCACGCTTGCTACGCAACCGCGCAGGGCGAAAAGTTTTTTTCTTGCAAATGTGATGAATAAGAGCATTTGCTCCTAGGCGTTTCTTTTTTTTGAAAAAAAGAAATGCCGACTTGTTAAATTTTAAAAATTTGTAAAAAAAATACTAGGGATTAAAAATATTTATCCAATAAGATATTCAACAATCAAAATTTCCGGATTCTGATTTAAATTAATTTCAGTTTCATCTTCAAGCCGGATAACCGGCAACGAGGCATAATCCTTTGGAAAAAATATAACTTTACCTGTTCGCCCGTCACTCAAAGTTACTTGAGAGCCTATCAAATGATCTTTCAGCGTGGTTATAAAAGGCATGCAAACAAACGGGTCATAATGTGCGTATTGTTCCTTAGCCAAAAGTCTCAAGGCGTCAAAAGGAGTTTTTTTGACAAAACCCGGACGTTCAGCCATTAATCTGTCATAAGCATCAGCAACGGCGATTATTTTTGCAAATTGATGAACTTCCTTGCCGCGTATTTTTAGCGGAAATCCTGTACCATTCATATATTCGTGGTGTTGAAAAACTATTGTAGGAATTGGTTCTTCAAATTTTAAATTCTGCAACAAGTCACGCCCTGTTTGACAGTGTGTCTTGTAAAGTTGCAATTCCATTCCTTCCAAATCGCTCGGGTGTTTTATCAAAAATGGTACCGGAAATTTATATTTGCCAATATCATGAAGAAAAGCCGCCGTTACAATCGTCTTAATTTCGTCCCATTCCATATGCATCCACTTTGCAATTATTCCGGCAAAAATCGCCACGCGCTCCCCGTGATATGAAAGTGACGGTACAGAATTACTAAGGCTGAAAAGATAATTTATCGACGCGGGATTATCTGCCAGCGGTAAAATTTTTGCGGCAAGTACTGAAACTGCTGATTTAATTTCGCCGCCATTTTTTATTTCTTCAAAAATTTTTGCGGCAAGTTTACCAATTTTTTCAAAATCCCGCGTGAATGAAGAAGTTTTGCTTTTTAATGATAACGCCAGCTGATAAAGTTTGCTTAAGTCGAATTCATCTTTAATTTGAACTTCAGGAATTTGTACATTTTTTAGAATGAGAATATGCTTGTTGGTTAGAACAGTATTCGCCAGCATAATTACTACAAATTCGGCATTCGTGACAGTTTGCGCCAAAATCATTCCCGGCTTTAACTTTTCCACTTCAACAGCTATCAAAATCAAGACCTCCCAAAAAATCTGCAAAATATTTAAAAGTATAATTCAAATTGCGAAAAATTACAATTTTATAACACAAAAATTTTTCTTGACAATTAAAATTTTAGCAGTTATAATACGGCTTGTGTTGAAAGACATGGGGTTGTAGCTCAGTTGGTTAGAGTGCCTCGTTGACATCGAGGAGGTCACAGATTCGAGTTCTGTCAGCCCCACCATTTTTTTTGCCTATAGAGAGAGTAAACGGTTGGAAATGTAAGGCACTCCTAAAATTATTAAAGGCAATCATTGCTACAGGTAAAAAATATCTGTAGGGCTGTCGTCAACCAGCCGTACGCGGTGAAGAAATTTAACTGCAAGTTCAGAAAAGACAGTTGACATGGAAGGAGTCGGCTCATTTAACTCAGTTGGTAGAGTGTTTCCGTCACATGGAAAAAGCCGGGGGTTCAAGTCCCTCAATGAGCACCAATTTTGAAAATTTTTTTAGAAACAAAATACATTGAAATAAAAAAGCCGCCGAAATTGGCGGTTATTTTTTTTGTTAAATTTAAGTTCAATAAAAGTAAAATTTCATTCAACTTTTACTCTCATCCATTGTCTATTGTAAAATCTGTCCATTTCGTTACCTAAATATTGGTAAGTTTCTTGATTTTGATAAATTGAATGGTTGGGAAAAGCTACCGGCGAATTTTTATAATCTTCATTTTCCTCAAGGTCACGAACTGCAATATTAGGCGTTGAATATCCCAAATGGTCGAAATTTATCACGGCAATTTCAGGGCGGCACATAAAATCTATAAATTTGTGCGCGTTGTCAACATTTCTTGCTTTTTTTGCAATTACCCAAGAATCTATCCAAAAATTTGTACCTTCCTTAGGTACGGCAAAATCCATATTTTCATTTTCAAGCATTATCAACAACGCCTCGCCGGAAAATACCACTCCTAACGCCGCCTCGCCGGAAATTAATTTGTCTTTCGCCTCGTCTACAACGTACGCTTGAACTAACGGTTTTTGCGCTATTAACATATCCCGCGCCTTTGCAATTTCGTCTTTATCTGTTTCGTTAAGACTGCGCCCCATTAATTTCAGCGGTATCATCAGCGCGTCGCGTGAAGAATCTTGCATTAGAATTTCATTTTTATATTTTTCGTCCCAAAGAATTTTCCAGCTGTCAACCGGCTCTTCAATCAAAGTTTTGTTGTACATTATACCGACAGTTCCCCAACAATACGGCACGGAATATTTATTTTCAGGGTCGAAAGTTTTTGACTGCTCAAAAAAATCTGCGCCAATATATTTTTTTGCGGTAGGAAGTTTTTCAAAATCCAGCGGCTGAAGTAAATCGTTGTTAATCATTTTCTGAATCATATAATCTGACGGGCAAATTACGTCATAATGAACTGCACCTTCAGCAATTCGCGGGTACATACTTTCGTTCGTGTCGTATTCGTCATAAACTACGCTAATTCCCGTTTCTTCCTCGAACATTTCAATAGTTTTTTGGTCTAAATAATCGCCCCAGTTGTACACGTACAAAATATTTTCGGCGTCGTCTTCATTTTCAGAAAAACTGCAACCGGTTATTAAAATTCCAAAAATTATAACGGCAAAAATTTTTTTTGTCATAAAATATCACCGTCCAATTTTTTGCGGTTAATTGCAAAAAGTATCACGAAAATTAAAACCGTGAAAAATACAAGCGTTGACAGGGCGTACATTTCAGGATGAATCCCCAATTTCAATTCTGAATAAATTTCTGTTGGCAGTGTATCGACGCCCGCGCCCCGCGTGAAGTACGTTATAAAAATCAGCGCGGCAAAATTTTTTTTTGTCATAAAATATCACCGTCCAATTTTTTGCGGTTAATTGCAAAAAGTATCACGAAAATTAAAACCGTGAAAAATACAAGCGTTGACAGGGCGTACATTTCGGGATGAATCCCCAATTTCAATTCTGAATAAATTTCTGTTGGCAGTGTATCGACGCCCGCGCCTCGCGTGAAATACGTTATTATAAAATCGTCTGCAGACATTGTGAACGCCAATAAAAATCCCGCAAAAATACTCGGTCTTAATTCCGGCAAAACAACGCTTGTAAACGCCTTGAAAGGCGACGCGCCCAAATCTAACGCCGCCTCATAAAAAGATTTATCTAACGCCATTAATTGCGGCATTATGCATAGCATTACATACGGCACATTGAAAACCACGTGCGCCAACAAAATGGAGCCGTAGCCGAGTTTTATTCCCATTCCCAAAAATAAAAGCATCAATGATATTCCCGTTACAATATCTGCGTTCAAAATTGGAATGTTCGCCACGCTCATAAACATTGCCCGCCACTTTTTCCCGACCTCGCGCAGGGCTAAACAAGTTATCAACGCTAAAATCGTTGCGATTAACGCCGAAAAAAATCCTATCGAAATTGTATTTGACAACGCCTCAAGAATATCTTCATTTTCAAAAAGTTCCTCGTACCATTTGAAAGTAAAGCCCGTCCAGTGTCCGCGATAACGGCTCTCGTTGAATGACTGTGCGATTAAAACTCCTATTGGCGCGTACAGGAACAGAAATATTGCGGCTAAGTAGATTGTTTTTATTCTTGACATTTTTAGCTCCTTTCTTTCAAGGCAGAAGGCAGAAGGCAAGAGTGAAAACAATTCCCTACTGCCTCTTTACTACTGCCTACTGCCTAAACTTCTTCCTTGTCAAACGCAAAAGTTAAAATCATATTCAGCACAATAAAAATCATCAGCACGATTGATAACGCCGCGCCCAAATTCCAGTCATACTCAAAAGTAAATTCCTGCTCAATGACGTTGCCGATTAATAAAAGTTTGCCGCCGCCCAAAAGTGCGCTTATCGCAAAAGTTGTCAACGCCGGTATGAAAACCATCGTAACGCCGGAAACTGCGCCTGGTAAACTTAGCGGCAAAATTATTTTGGAAAAAGTTTGCCACGTTGACGCGCCCAAATCTTTTGCCGCCTCAATTACACTTTTATCAATTTTAGAAAGTGCTACATATAGCGGCAATACCATATACGGCAGATAATTATAAATCATTCCCAAAACTACCGCCGCCGAAGTATTTATTAAAGTAAAATCCGGCAAAGAAAATAATCTTAAAATTTGATTCAAAATCCCGTTCTTTTCCAAAATTGTCTGCCACGCCATTGTTGAAAGCAGCGTGTTCATCCAAAGCGGCAAAACAAATAGCAAAGTTATTATCAAGCCCGCGCTTTTCGCCCGCTCCACCAAAATTAAACACAGCGGGTACGCCAAAATTAAACAAGCCGCCGTACTTACAAACGCCAATAACACCGACATTTCAAGCGAGCGGAAAAATTCTGTTTGAAAAATCATTGCAAGATTTTCAAGCGAAAAATTGCCAGCCGCGTCCGTTACGCCATACCAAATTATAAATATCAGCGGTACAAAAATAAAAATCCCCGCCCATATCACGAACGGAGCCAAAAATAAATTCCTTACTGTTACCGAATGAAACATTTATCAACTTCCTTTCAAGTTTTAAATTTCAATCCATTCACTACTTTTATCATCTTCATCTATTACTTTAACCTGTGCGTATTCAAAATTTCCGGGTTCTAAAACAAATTCTCCTGATTTATAAGCGTCAATCGCTTTAGAAATTGCATCTTCCCTTGATTCTGCCTCTATTTCAAATTCTTCAGAAATTGTTTCTTCGATTATAACACAATATTTTTTAGCCATTTAAATCACCTTTCGATATTTGCCGCGCCCAATAAATTCTATAAAACCTTTGTCGCGCAGAAATTGTAATTGCTGTCGAATTTTAGCCTCAATATTATAATTTGAACAGTGTTTTGATTTTAAAAAATCTGAGAATTTGTAAACGTCTTGCAAGCTAAAAGTTTCAGATTTAATTTTGTTTATGCAGTTCAAAATATCCAACATCCAGCCGCGCAGATTTAAATCCGGAGTTTGTAACTTTTTTGTTTTATTGTACCAATTTAAAATTGTTTCAATTTCAATTTCTTTGCCGTCACGAATGATATTTATTTTACCTTGTTCCGGAATTTTATCATACAAAATGTTACAGCCAATCCAACCGGCGCGCCTTGCATTTTCTGAAAGTGGTTTTCGACGTTCGATTATATCAACAGAAAAAAAGAATTTCGGCACAAAAATTAAATCTTTTACAAACAAATTTTCCGAATAGCCCATAATAAAAAGTTGCGGGTTTAAATTGCCGGTAATTCTTTCAATCATCGTATGATACGCGCCGTCAACAATTTTGGAGCCAATAAAATTTTTTTTGCTTTTCAACTCAAAAATTTCGCCGCAATTTTCGCAATGAATATCAGCAACGGGCAAATTATTTTTCATTTTATCAATATGAATATTTCCGCAACACGGACAAAATAAATTATTGACAAGCCACGATTCACTCATAACGCGGATTTTTTGTGAGGCACTTTTATAATTTACTGCTACGGATTCATCAAATTTCAAATTCATAATTTTTAAATTTCCTGTGCAATTTTTTCATCTTCAGATTGAGGCTTAGCCATAATTTGGATATTGTAAGGGTCAAGGTGTAAACTTACCTGCTCGCCGATTTTTCGCCCGTGAATCGACTGTATAAGCCACGAGAAACCGCCTGCGTCAACAGTTATATCATAAGACATACCCCAAAAAACAACGCGCGTTACAGTGCCTGTGAGGGCGTTTTCCTGCGGTTCTGTCAAAGTTATATCTTCCGGTCTTATTTGAACGTCAACAGGACTTTCCGGCGGAAAACCTTCATCAACGCAAGGATATTCTCTGCCCAAAATTCTAACCAATTTATCACGTACCATAACGCCGTCAATAATATTTGAATCGCCGATAAAATCTGCAACAAAGGCATTTTCCGGCTCATTGTAAATATTTTCCGGCGTTCCAACTTGCTGAATGTAACCTTGATTCATTACAACGATTGTATCTGACATTGAGAGAGCCTCTTCTTGATCGTGCGTGACAAAAATAAAAGTAATTCCTGTTTCACGGTTAATCCTGACAAGTTCATTTCTCATTGCGCGGCGCAGTTTTAAATCAAGTGCGCTTAAGGGCTCGTCAAGCAATAAAACTTTTGGTTCATTGACAACGGCGCGCGCTATTGCAATTCTTTGCTGTTGTCCGCCGCTTAACTTTGTAACGTCGTGCTTTTCGTAACCTTCGAGGTTTACAAGCTTTAAAGCATATTTAACTTTGTCACGAATATAATCAGCAGATTTACCGGCGATTTTCGGTCCGAAAGAAATATTTTCCTCAACGTTCATATGTGAGAAAAGGGAATACTTTTGAAAGACGGTATTAATTGGGCGTCGATTAGGCGGTACGCTTGTAATATCTTTGCCGCCAAAAATAACTTTGCCCGCGTCAGGATTTTCAAAGCCGCCGATAATTCTAAGCAAAGTCGTCTTGCCGCAGCCTGAAGGTCCCAAAAGTGTTACAAATTCATTTTCATAAATCGTCAAGTCAATTTCGTCAAGAACTGTTAAGTTTCCAAATTTCTTAACCACATTTTCAAGATGAATGAGTTCCCTTTTCAATCCCAACAACCTTTCCAATTTATATATTTTTTTACAAATTTTAATTTTATTTTTTTAAATAAACGCCTTTTTTCTTTGACGCAAAGAAAGAGCAACTGTTCTTACTCATCACAGTTGCAAGCCCGCTGAAATCACATCCTGTGCGGCTTGAGTAGCAAGGCGTGCTTTTTAGTAAGATTTGTGCGAGCGGCGACCGTTTTCGGGCACCTTCTTTTTCTTCAGTAAAAAATTTATGATTTTTTATTTAAAAAAGGCGGCTTCAGTAATTTTAAAACCGCGCCGCCGTTTTTCTTAATCAAAAAATTTTTTAATTTAGCCTTTTGCAGGACTCGGCACTTCTTTTATAACTTTGCAGGGGTTGCCAAATGCCAAGACTCCGGCGGGAATATCTTTTGTAACAACTGCGCCCGCGCCGATAACTGAATTACTTCCAACAGTAACGCCCGGCAAAATTACAACATTTCCGCCAATCCAAACATTATCGCCAATAGTGATAGGTTTTGCCATTTCAAATCCGGCGTTGCGTTTTGTAACTTCCAGTGGATGAAGTGCCGTATAAAAGCCGCAATTTGGACCTACAAAACATTTTTTCCCAAATTTAATTTTTGCACAGTCCATAAGATAAACATTGTGATTGAGAAAACAGCCCGCGCCCATAAAAACATTGTAGCCATAATCAACCATAAAAGGAGACATAACTTCGACTTGTTCAACTTCAACATTTTGGAGAATTTCGCGCAGGAGATCACGGCGTGCGCCCAAATCTTTAGTTGGAGTATTATTGTATTCAAGACAATAATCTTTAACGATTCTGCGTTCACGAATCAACTCGGAATCAAAATTTGCATTGTACCACTTGCCGGCAATCATATCGCCCTTTGCTGACATTTCAATCACGCTCCATTTAAAATTCTAAAAAAAAATTCGCCGCAATAAAAATTTTTCCTGCAATTTGACAGGTACATTACGGCGCAATATAATTTTACTGGATTTTTTTTACCCGCCTGTTATTTGGGCGGTTTTTTTTCGTCTTACTTTAAAGCTGAAACAATCGCCCAAACAATCGCTCCGACGCCTAAAATTGTTGCTATTGAAGTAGTATGAAATTGATTAGACAGTTTGTCGAATTTGTCTTCAATTTTTTGATTAAGTTCCTTAATATCTGCCTCGTGTTTAGCATTATCTTTTTCGCGTTGCTCACGTAACTGCTCAATTTTTGCATCGACACGCGCAATTTCAGCGGCGCGCATTTCGTTTTGTTGGCGCATTTCGGCTTTAAAGTCTCTCATTTCGTCTTTAAAATCGCGCATTTCCTGTACGAAAACTTCAAAATTTTTTTCTAAACTGCTTACGCGATTTTCCAAATCTTTTTCTGCCATTGTGAACACCTCCTTTCAAAACTATTATATCATATTTTAAATTAGCTGAATCATTACTTAGAAAAAGCTTTAATAATCATTACAATATCAAGCCCTATCAAAAGACCGAATTCACCCCAAAGGATACACATCAGAATATTAAAAATAAAATCGTCATCAGTTTTATTTTTTTTCGCCGGACAGCTTGCATTTTTTAAATCGCACATTTCCTGAATAAAAGCGTCTATACGCGCCACAAAAGAAATAAAATCTTCGTCAATTTCGGCTGAAATTTTTTCCGGTTCTTGAATTTGCTTTTTTAAATTTACCACTTCAATCACTTCCTTTCAGAAAAATTATAACTGATTTTTGGGAATCAAAAAAGAGCCTCCGACAGAATCGGAGACTCTCGAATTTATAGTTAAGTTATTAAGTTCTGATTTTAAGTGAATCTTAGAAGAAGAATTCAACACGACCCCAAACGTGTTTATCTTTAACGTTGGTGCCAATAATCTTACCATCAGCATATCTTGCAAGAATACCGACATTTTTGAAAGGAGCATAAGCCGCGCCAACGTGCCAGCCTTTTTCGCCTGTCATAATGTCATCGCCTTGATCACTTGCAACTACTGCGCCCATACCGAATTTTGCATAACCTGCCCAAATAGACCAGTTGCCTTGTTCGGAATAATCGCCATAATCACCATAGCGAAGATCAACAGCCCAAGCATTCTTTTGAACATCAGCTTTGGTATTTTGTGCAAATGCACCGTGTAAGTCTAATTTATCATTGAATTTGTAGCCGAGACCTACAGCCCAAATTTGAGATTTATCTTTGCCGTTTTTATTAACCATACCGAAATCTTTATCTTTGGCATAGTAATAACTTGCGCCGCCATAAAGACCACTATCGCCCGGATTATATTTGACATTAAGAGAGAGAACGTCAGTATCATCAGTATTGACAGCACCTGTACCGTTATAATTCTTTCTAGCAGAATTGTTATAAGCATGAGCTTCATCAGAATATTGACCAATGCGACCTGCTGTAACAATAGCCTGCCATTTGCTACCGAATGAAAGTTCAGCACCTGAGATAACAGTATCAGCTACAAGACCATCTTCGATTGAAGGGCAATAACCAAAACGACCAATTTTAACGCCAAATTTGTCATAATCGCCTTGTGCATAAACTCTCTTGAGTTTGGCACCCTGTCCGCCGCCATTAGTTGAATCATTTTGACCATCATATGCAGCATCAAAACGAGCAACTGCTGTCCAATGATCATTTACTTCAGCTTGCGGTTCGAGACGGAATACGCCGCCGTGTCCATGAGTTTTAACGTCGCCGCTGAATTTGCGGTGATTGTAGGTGTATTCAATTTTGCCTTGCCATTTTACCATATCAGAATGTTTTTCGAGTTCATCGATACGAACGCCGAGATTGTCAAGTTCATCACGGAATTCAGCAGCAAGTCTGTCGAGTTCCGCACGGCTTGTGGAACTAATGGTTGTTGTAGGAGTTTTCGCAAGTGCACGAGCGATCATCTGCGCCATTTCATAACGTGTGATATTGCGGTTACCACGATAAGTGCCGTCGCCATAACCTTCGATAATTCCTTCATTAGCCAATTTGGTAACAGAATTGTAAGCCCAGTGACCGGCAGGAACATCGCTGAAAGGATTTGCCGCAGCAAAAGTTGTAGCGGTTGCACCGACTACGAACATACCTGTTAAGGCAGCTACTAAAGATTTCTTCATTTTGAACATCCTCCTTAAATTTGAACCGTTAAACATTTAATTAAAACCTTAAAACTTACCTTTAACTTTCCGGTTCAGTCCAGGAAGATTTCTGCTTGGAGTGTCCATGTTTCCTCTAAACTCTTTCTTCCCTTGCCTTACCTTCAAGTTGTGCGCAGTATAATACAAAAGTTTTTTCTTGTCAAGCATTTTTTTATTAAATTTTTATTAATTTTTTCAGTTGACTTTCAGATTTTTTTAGTAAAATCTTATTGTAACTGAAAAACTTTTTTTCACTTACAGGAAAATTTCAGATTAAGTAGAATAAAAAAAGTTTACGCCTTTTTTATTTTTAAATTGAAAATGGCGTCAGAACAAGAAACTAAAAAACGCCGCCAATTTTTTTGACGACGTTTAATTTTTATTTTTGAGAGAAAAATTAAAATTTGCTAGAAATTTTTTACAAAGTTTTAAAATTTAACAAGTCGGCATTTCTTTTTTTTAAAAAAAAGAAACGCCTAGCAAAGAAAAACATTCGCCCGCCTGCGTTTTTCGCGTCAAACAAAAAGTAGTTCAAAGTTCCAGCCGCGTTTTCTCACGTTTCCTAATCTTAAAGTCCCAAGCAAAAACGGAGTGCGGCGGGCGTCTAACGCGCTAACTTCTTTCTTTGTAAACGTTCTCTAAGAAATTATTTTAATCAGTAGAAAAATTATTAAACCAATGATTGAACCGACAATAGAGCCGTTCATTCTAATCCAAACAAAATCTGTTTCGGCTTTATCGTAAACCAAACTGTTTAATTGTTCGTCTGTCATTTGGTTAAGCGCGGATTTTGCAACTTTGCCGACAAGCGGTTGAGCATAAATCGTGGCACGCGCTGTCAATTCGCCCAAAAATTTTTCAACGGATTTTTTTATTGCACTTTCGGATTTTAAATTTGTAATAAATTCATCATACAACGCCAATAAATTTTCAGTAAAAATTGCGCCCAAAGTTTTTGAATCCTGAGCGACGGGCGAAAATTCATTTAATTCAACGGCTAAAATTTGTTGCTTGAATTTTGAAAGTGCAGTTTCTAAAGTTTCGGCAAGCGGTAAATTTGCAATTAAATCTATTTGCAAACGTTCAATTAACTTTTTAAAATCTGAAGTTTCGGCTAGCGCAGAAAGTTTTAATCTGCATTCGCCTAAAATGCGGCGTTGTATTGGAGAATCTTTTTCTAATTCGCCCAAAAGTTTTACAAGTTGAACTTGCATAATTTCTGCCGCCTCTTCAAAATTTACAAAGTTTAAAGCCTGTGCTAATCCCGCCATTAAAAGCGAAAACGCGCCCATTGATTGTGTTTTTTCTGCCGCAAATTTTTCTAAGACGCCTTGAAGTTTTTGGCGTGTTTCATCTTTGGCGGCAGTTTCTTTCAATCTTTTTATCAACGCCACAAAAAGTTCAGTATCTTTTCCGGTAGATTTTATCCAGTTGCCGCCGTCGTCAATTATTTTTTGTACGGGGATATTTTCAAGTTCACGCCTTAATTTGTTTGCAAGAAATTTCGCTTGTGATTCTGTATCTGACGAAGAAATATATTTTTGGAGCGCGGCTAAAATTTCGCTAAGTAAAAAATGTTTTGTTTCCGGCTGTTCAAGATAATTTATCAGCATTGGCAACAAGTCGATATTGTCAATTTTTTTGAAAAGAGTCCTGCGCGAAAAAAATTCTTGCTGTACCATTGTTTGTGACGCCTCAACAAATTCTTTTCGCCTGTTTGGAAGTATCGCCGTATGGAAGGGAAATCCCAGCGGCTTTTTAAAAAGTGCTGTAACTGCGAACCAGTCAGCAATTCCGCCGACCATTGCTGCCTCTGTTACAAATAAAAATCCTTCACTCAAAATTGATTCAGGGTACAAAATTTTAAAACCGACCGCCGCCAAAAAAAGTAACGCGGCACAAAGTAGCGTTGTATCTGCATTATTCCATCTTTCCAAAATCTGCGCCTCCAGAAATTATTTGCAAAGTCAAATAAAAATCGCTAATCCCTAGTCCTTAGCCCCTAATCCCTATTTAACCGACAATCTGCGCGATAATCTGCGAAACAATGTACAAAAACATTCCCGCCAACGCGCCGCAAACAGAGCCGTTAATTCTAATCATCTGTAAATCATCAGAAACGCGGCTTTCTACAAATTCAGTTAATTTATCGTCGTCAAATTTTTCAAGCTTTTCACGAATAGTAGCCGGTATTTGTTCGTGGTATTCTTCCAATAAATTTTCAATCATATTTTTAACGAGCGTATCAAATTTTTTCTGCAAACTTTTATCAGAAATAAATTCGTCAATTTTTTTATCAATGATTTTATCAAGTTCAGTTTGCCAAATTGAATTGCCCTGTGCGAGGAAATTTTGAATATATTCGGCAATGTCAACTTTTGCGCTAAAAATATTTTCAAATTCGGCTTGAAATTTTTCTGTGTCGATATTTGAAGTTGCAGAATTTATGGCGTTTGAAAAAAATTTTATCAAGTCTTGAGCAATTTTATCTTTTTCCTTGCCGGTAATTGTGTCAGCTTTAAGGGCGTCAATCGTAGTTGAAATTTTTTCTTCGACGTTTTCATTTAGAATCGACAAAATTTTTTCGTCAGTAAGATTCATTGAAGAAAGTACCATTGCGCGCCCCATTGAATCGCCTTCATAAGCAACGCGCAATTCTTTTATCTTTTGAAAAATTTCTTCCTGCATATGTTCAGATTTTATAATTTTTCGCGCAGTTTCAAGGAGCATAATTAAAATTTGGCGGCTGGTTTTTTCTTTCGTGACAACTTGAACGGCGGCGGCGATTATTTTTTTCACGTCAAAATTTTTAATTTCACTTTCAATTAACGGAGCAACTTCCTTTGAAAGTTTTTTAGTGTCAATCTTTAAAAAAGTTTCGCCCAAAATTTCATTGACGAGTTCTTTAACTTTTTTTCTGCCGTTGTAACTTTCCAGAAATTCTATCAAAAGTTTAGCGGCGTTTTCGTCCTTTAATGTTTCCATAATATTTTTGGTGTTTAATAAATCTTCGCCGACAAATTCAATTACGGCATCAGAAATTCTTTTGCGGTTGCGTTTTAAAATTTCAGTGCGGTAAGAAATTCCCAACGGCTTATGAAAAAGCGCGGTAACTGCAAACCAGTCAGCAAGCCCGCCGATTGTTGCCGCTATAAATCCATGATTCAGCAAGCCAAATAAAAATCCGCTGTTAGCAAGCGGCAAAGTTCCCGCCGCTAAACTTGCACACGCTGTCAAAGTTAAGGTCGCCTTAGTTTTATTTTGCAAATTTTTTACCTCCAAAAAAAAATTTTACAAATTATATCAGATTTATTGCAGTTTTTAAAAATTTTTTATATGATATATGAAAATAAAATGATTAATTGGATTTTAGTGGAGGTGATGATTATGCTTGAGGTTTTAAAAAAATCCATAGGAATTTTGGACGCGCTGATTTTGGGCGTGGCGGCTTTTATGTTTTTGAATTTAGACTATGAAAATTTGAGTACTTCGGACAAAATTTATATTGCAGGTTTTGGCTTATGGGTTATAATGCTGTGCGTTAGAATTTTTATCATTTACAAGAATAGCGAGGAAAAAAATGAATAGGGCGGTTTTTTTTGACATAGACGGAACGATTTTAGACAAGGAGCACGGAATAGCAAAAATCACGCCGCGTGTTGAAAGTGCAATGAGAAAGTTGCAGGCGGCGGGCGATAAAATTTTCATTGCGACGGGCAGACCGGCGGCTTTTATTTACGGCGAACTTTTAAATTTCGGCTTTGATGGTTTTGTGACAAGCAACGGCGCGTTAGTTTTAGTTGGCGGCAAAGTTATTTTTGAAAGTAAATTGGATATAGAGGGCGTAAAAAAAATCTGCGCGATTGCTGAATCTGAAAATATTAATTATATTCTTGAAAGTTATCCGAATAATTATTTGCCGCGCAATTTTACGGCGGCTGAAAATTTCTGTACAAAAATTGGCGTTGACTACACAAAATTTATTCGTGATTTTGATTTTGACAAAATTTTAGTTTCAAAAATTGAATGTGTAACCGAGCGCACGGATGCTGAAAATCTTGACGTTGTTTATAAAAAAATGCTGGAAACGCCGGGCTTTACAGGTTGGGCAGATCCTTTCCACTATAAAAGCACGGAAATTTATTCAGATAAAGTTTCAAAGGCGACGGGGATTTTGAAAATGTTGGAATATCTTAAAATTCCGGTTGAAAATTCGTATGCATTTGGCGACGGACGCAATGATATTGAAATGATTAAAACTGTTGGAACGGGGCTTGTTATGGGAACTGCTGGAGACGAATTAAAAAAATTTGGAAAATACGTTGTACCGAGCGTTCATGAAGACGGCGTGGCAGTTGGAATTGAAAATTATATTTTAGGGGCTAGGGATTAGGGATTAGGTTTTAGGTGGACGCCCGCCGCACTTCGTTTTTGCTTGTGACTTTAAATTGCGGTAACGTGAGAAAACGCGGCATATACTTTAAATTTCTGAAAACTTAAACGCGAAAAACACAGGCGGGCGTCGATTCTTTCTTTGCTAGGCGTTTCTTTCTTCTAAAGAAAGAAATGCCGACCTGTAAATAAAATAAATAAAAAATTTGAAAGGAGCAAAATACTTGAGAAAAATTTTAATGGCGATATTAACAATATTAATGTTTACAATGACAGGTTGTGGCGGAGGGGGCGGCAATTCTTCAAATTCAGAAAATAATTCTACACCTGCCGAAAATCCAACAGTTACTGAAAATACCACTTCAAATGACACTGAAAAACCAAAAGAAGTTAAAGGCAATTTAAAAATTACAATGCTGAATGTTGGGCAGGGCGACGCCTTTCTGATTCAAACTAAGACGCAAAATATTTTGATTGATACTTCAGATATGGACGAGCGCACAAAATTAGTTAATGAACTTGACAAGGCGGGCGTTACAACTTTTGACAAAATAATTTTGACACATCCGCACGCAGATCATATCGGCGGAATTGAAAAAATTCTCAAGGATAAAAAATATACTGTCAAGGAAGTTTGCGATAACGGAATTGCTGCAACCGGTAAACTTTATCTGAATTATATGAAGGAATTGAAAAACCAAAATATTAATCACGTTTCATTGAAGGCGGGCGACGTTTTAGATTTTGGAGACGGCGTAAAATTTAATGTTTTATACCCAACAAAAGATTTGGTTGACGCGGTAAATTCCGGCGCGCAAAAAACCGACCCCAACAATGAATCTGTTTTGGGGCGGCTTGTTTACAAAAAATTTTCAATGATGTTTACCGGCGACGCTGAAATTAATGAAGAAATTGCACTTTTGTCACTTAACAAAGATAATCTGAAAGTTTTCAAGAGCCAAATTTTAAAATCCGGACATCACGGCAGCAAAACTGCGTTAGATTCTGCGAACGCCTCAAGCGTAGATTTTCTGCGCCTTATTAATCCGGAATATGTTTTAATTTCAGCCGGCGAACCTACAGATAAACGCGGCGGCAATACTTACGGGCACCCGCACCTTGAACCGCTGGAAACTTATTTGGCTAACGGTATTCCTGCAAAAAATATTTTTTGGACGTGGAAAAACGGCACGGTTACAATCGTAAGTAACGGCAAAGATTTTTCAGTAACACCGGAAATTGAGGAGGATTGGGTAGAACAATGGATAGCGGAAAAGAAAAAATCTTTAAAGAAATAAGCGTGTACCTTGACAGAATCGAAGAACTTGAAAACGACACGGCGGAGGCAGTTTTGCTGATTGACGAAGGCGAAGAAGAATATTCCGGCGAATTTCATTTACCTTCAAAATTTTTACCGAAAGACGCAGACGAAGGCGATTATTTGACGATAAAAATTTTCCCCGCCGAAACTGAAATTGACGCTGAAGATTCAAAAATAATCGTAAATCTGAAACAAATTGATGACGGCGACGCAATTTTAATGACTGAAGACGGCGAATTAATTTTACCTTCAAATTTTTTACCGGAAAATGTCAACGCGGGCGATGAATTGATTATCAAAATTTGTCGTGATGAAGATAAAACAAACGCCGCCCTTGACGAGGCTAGGCAACTGCTAAAAGAATTGGAGTGAAGATATTGGCTAAAAAATTTTTTCAATGTTTAAGTTTATTAATGATTCTAAGTTTGGCGATTTTCGGTACGGCGGCGGCAAAACCTAAGGCTGAATTGACAAATATTAAGGCGTATAATATAAGCGATGAAATTTTGAGAGTTGAAATTTCTTTTGACGGCAATTTAAAATCTGAGGAAGTTTCTGCACAAAAAATGGGAAGTCTCCTTTCAATTTCTATGCAAAATACCACGCCCGGCAGAATCAGCAGAATTTCCGGTACAAAAATTGAAACTGAAAAATTAGTAGAAAAAGTTACAGTCAAAGAAATAAAAGCTAATATGACAAAAATTCGCATTTCATTTGCCGGCGCACTCAATGAAGATGCTTACAAAATTTCTGTACAACCGGCTAACCGCTCCGAAAATAAATCTGCGCGAGTGGTAATTGATATTTTGAAAAGCGAAATTCAAAGTAAAAACAGCCGCAGTAAAAATCCGGTTCACGAAGAAGAAAATTTTAAACCTACAGATAAAGTAATTGTAATTGATCCCGGACACGGCGGCTCCGATACAGGCGCAGTTGGTCCACACGGCGTCAAGGAAAAAGATGTTGCGCTTGCAGTGGCACTTAAAACCGAAAAAATTTTAAAAGCGCAAGGTATGAAAGTAGTTATGACGCGCCGCACTGATATTGACGTTGCCTCGCCGAATGCCTCAAATTCCGTTGAACTTCAAGCCCGCGTCGATAAAGCTCCGCCGCAAGCAGATATTTTCATTAGCATTCACTGCAACGCCTTTACAAATCCAAATTCTCACGGTATGGAAACTTATTATCACGGCGCAAACTCCGGCGGGCAACGCCTTGCAACCATTTTGAATGAAGAACTTGCAAAATATGGAAAACTTTTTAATCGTGGCGTCAAGGCGGCTAATTTTTACGTCATTAAACGCGCAAATTGTCCCGCATCTTTAATCGAAATTGGATTTATCACTAATCCGGATGAAGAAGAAATGCTTGCTGACGATCATTACCAAAATATTCTTGCCGGTGCAATTTCAAACGCTGTTCAAAGATTTTTTATGGACTAAGAAATTTTCAAAATAAGCGGCTAAAATTTCAACGTTAAAGCCCTTTCAAATTCTTACAGGTAAAATTGCTACCACGTCTAAATTTCAAAATAAGCGGCTAAAATTTCAACGTTAAAGCCCTTTCAAATTTTTACAGGTAAAATTTCTGCCACGTCTAAATTTCAAAATAAGCGGCTAAAATTTCAACGTGAACGCTCTTTCAAATTCTTACAGGTAAAATTTCTGCCGAGTCTAAATTTCAAAATAAACGGCTAAAATTTCAACGTTAAAGCCCTTTTAAATTTAAGGAGGTCTAATAAGACTTGATTAAAAAAATTTTATTATTGGCAATAGTTACATTTTCGCTCTTAGTCTGTGGTTGCGAACAAAAATTGCCGCCTGCAGATAATCCGCCTCAACTTCCACAACCGGAAGTTAATCAATCAGAAAATCAGCCGGAAAAGCCTCCGGAAAAACCTTTAATCGAAAAACCAACTGAAAATCCGCAACCTAAAGATAATCCAACTGAAAATAAGCCCGTCGAAAATAATCCGGCTGAAAATCCTAACACCGAACAGCCTCAAGTTGTAAGCCCCGCTGCCCAAAATCAAAAAATTTCTGTCAAAGTTTACTACCCCGACGACGCAGGAATTAATTTAGTTGGAGTCAAACGCACTATCGAAATTAAAAACGATTCAGAAAAATATCTTGCCGCCGTCCAACTTTTGACGACGTATCCTACCGAAAAAGATTTAACTGTTATTTTCCCCAAAAACGCAAAAATTAACAGCGTAACCGTTGAAAATGATACGGCGATTGTTGACTTTGACAAAAATATTACAAAATCTTTTGCGGGCGGCTCTACCGGTGAAGAACTTTTGGTTAATTCAGTCGTCAAAACTCTTACCGAATTTAAGGAAGTTAAACAGGTACGTTTCCTTGTTGACGGTAAAGAAATTGAAACTCTTTCAGGGCATATGGATTTAAGCGCGCCAATAAAAAAATCTGACGTGTAGTGCAAAATTTCCGCGCTTGTAAAGAAAAAAAAACCGTGTTAAAATCGAATAAATTTTTTTACAAAAAACCTCCGATTGAAAGGAGTTTTCGTATTGTTAGGAATGTCTACAAGTGTTGGGATAGATTTAGGAACTGCAAATTCTTTGGTTTACGTGAAGGGCAAAGGAATTGTCTTGCGCGAGCCGTCCGTTGTAGCTGTTAACAGGGATACAGATGAAGTATTGGCGATTGGCGAAGAGGCACAAAGAATGATAGGGCGCACGCCCGGCAACATAATTGCAATTCGCCCATTGCGGGACGGCGTTATTTCTGATTTTGATATGACTGAATCAATGATTCGCCATTTTTTAAATAAAGTTATAGGCAAAAGTTTTTTTCTAAGACCGCGTGTAATGGTTTGCATACCAACTGAAATTACAATCGTTGAACGTCGCGCAGTCCAAGAGGCAGCCGAACAAGCCGGCGCAAAAAAAGTTGAATTAATTGAAGAACCAATAGCGGCAGCGTTAGGCGCAGGAATTGATATTTCAGAACCGGTAGGCTCAATGGTTGTTGACATTGGCGGCGGTACTTGCGATGTTGCAGTAATTTCTTTGGGCGGAATTGTCAAAGGCGAAAGTATTCGTATTGCCGGAAATAAATTTGATGCTGACATTGAAACGCACGTTAAACGAGTTCATCATTTAATGATTGGCGAACGTACCGCCGAAAGTATCAAAACTACCATTGGCGCAGCGTATGTTGGCGCAAGAAAACTTGAAATGGAAATTCGCGGGCGGGATATTGTTACCGGTATGCCCAAAAATATTACCGTCGAAACTGAAGAAATTGCAAAATCTGTTCGTGAATCCGTCGATAAAATCATTGTATGTATTCGCCGCGTTTTAGATGTTACACCGCCGGAACTTTCGGCAGATATTTTTGACAGAGGGATTATTTTAACGGGCGGCGGCGCGTTGCTTTATGGGCTTGATGAATTAATTCGACGTGAAACAGGAATACCAACTGCCATTGCAGATGACCCTTTGAGTTGTGTTGCACTCGGTACCGGTAAAGCTCTTGAATCTGATAAAAGTTTTTAAAATTAAAAAACCGTCATTTGACGGCTTTTTTTGTAGAAATTTTCTTTTTTTACAAGTCGGCATTTCTTTCTTTAGAAGAACTAATCCGGCGGTTGATTTTTTTCAAAAAATTTTTAGCACTTCCTGTGCGCGCTAATTTCTTCCTTTGTAAACATACTCTAGGAATCACTTTTTAATTTTTAGCTGCGTCAACAGTAAAGAAAAGCCAATTTCCACGCCACGCAACATTCATTTTAATATAACCGTACCAATTATAACGATTGGGCAAAATATCTTTTACAAGGCGATTAATGCAAAAATTCACGTCAGCATATCTGGAATCGTAAGGAGCCATTCCCCACGATAACCGCCAGCCTTCCTTTGCAATTCTTTGGGCAATGTAGCCGAGTGCATCTTCAGCCGTGTTGGAATGAAAAGCAAAATATCTGCCGTTCGTGTCCCAAAATTCCTGAGTGTAATAAAAATATCTGCCGTCAATATTGGGATAAATATTTGAATTGTAAGCCGCCTCCCAACTGTGCGTTGTCTGCATAATTTCAAGCGGCGCGTTAAAGTAAATATAATTATTGTATTCGCCGCTGTCCGCAAAACTAAAAGAGGCGTCATCCCACGTCACGTCAACGCCGTAAATTCTGCCGTCGCCAAATTCTATCGTGTTCCAAACGTGCGCCTCAGTACTTTGACCGTTATTGGCATTGCCGGACATTTTACCGACATTCAAATTTAACATACGCCCCAACATATAAAAAGTATCAGCATAACCTTGACAATTCGCCTTGCCGTCAATCAGCGCACCAATAGCATTGCAATGACGCGGCGTCCTTTCATTTGATTTAAAATTAAAATATGTAACACACTCTGTAATTTTTTCGTGAATATAATGTTCTTTTAGCAAAGTTGTATGGCGTTGATTAGCCTCGTTGACAATTCCAACTGCAATGTTGTAAAGTTGCCGTTCTTCGCCGCTAAGAATTGAAGTATTTCCTGTGCGGTAAGCATAGGCAATTTTTGTACCGGGATAAAAAGTCATTTCGTACAAAACGTGGGAAGGTTTACCGTTGCTATCATTCCACCACGTAATATTTGCATACTGCGAATGCTTAGAAATTTTCAAAAATTCGTTTATGTCAACAAATAAGCCGTCAGTAAAAACGACAGGAACATAAGATTTACAATTTTGTTCACATTGCTTGATATAATAGGCAAAATCTGATTTGTTGTTGAAACGCGGCGCGTTGCTCCAATCTACGCTGTTAAAATCTGCCGCACTTGCAATACTTTGAACAATCAGCGCAAATATAAAAACTGCGCTAAAAATAATTTTTTTCATAATATCACCTTCTTTTTTTGCAGTTTACAATATTTTTGCTGCAGTGTCTATGTTGTACCAAAAAATTTTTGTGCTATAATACAAATACTGCTGTCCCTCAAGTCGGCAGAATACCGGCGAGGGGAGGTGATAGCGATGATTGACGTTATTATAACTATCGGTATCAATGTGGTATCAGGTTTAATTACAGCTTACATTTGGAACCGCTGGTTTAAATGAGGCAGCAGAAACGGTAACCCCGCCCGCTAATTGAATACTACTCAATTACGGCAAAAACGAAAGCCCCTAAGCGGGATACTACCTCCGCAGTCGGGGCTTTTCGTTTTAGTGACAACGATGCTTGACGTTTGAAATTTCATTATAACCATATGTATATTAACATAGCATTCAAACTTTTTCAAGTATCAAAAGTATAAAAAATTGACAATCAAAATATCAGCTGATAAAATTTTTGCGCTAATTTTTAGAATGTAGAAAGGAAATGTTGAATGAGTAAAAACGAAAAAATCAGAAATGTAGCGATAATAGCGCACGTAGATCACGGCAAAACTACACTTGTTGACGCAATGTTGAAACAGAGCCACATTTTCAGAGACAATGAACAAGTTGTGGAGCGCGTCATGGACAGCGGCGATTTGGAGCGCGAGCGCGGAATTACAATTTTATCAAAAAATACAGCCATTTCTTACAACGGCTTTAAAATAAATTTGATTGACACGCCCGGACACGCAGATTTTGGCGGCGAAGTGGAACGCGTTTTGCGAATGGCTGACGGCGTTTTATTGTTGGTTGATTCTGCCGAAGGCGTTATGCCGCAAACTAAATTTGTACTGCGCAAGGCGTTAGAAAATAAATTAAAGCCAATAGTTGTAATAAATAAAATCGACCGCCCCGATTCACGAATTGACGAAGTTGCAGATGAAGTTTTGGAACTTTTTATGGAACTTGACGCCGACGACGAACAACTTGACTTTGAAACGGTTTACACGGCGGCTAAGGCGGGTATCGCCAAAAAAAATATCCACGATGACAGCAAAGATTTAAAGCCGCTTATGGACACGATTATAAAAGAAATTCCCGCGCCCGAAGGCGATTTTGATAAACCACTTCAAATGGTTATAACTACGCTTGAGGCTGATGATTATGTTGGAAAAATTGCTATTGGAAGAGTGCAACGCGGCAAAATTAAAAGCGGCGAAATTGTGGCGTTAATCAGCAACGGCGAAACTAAAAAGGCTAAAATCGGCAAAGTTTACACTTACGACGGCTTAAACCGCGTTGAAACTGATGAGGCAGAAATGGGCGAAATTGTGGCGTTGACAGGCTTAACTGAAGGCTCAATCGGCGATACTGTTGCAGATTTTGAAAATCCCGAGGCGTTGCCGGGTATTCGTGTTGACGAGCCAACTTTGAGTATGACTTTTGGCGTTAATACAAGTCCATTTGCCGGCAAGGAAGGGCAATTTGTAACAAGCCGCCATATTCGTGACAGACTTTTCAAAGAGGCACAAACTAACGTTGCACTGCGCGTTGAAGAAACTGATTCTGCAGACGTTTTCAAAGTTAGCGGGCGCGGCGAATTGCACTTGTCGATTTTAATTGAAACTATGCGCCGTGAAGGTTACGAAATGCAAATTGGCAAGCCGGAAGTTGTCTACAAAATTATTGACGGCAAAAAATACGAGCCAATAGAAAATTTAACAGTTGAAGTTCCGCAAGAATATATGGGTACTGCAATGGAAAGTTTGGGACGCCGAAAAGCTGAAATGGTTAATATGACGGAAATTGCGGGCTATATGCGGATTAACTTTTTAATTCCTGCGCGCGGGCTGATAGGTTTTCGCTCCGAACTTTTGACAAGCACGCGCGGCAACGGGATAATGAATCACGTTTTTCACAGCTACGAGCCGTACAAGGGCGATATTCCCGGGCGTTCACGCGGCAGCTTAGTTGCGTTTGAACAAGGTACTACTACCGGCTATGGAATTTTCAATTTGCAGGATCGCGGGATAATGTTCATTGAACCTAACCAACAAGTTTATGAAGGTATGATTGTCGGCGAAAATTCCCGTGAAATGGATATTGACATAAATCCCTGCAAACAGAAACACGTTACAAATATGCGTTCGTCTTCTTCAGATGAGGCAATTCGACTTGTACCGCCGCGTATTATGAGTTTGGAGCAAGCATTGGAATACATTAATGAAGATGAACTTGTTGAGGTTACGCCGTCTTCAATTCGCCTTAGAAAAGCAATTCTTGACAAGAATACACGCGGCAGACTTGCCAAAAACGCTAGAAAATAGGCAGTAGTAAAGAGGCAGTAGGCAGTAGGGAAAATCCTATTGCCTTTTTACCGATTCCTAATTTCTGAAAAGCGACCGGAAGGAGCTTTTCTAAAAATGTTACAAGATATAACCTTTGGACAATTTTTTCCGGGCAATTCAATTTTACACAGGATTGACCCGCGCACAAAAATAATTTTGCTGTTCGCACTGATGATTTTAATTTTTGTGGCGGACGGCGCGGCGGCTTACTGCTTTTTAACCTGCGCGACGATATTTTTAATTTTAATTTCGCAAGTACCGCCGTTGACAATTTTAAAATCTTTAAAGCCGCTTATGTGGATAATTTTATTTACAATGGTAATTCACTTTGTAAGCCACGAAGGAAAAATTTTGGCAGAAATTTGGATTTTCAAAATTACCGACGAAGGAATAAAATTCGGCGTGCTAATTTCATTGCGATTGATTTTGTTAATAGTTTTGTCAAGTTTGCTGACATTTACAACTTCGCCGATAAAATTAACCGACGCAATGGAAAAATTACTTTCGCCGCTGTCAAAATTCGGTGTACCGGCTCACGAATTGGCAATGATGATGACAATCGCCCTAAGATTTATCCCGACTTTGATTGAAGAAACAGACAAAATTATAAAGGCGCAAAAATCCCGCGGCGCAGATTTTGAAACGGGAAATTTGTTACAGCGGCTGAAAAATTTCGTACCGATTTTGGTACCGCTGTTTTTGTCGAGTTTTCGTCGCGCAGATGAATTGGCAATGGCAATGGAGGCGCGCTGTTACAGGGGCGGCGAAGGGCGCACTCACTTTAAACAATTAAAATTCTCGCGCGCAGATTTTTTCGCCGTAATTTTTGTAATTTTAATTTGTATCGCCACTTATTTTTTTAGTTACAAAATTTAAGCCCGTATTGGCACTTGAGAGGCTCATAGCGCGTCGATTTTCAATCAAGGGTACAAATATATTAAAAAAGTTTTTTAAGGCGGCTTAAATTGCATATTTTTAAGAAAGGTGCGCCGTTACTATGAAATTAAATTTTAGAAAAAGAAATATCGCCCTGAAAATTTCCTACGACGGCACGAATTACAACGGCTTTCAAAGGCAAAATCCGCCGAGCATTGGTATTCAAAATATTTTGGAGGAACGGCTTGCAAAGATTTTCGGCGAAAAAATTGAGCTGATAGGCTCCGGCAGGACTGATGCGGGCGTTCATGCTATTGGGCAGATTGTAAATTTTTTTACCGACGGGCGAATAGAAATTGAAAAAATTCCCTACGCGGCAAGCGGCGCACTTCCGCCTGATATTGTAGTTCGTGAGGCGTGGGAAGTTCCAAAAGATTTTAGCGCGTTGCACAGTGCCAAAAGTAAAATTTATATCTACAAAATTCAGCTTGGCAAGATTTTAAACCCCTTTATGAAAAATTTTTCGTGGCACATTCGATTTGATTTAGATATTGAGAAAATGCAGACGGCGTTAAAAATTATCGAAGGTACGCACGATTTTTCGGCGTTTAAGGCGGCAAGTTGTACGAATATGAATCCCGTCCGCACGATTTACGCGGCTGAACTTTTTTTTGGTAAAGAATTTGGCGCGGAAATTTTAACAATAAAAATTCACGCCAGCGGCTTTTTGTATCACATGGCGCGAAATATTGTAGCGGCGGTTGTTGAAGTCGGTAGGAACAGATTGACGCTTGAAAACTTTAAAAAAATTTTTGACAGCGGCGAAAGAAAATTATTTCCTGCAACTGCGCCCGCCAATGGTTTATATTTGTATGAAGTTTTTTATTAAATTTTTTTTTTGTAAAATGAAAAAAGCCGCCGAAATTGGCGGTTATTTTTTTATTCTAATTTTTTAAAAACAAAAATTAATTGCGGCTACGTTTTCTGTAGGGCGTGTTGAAAAAAGAAAACCATGAGCAAATCTGATAAAATGTTTTTACCAAAAAACAAAGGAGATTCTCATGGCAAAGACATTATATCACGATTTAACTGATCCTGAATGGGAAAAAATAAAAGAAAAATTACCGAAAG
>FLNY01001742.1_pt1 | contig 33030 bp, 29 predicted proteins | sample 1140381 | NCBI WGS metagenome assembly FLNY01 (sample SAMEA3878172, study PRJEB12797) | bioreactor metagenome | biome: Moose rumen | place: Sweden | collected 2011-10 | reverse complement strand
AAATGAGTAATATTTTCCAAGCTTGCGCAGGAAAATGTTGCTCTAGTAAGCGGAGCTTACATTAAGAGCACGGTGTACTTGGAGGAGTGGCTCACAAAAATCTATAGATTCTTGTCGCGTTGACTTCAGCCGTTAAAAGTGCTAAAGTGTTCAACATAAAGCAAAAGAGGAGGAGAGGAAAATGAAAAAAATTCTTAGTGTGATTTTAGCATCTGCTATGGCGATGAGCCTTGTAGCTTGTGGTTCTGATGCATCTACAGAGACGACAGGAGACTCTACAGAGACCACCGCAAGCACAGATGAAAAGACATACAATGTGGGTGTTATCCAATTGGTTCAGCACGTAGCACTGGATGCAGCTACAGAGGGATTTACAGCGGCTCTTGAAGAAAAGCTCGGTGACAATGTAGTGATTACAGTGGAAAATGCAGCAGGAGATTCACCTACATGTTCTACAATTGCTAATCAGTTCGTATCTGAAGGTGTAGATCTTATTATGGCAAATGCCACACCGGCACTTCAGGCGGCTCAGGCTTCTACCGCAGATATTCCTATTGTAGCTACATCTATTACAGATTATGCTACAGCGCTTGGTCTTGATGATTGGGATGGTACTACAGGTATCAATATCACAGGCACATCTGATTTGGCTCCCCTTGACGGACAGGCAGAGATGCTTAATGAATTGTTCCCGGATGCAAAGGAAGTTGGTATCATTTACTGTTCTGCAGAAGCAAACTCACAGTATCAGGCAACGGTTATTACTGAGTATCTTGAGGGTTATGGATACAATGTTACAGCATATACTTTCTCTGATTCAAATGATGTAGCTTCAGTTACACAGTCGGCATGTGATGCTAGCGATGTTCTTTATGTTCCTACTGATAACACAGCTGCTTCTTGTGCAGAGACAATCAACAATGTGGCTGTGACTGCCGGTGTTCCAATCGTTGCAGGTGAGGAAGGAATTTGTAAGGGTTGTGGTGTTGCTACACTTTCTATCTCATACTATGACATAGGATACGCTGCCGGACTTATGGCTTATGATATATTGGTTAATGGCGAAGACCCTGCTACTATGCCTATTCAGTCAGCTACAGAGTTTACCAAGGAATACAATGCCACTATAGTTCAACAATTAGGAATTGATATTCCGGACGATTATGTTGCAATCGAAGAATAAAAGCAACAAAATAAAATATAAAAAATTGGGGCAAGGTCAGTTGTGACCTTGCTCTTTGGAGTTTAGTATTATGAATATTTCATCATTAATATCAGCCCTTCCCGGTGATGTGGCCCAGGGAATCATATGGGGCATTATGGCACTTGGAGTATTTATTACATTCAAGTTGCTTAATTTCGCAGATTTGTCTGTAGATGGATCTTTTGCCACAGGAGGAGCGGTGACAGTGATACTGATGCTTTCAGGCATGAGTTCTCCACAAGCTTTGCTTATAGCTTTTTTGGCCGGTGTAGCAGCGGGGCTTGCTACAGGTATTTTGCATACGGTATTTGGTATACCGGATATTTTGGCAGGTATTTTGACTCAGATTGCTTTGTATTCCATTAATCTAAATATAATGGATGGTAAAGCAAATACAGCCATTTCTGTAGACAAGTACAATCTTATTGTTTCCCTTAGATTTGTTCCTAAAGCAATTATAGTAGGCGCAATCATGGCAATAGTGCTGATGTGTCTGATGTATTGGTATTTTGGCACAGAGATGGGCTCTGCCATCAGAGCTACAGGAGCCAATCCATCTATGTCTAAAGCCCAGGGAATTAATATCAATGCTATGAAGGTGGTGGCTTTATCTATTTCGAATGGTATAGTAGCACTTTCAGGTGGTTTGTTGGCACAATATCAGGGATTTGCCGATGTAAACATGGGGCGTGGAGCCATTGTTATTGGACTGGCAGCTCTAATTATCGGAGATGTCATCTGCAATGCTTTGTTTTCCAAGAAAAGCAATTTTATGCTGACAATGACATTTGTAATCATAGGAGGAATCCTGTATTACATTATCATTGGAATTGTACTATGGTTAAAGATGCCTACCAACAACCTTAAGCTGTTTACGGCTATTATAGTGGCTATTTTCTTAGCAGTACCTAATCTTAAGAGCAGAGTTAACAATTCATTTAGAAAAGCAGCCAAGAGGGGAGGTAAGACCAATGCTTAATGCGACCAACTTAAAAAGAACCTTCAATCCCGGCACAATAAATGAAAAAGTGGCGTTGGCAGGAGCTACACTTCACCTTGAAGAGGGCGAATTCTGTACTGTAATCGGCGGTAATGGAGCCGGAAAATCTACATTTTTAAATGCTATTGCAGGAGTATGGCCGGTGGATGATGGCAATATCACTATTGATGGTATAGATGTGACAGGTCTTCCTGAGCACAAGAGAGCCAAGTACTTAGGACGTGTATTTCAAGATCCTATGACCGGTACGGCGGCAAATATGCAAATAGATGAAAATATGGCACTTGCAGCCAGACGTGGAAAGTTCCGCGGCCTCGGATGGGGAGTTACAAGAGATGAAAGAGAACGCTTCCACGAGATGCTCAAGGAACTGGACTTGGGACTTGAGGATAGGCTCACGGCGAAAGTGGGATTGTTATCAGGAGGGCAGCGACAGGCTCTTACTCTTTTGATGGCAACTATTCAAAAACCAAAGCTTTTACTTTTGGATGAGCATACGGCGGCTCTTGACCCTAAGACAGCGGCAAAAGTGCTGGAGATTACAGATATGCTCATCAAGGAGCATGGACTGACAGCTATGATGGTTACCCATAATATGCGTGATGCTATCCACTATGGCAACAGAATCATAATGATGGATGAAGGACGCGTGATTTTAAATATTAGTGGTGAAGAAAAGAAGAATTTGAGTATTGAGGATTTGTTGCACAAATTCGAGAAGGTATCAGGAAATGAATTTACAAATGATACTGAGATTCTTTCAAAATAATTAGGGATTGTTATAAATCAAATATATTCAATATATAGATACAGTATCTTTTATAAGTTAAGCTTAAAAGGATATCTGTATCTATATTTATTTCTATTAAAATTTCATAAAATTCATTACTTTTAATCTCAATTATGATAAATTAGTATAAGAAAAAATGGATATGGAGGCAGATGTGAACGAGAACAATAACAACCCAAATGGTGACAATAATAAAAAGAATCATCAGCCCTTTTATACACTAGGTATTTTGGTGCTTATTGCACTTTTCTTTACAAGTATGATGTATAGAGGCGCCAGTGCGTCTACTAATCAAGAGATTACTTATTCCGAGTTTCTTAGCCTGGTTGAGGAGGATAAAGTATCAGAAGTCACCTTCAAAGATGATGTAATAAATATCACCTTGAAGGAGGGAGTTACATATGGTAGTAGCGAAGAAGTCACTGCCCAACAGATATACGAGGCAGCGGGGCAAAGCACGCAGGTGACTTTGTATACTGCATATATTCGTGATGACGACTTGTTACCTCTTTTAAAAGAACATGACGTAGATATAGATGGCACTATAGCAGATTCTACTGCAGCCATCATTTACAATATCCTATCTTTTATTTTGCCTCTTGTACTGCTGTGGGTGGCACTAGGATTCTTGATGAAGCGCATGGGCGGAGGTCCCATGGGCGTAGGCAAATCAAATGCCAAGTTATACAACATGGAGAAGTCCACAGGTATTACTTTCAAGGACGTGGCTGGTCAGGACGAGGCGAAGGAATCTGTACAGGAGATGGTAGACTTCTTGCACAATCCTAAGAAGTATACAGAGATTGGTGCAAAGCTACCCAAAGGAGCGCTGCTTGTAGGCCCTCCTGGTACAGGTAAGACGCTTCTTGCAAAAGCTGTTGCCGGAGAGGCGGGAGTACCGTTTTTCTCCCTTGCCGGTTCAGATTTTGTAGAGATGTTTGTAGGTGTGGGAGCTTCGAGAGTTCGTGATCTGTTTAAGGAAGCTCAGAAGGTAGCACCTTGTATAGTATTCATTGATGAGATAGATGCCATAGGAAAGAGCCGTGATGCACATTACGGCGGTGGCAATGATGAACGAGAGCAGACTTTGAATCAGTTGCTTTCCGAGATGGATGGTTTTGATTCCAACAAAGGACTTCTTATTCTTGCTGCGACAAACAGACCAGAGGTATTAGATAAAGCACTGCTGCGTCCGGGACGTTTCGATAGGCGCATCATAGTAGATAGACCTGACCAGAAGGGGCGTCTTGAGATACTTAAGGTACATTCCAAGGATGTCAAGATGGACGAGTCGGTGGATTTGGACGCACTTGCGCTGGCCTCTGTTGGCTTGGTTGGCTCAGACCTTGCCAACATAATAAACGAAGCTGCTATTCTTGCTGTAAAGGACAAGAGAAAGTTCGTTAATCAAAAGGATTTGTTTGAAGCATTTGAACTTGTGGCTGTAGGCGGTAAGGAAAAGAAAGACAGAGCTATGAGTGAAAAAGAGCGCAAGATTGTTTCTTATCATGAGGTGGGTCATGCACTTGTCTCTGCGCTTCAAAAAGACGCCGAGCCTGTTCAAAAGATTACAATTGTGCCTCGTACAATGGGCGCTCTAGGATATACTTTGCAGACACCTGAAGAGGAAAAATTCCTCGAGACCAAGGATGAGCTCATTGCAAAGATAGTGACTTATATGGGCGGACGTGCTGCTGAGGACATCAAGTTTGGCACATATACCTCAGGGGCTGCTAATGATATTGAGCAGGCCACCAAGATAGCCAGAGCCATGGTAACACGATTTGGTATGTCTGAAAAATTTGGAATGATGGGTCTTGCTACAGTGGAGAGTCAGTATCTTGACGGAAGAGCTTCGCTTATCTGCGGAGAGAATACAGCTGCTGAGATAGATGGTGAAGTACTCCAGATGATTACCGATGCTTACGCAAAAGCAAAGCAACTTCTCGAGGATAACCTTGAAAGCTTAGACAAGATATCTGATTATCTGTTTGAGCACGAGACCATTACAGGTAAGGAATTCATGAAGATTTTCAGAGAGATAAAAGGTTTGCCTGATCCCGACGAGAAAAAGGATGAGCCTTTAGCAGAAAATGAAACAACAATTTCTCAGGACCCTGCCAATATTGTTACAGATAATATTTTTGATGAGTAGTATTTATGGTAACTGAAAATGACTTAAGTAAACTCCCGGATCAACCGGGAGTTTATCTAATGCATGGAAAAAATGATGAAATAATTTATGTTGGAAAGGCCAGATCTCTTAAGAACAGAGTACGTCAATATTTTCAACCCAGTCATGATGAGGGCCTCAAGAAAAAGCAGATGGTTCAAAATATAGATTATTTTGAATTTATCGTTACCGACTCAGAGTTGGAGGCTCTTATTTTAGAGTGCAATTTAATAAAGGAGTATCGCCCTAAGTACAATACTATGCTTCGGGACGATAAGACTTATCCATATATAGAAGTCACCCTCGGCGAGCAGTATCCTAGGGTGCTTTTTTCACGCAGGCTAAAAAAGAACGGTAGTAAGTTTTTTGGCCCGTTTACTTCTGCAGGTGCTGTTCATGACACCATTGAGTTGGTACAAAAATTATTCAAGATACGTACCTGCACGCAAAAGCTTCCGGAGAATTTTGGCAAGAACAGACCTTGCCTTAATTATCATATAGGGCAGTGCTTAGGCCCGTGTCAGGGCAATGTGTCAGTGGAAGAATATAAAACGAATGTAGACAAGGTGATTGATTTTCTAAATGGAGATTATTTTGATACATTAGACGATTTAGAGCAGAAAATGTTTGCCGCTTCAGAAGAAATGGATTTTGAAAAGGCTGCACTTTATCGCGATCTAATCGAATCAGTAAAGGCATGCGCCGGTAGACAAAAAGCCACTCAGCTGGACGGGGAGGACAGAGATATTATTGCTCTTGCAAAATCTAATGAAGACGCGGTGGTGCAGGTGTTTTTCATTCGTGGCGGCAAGATGATTGGACGGGAGCATTTTTTTATCAATATTCGAGTAGACGATACGGATGTTGAGCTGCTTCAATATTTCCTTAAGGATTATTACACAGGTACACCTTTTATCCCAAAAGAGATTTTTCTTCAATATGAGATAGAGGAAGTAGAACTTATAGAAAGCTGGTTATCAGATAAAAAAGGTGCCAGAGTGCATATCCGCACTCCAAAACGAGGTGCCAAGGAAAAACTTGTGGAGCTGGCGATGAAAAATGCCAGGATGGTGCTTGATCAGGATAAGGAGAAGATCAAAAAAGAAGAAGGCCGTACTATAGGTGCGATGAAAGAGATTGCCGATTTATTAGGACTCCCCGGGGCCAGCAGAATGGAGGCCTATGATATATCCAATATTTCCGGTTTCCAATCCGTGGGCTCTATGGTGGTTTTTGAAAAAGGCAAGCCCAAGCGTTCGGATTATCGTAAATTTAAAATCAAGACTGTCGAAGGACCAAACGATTACGCTTCGATGCACGAAGTGCTGACTCGCAGATTTTCCCATGGAATAGAAGAATTGGAGGAGAATGGAGGGGTTATAGAGGATAGCTTTACCAAGTTTCCTGATATTATCATGATGGATGGTGGCAAGGGACAGGTCCATATTGCTGAGCAGGTTATGGCGGAATTGGGACTTCACATACCTATTGCGGGCATGGTCAAAGATGATCACCATAGAACCAGAGGCTTGTACTATAAGGATACTGAATTGCCCATAGACACACATTCCGAAGGGTTCAAACTAATCACTCGTCTGCAGGATGAAGCTCACCGCTTCGCCATTGAGTATCACAGAAGTCTTAGGAGCAAGGGCCAGGTGCATAGCTTTTTGGATGACATTCAAGGTATTGGCCCTAAGCGAAGGAAAGCCTTAATGAAAAAATATGTTTCCGCAGAAAAAATGGCTGAGGCCGATGTGGAGGATTTGGCTGAGACAGAATCCATGACTTTGGAGGCCGCACAGAATGTATACAATTACTTTCACCCTGTTAATTCTTAGTAAAATGTTATAAAATGAAGTGACAAGTGAAAATTATAAAAGTGATTAACTTCACTGATTGATGGGAGGCTTTTATGGCAACAAATAAATTTGTGACTGTAGCAACTATTCAGGAAAGGTTCAACCTGACAAATTACACACCTGAGCTGGATTTGACTGAGTCTCATGTCACTGTGGCAGATGTCAACAGACCGGCTTTGCAGCTCCACGGCTTCTATGAACACTTTGAGCCCAGCCGCATACAGGTTCTTGGAAATGTTGAGACTGCATATTTGTCGAAGAAGAGCGATGAAGAAAAAGCGGAAAGTTTTGCAAAGCTGTTTTCTTATGAGATACCTTGCCTTATTTTCTGCCGCGACTCCAAGCCCGGCAAAGTATTGCTCAGTGAGGCTATAAAAGCTAAGGTGCCGGTTTTGGGTACTGATAGAGCTACATCAGAATTTATGGCGGCGTTGATTTTTTCTTTGAATATGGATTTTGCTCCTTACACCACTATACATGGCGTATTAGTAGATGTATATGGCGAGGGATTGCTTATCACCGGAGAGTCAGGCATAGGCAAATCCGAGGCTGCGCTGGAACTTATCCGTCGAGGACACAGACTTGTATCTGATGATGTGGTAGAGATTCGTCGTCCTAATAATGAGCGGTTATATGGTAGGGCACCATCCATTACCCAATATCTCATCGAGTTGAGAGGTATCGGCATTATCGATGTAAAATCTCTCTATGGCGTAGAGGCTGTTAAGGATGAACAGCGCATTGACCTTGTTATCAAGCTTGAAGATTGGACAAAAGAAAAAGAATACGATAGATTGGGCATGACAGATGAGTATATGAATATACTTGGTATAGATGTTACCTGCCATTCCCTTCCTATTAGACCGGGACGCAACCTTGCAATTATCTGCGAGACAGCTGCAGTTAACCATAGACAAAAAAAGATGGGCTACAATGCCGCTGAAGAACTCTATCGCAGAGTGCAGGAGAATATAGATAAAAAGTAAGAAGGACTACATAATATGGAACGAAAAAATGCATGGAGTAAGTATACTTCCAAAAAAGATTCAAAGGCAGTTTTTGATTTTGCCGAGGGTTACAGGCAGTTTTTATCAAGCTGCAAGACAGAGAGAGAATGCGTTAGATTTTTCATAGCTGACGCCGAGAAAAAGGGGTTTAAAAATCTTGATGATATAGTTGCAAAAAATGGTAAGCTCAAGGCCGGAGACAAGGTCTACGCCGTTAATAAGGGCAAGGAAATGGCGCTATTTATCATTGGCAGCGAAGATTTGCAAAATGGAATGAATATACTTGGAGCTCATATTGATAGCCCAAGAATGGACCTTAAGCAGAACCCGCTTTACGAGGATAGCGACATTGCTTTGCTTGATACACATTATTATGGAGGCATCAAAAAATATCAGTGGGTTACTATACCACTGGCACTTCATGGAGTTATGGTGAAAAAGACCGGTGAAGTGATAGATGTCAATATTGGGGAAGATGCAGCAGATCCTGTATTTGGTATATCTGATTTGCTTATTCATTTGGCAGCAGACCAGATGGACAAAAAGGGAGCCAAGGTCGTAGAGGGCGAAGATCTTAATGTCATCGTCGGCAGCATACCCGGATTTGATAAAGAGGGCAAAAAAGAAAAGGATGCTGTAAAAGCAAATGTTCTTAAACTTCTCAAAGAGAAATACGATATTGAAGAAGAAGATTTTATATCAGCTGAGATTGAAGTGGTTCCCGCTGGTGCGGCCAGAGATTTTGGTTTTGACAGGTCTATGATTTTGGGTTATGGGCACGATGACAGAGTGTGCGCGTACTCTTCATTTATGGCTCTTGTAAATCATACCAAAAAATTAAAGAAAACAGCATGTTGCCTTCTTGTGGATAAGGAAGAGATAGGCTCGGTGGGCGCTACCGGTATGGAATCCAGATTTTTTGAGAATACTTTTGCAGAGTTATACAATTGTCTGGGAGATTATTCCGAACTAAAGCTTCGCAGAGCACTTACCAGTTGCAAGGTGCTGTCATCTGATGTATCAGCTGCTTTGGATCCCAATTATGCTTCTGCTTTTGAGAAAAACAACGCAGCTTATTTGGGACGGGGTCTCGTATTTAATAAATATACAGGCTCAAGAGGAAAGAGCGGTTCCAATGATGCATCTGCTGAGTATGTAGGCGAGATTAGGGCGATAATGGACAAGGACAACGTCTTTTGGCAGACGGCAGAACTTGGAAAAGTCGACCAGGGTGGTGGTGGCACCATAGCTTACATCATGGGCAACTACAATATGCAGGTCATTGATTCCGGAGTTGCTGTGTTATCTATGCATGCTCCATGCGAGATTATTTCAAAAGTAGATTTATATGAAGCATTATTAGGTTATGAGGCATTTATAAAGTATGCTTAATTATAGGTATGACGAGCTTGTAAAAGAACTGAAAAAAGAATTTCCCGGCATGGCTATCAGCATCGAGGAGTCCATGAAAAGTCACACTACTTTTCGCATAGGTGGTCCGGCTGATATATTCATTGAGCCGGATATGTCAGATTTCTTTTCACTTATCAGATTTTTAAAAAAGAATAATGCTACTTTTACTGTCATAGGAAACGGAAGCAATCTTCTGGTTTCTGATGACGGTATAGAAGGCGTCGTTATTTCTCTTGGTAAAAATATCAGCGATATTAAGATAGACAAAGATATAGTAACAGTTCAGCCGGGAGCCATGCTATCTTCTGTGGCAAATGTGGCGGCAGAAGCAGGCCTTACAGGGCTAGAGTTTGCCTCAGGTATACCCGGCACCATAGGAGGCGCTGTGTTTATGAATGCCGGTGCCTATGGTGGAGAGATAAAGGATGTTATAGAGTCTGTTACCGTCCTGACAGAAGACTTAGAAGAAAAAATTATGACAGCCTCTGATTTGGATCTTTCCTATAGACATTCATTACTGATGGATAATGGCGGCTACGTAGGCGAGGTCACATTAAGACTTAGACCCGGCGACAAAGATGCCATAAGATCTCGCATGGACGAGATTAAAGAACAGCGCATAGCAAAACAGCCGTTGAATTATCCCAGTGCCGGTTCTACCTTTAAGCGACCTACAGGTTATTTTGCAGGTAAACTGGTTGATGATGCCGGATTAAGAGGGTATACTGTTGGAGGTGCACAGGTTTCTGAGAAGCACTGTGGTTTTGTAATCAACAAATCTAATGCCACGGCATCAGATGTGCTTAGGCTGATGCATGATGTTGATGAAAAAGTATTTTCAATGTTTGGAGTCCATCTGACTCCGGAAGTTAGAATAATCGGGAGGAACGTCAATTGAAGCTACTTATTCTTACAGGTATGTCAGGCTCCGGAAAGAGCACAGCCTTCAAGATGCTTGAAGACATGGGCTATTATTGTGTAGATAATTTGCCCGTCCAGTTGCTTAAGAGTTTTGTAGAGTTGGCCGATAACGGCACGTTTGAACAAAAAATAGTAGTTGGTATTGACGTGCGAAACGGTAAAGCCATGAAGTTGTTGCCTGATATATTGCAGGAACTTGATGCGGATGAGAGACGTTTTTCTATTCTATTTTTGGATGCCGAGGATGATGTGCTGGTAAAACGTTACAAGGAGACCAGGCGAAATCATCCACTCTCTGGGCGCGAGAGAATAGCTGCCGGTATAAAAGAGGAGAGGCAATCTATTGGCTTTTTGCGCAGTGAGGCAGATTATGTTATCGACACTACACACCTGCTTACCAGAGAGCTTAAAGAAGAGTTGGAAAAGATTTTCGTGGATGATGCTCAGTATAAGAGCCTTTTTGTTACCATTATCTCTTTTGGTTTCAAATATGGCATCCCAGAAGATGCAGATCTGGTTTTTGATGTGCGTTTCTTACCTAATCCGTATTATGATATCGAGCTGAGGCCTTTTACAGGTAACGATCAGCCTATAAAGGATTTTGTTTTAAAATACGAAGAATCAAAAGTCTTTTTAGAAAAGACTACTGACCTAATCAGGTTTTTACTTCCCAACTATATAAAAGAAGGAAAAAATCAATTGGTTATTGCAGTAGGCTGTACAGGAGGCAAGCATCGTTCCGTATGTCTTGCGGATGAGATTTTTAATGCACTGCAGGGGGATGATTCCTACGGACTAAAAATCGAGCATCGCGATATAGGAAAGGATGCTTTGAGAGGAAAATAATTGTCATTTTCAAAAGATGTAAAAGAAGAGCTTTTTTCTGTTTATCCCAAGAGTAGACACTGCATGGTTGCTGAGCTTGCAGGCATTATTTTGCTACAGGGACTACATACTTTTTCCGAGAAATCAGATGACCAATTAAACAGAAAAGTCTTTACTTTATTAAATAAAACACTTAATATAGGAAAAGATGTCACCGCGATTACTGCCGATGTCTTTTTAGAGACTAAAAAAATGCTGAAGCTGTCGGATGATGGCGAGATGATAGATGAGTTGGTTTTGCAGCAGCCATGTTGTAAGCGGGCGTTTATTAGAGGAGCGTTTTTGGCGGCAGGTTCCATTTCGGACCCCAACAAGGGCTATCATTTTGAGATAGTCTGTTCGGCATTGAGACAGGCTGATTTGCTTGTGCAGGCCATGAATATTTTTGATGTGGAAGCAAAGATAGTACACCGTAATGATAAGCAGGTGGTCTATTTAAAAGAGGGAGCTCAGATAGTTGAGATTCTTCGAGTGATGGAAGCAGCCCACTCGGTCATGGATTTGGAGAATATTCGCATAGTAAAAGAAGTTCGCGGTACTATCAATAGAAAAGTAAACTGTGAGACTGCCAATATAAGCAAGACGGTTACTGCGGCAGTGCGGCAGATTGAGGATATTAAGCTCATAGATAAGAATCTGGGCCTTGTCAATCTACCGGTTCAGCTGCAGGAAATTGCTCAAATCAGGTTGGATTATCCGGATACGCCACTTGCGGATTTGGGACAGTTGTTAGATCCACCTATTGGTAAGTCGGGAGTTAATCACAGATTTAAAAAGTTAGCCGCTATTGCAAAAGATTTAAAATAGGACGGCGTTTAGGTTTTTGTTATTCAGGAGGACGTCATGCAAAAAGAAGTAACTATTCAGATGTCAAATTCAATGGAAGCTACACCTATAGCTCATTTGGTGCAGTTGGCCAATCAGTTTACCAGCTCTATTTATTTTGAGATGGATGAAAAAAAGGTTAATGCTAAAAGTATTATGGGAATGATGAGTTTGGTATTATCTTCGGGTTCTAGAGTTGTAATAGATGCAGCAGGTGATGATGAAGAAAAAGCAGTAGCAGAGCTTTCTGATTTTTTGACTACAAAATAAACTATTTTCGAGGGATATATGTCAAAAAGATTATTATTTATAGTAAATCCCCGCTCAGGTAAGGGGCAGATCAAAGAACATCTTGCAGACATCCTGGATATTATGATTAAGGCAGGCTATCAGGTCAGTGTGCATATCACTCAGGCCGGTGGAGATGCCACACAACAGACAATTGAACAGGCTAAGGATTACGACAGAATCATTTGCTCCGGCGGAGACGGCACTTTAGATGAAGTGGTTACCGGCATGATGCAGCTTCAGCCGGAGGAGAGGAAGCCTATAGGATATATTCCTGCAGGTTCCACTAATGATTTTGGTAATTCTCTGGGCATAGATAAAAACATGTTAAATGCAGCGCGTATTAGTGTGTCTGAGAAGCTATTTCCATGTGATATAGGGCGTTTTAATTCAGATTCATTTGTTTATGTGGCTGCATTTGGTATTTTTACAGAGGTTTCTTATGCCACCTCGCAGGATATGAAAAATGTCTTAGGACATGTGGCCTATATTATAGAAGGCGCTAAGCAGCTTCGAGATATTCCATCTTTCAGGATGCAGGTGGAGTACGACGGCAATGTAGTATATGACGAGTTTATTTATGGAATGATCACCAATTCCAAATCGGTTGGAGGATTCCAGGGAATTATTCGCGGAGATATCGGATTGAACGACGGAGTATTTGAGGTTACTCTTATCAAAATGCCTCGCAATCCCATGGAGCTCAATGAGATTCTTGGCTTTATGCTGGGTACTATACCGGATTCAGACATGGTATATTCTTTCCAGGCCAGGGAGATTAAGTTTACTGCCAGTGAGCCTGTCCCTTGGACTTTAGATGGAGAGTTTGGAGGAGATCACAACGAGGTTCTCATAAGGGATGAGGGCTGCGCAGTGGAAATAGCTATTGAATAGAAAATGGCGTTATGTTAAAATTTCCCGTAGATAGGGGATTTTCCCAAATACGATAATATGGAGGATTAATTATGTTAGTTTCTGCAAAAGAAATGCTTGAGAAGGCAAAAGCAGGCCACTATGCAGTTGGCCAGTTTAACATTAACAATCTTGAGTGGACTAAGGCTGTTCTTCTTACAGCTCAGGAGCTCAACTCACCTGTTATTCTCGGTGTATCTGAGGGTGCTGGTAAGTACATGACAGGATTTAAGACTGTTGCAGCTATGGTTAAGGCTATGGATGAGGAGCTTGGTATTACAGTTCCTGTAGCACTTCACCTTGATCATGGTACATACGAAGGATGTTACAAGTGTATCAAAGCCGGTTTCACTTCTATCATGTTTGATGGTTCACACTATCCATTCGAGGAGAACCTTGCTAAGTCTACAGAGCTTGTTAACGTAGCTCATGGTCTTGGACTTTCTATCGAGTGCGAAGTTGGTTCTATCGGTGGCGAGGAAGACGGCGTTGTTGGTATGGGCGAGTGTGCTGATCCTAACGAGTGCAAGACTATCGCTGATCTTGGTGTAGATATGCTTGCAGCAGGTATCGGTAATATCCACGGCAAGTACCCAGAGAACTGGACAGGTCTTCAGTTTGATGTACTTGATGCTATCCAGCAGAAGACAGGTGCTATGCCACTCGTTCTTCACGGTGGTACAGGTATCCCGGCAGATATGATTAAGAAAGCTATTGAGCTTGGCGTATCTAAGATCAATGTTAATACAGAGTGCCAGCTTTCATTTGCTGATGCTACTCGTAAGTATATCGAGGCTGGTAAGGACCTTGAGGGCAAGGGATTTGATCCTCGTAAGCTCCTTGCTCCTGGTGCAGAAGCTATCAAGGCTACAGTAAAAGAAAAGATGGAACTCTTCGGTTCAGTTGGAAAGGCTTAAGATTGCAAATTAAATAAAATTTGCATTCCCCTTTGTGGACGTGAATTTTAGAAAGACAATCGGTAAAAAATGCTGATTGTCTTTCTTACTTTATAGGCAGAAAGGATACATGATAATGGAAGAATATTTTAATGTGGCCGATATTTTTGGTGAGAATGTCTTTAATGATACGGTCATGCAAGAGCGACTTCCCAAGAAGACATACCAAAAATTAAAGCAGACCATATCTGAGGGCAAAGAACTGGATTTGGAGACAGCGGATGTTATTGCTCATGAGATGAAGGAGTGGGCGATAGAAAAAGGTGCTACCCACTACACACATTGGTTCCAACCATTGACCGGCATAACAGCTGAAAAGCATGACTCATTTATTTCGGCGCCATTGCCATCAGGCAAGGTGCTTATGACTTTTTCCGGCAAGGAACTTATAAAAGGCGAACCGGACGCTTCTTCATTCCCTTCCGGAGGTCTTAGGGCTACTTTTGAAGCTAGAGGATATACAGCTTGGGATCCCACATCTCCGGCATTTGTACGACAGGATGCTGCGGGAGCTACTCTTTGTATTCCTACAGCATTTTGCTCTTATACAGGAGAGGCATTGGATCAGAAAACACCACTTTTGCGTTCTATGGAGGTGCTTTCTGAGCAGGCTATCAGATTGTTACGCCTCTTTGGCAATACCACTTCAAATAGAGTTATCCCATCTGTTGGAGCAGAGCAGGAATACTTCCTTATCGACCGTGAGATGTATCTCGCCCGTAAAGATTTGATGTACACAGGGCGTACTTTATTTGGCGCTATGCCACCTAAAGGTCAGGAGATGGACGACCATTATTTTGGCTCCATTCCCGAGCGCATATCAGCCTATATGAGGGATGTTAATATCGAGCTCTGGAAGCTGGGAGTTTCTTCAAAGACTCAGCACAATGAGGTGGCTCCTGCTCAGCACGAATTGGCTCCTATCTATGCCCAGTGTAATGTGGCTGTGGATCACAACCAGATTATCATGGAGACTTTGAGAAAAGTGGCAAATCGCCACGGTCTGCAGTGTCTTCTTCATGAGAAACCTTTTGCAGGGGTCAATGGCTCAGGCAAGCATGATAACTGGTCTTTAGTCACAGACGACGGCATCAATTTATTTGAGCCTGGCAAATCGCCACATGAAAATATTCAGTTTTTACTTATATTGTGTCTGGTGCTAAAAGCAGTAGATAATCATGCTGACCTTCTTCGTGAGTCAGCTTCCGATGTGGGAAATGATCACAGACTTGGTGGCAATGAAGCGCCACCGGCTATCATATCGGTATATTTGGGAGAACAGCTTGAGGATGTTTTGACTCAGCTTATTTCCACAGGTACTGCTACCAAATCTAAAAAAGGTGAAAAACTTGACACCGGTGTAAAGACTCTTCCTGATTTCAGAAAAGATGCTACAGATAGAAACCGTACATCGCCATTTGCTTTTACCGGTAATAAATTTGAATTTAGAATGGTGGGTTCTCAGGACTCAGTAGGCGAGCCTAATGTTGTTTTAAATACAATAATGGCAGAAGCTCTTTGTGAAGCTTGTGATGAACTTGAGAAAGCCAAGGATTTTGATGTGGCTGTACACGATATGATTAAGAAGCTTGCTACAGAGCATCAACGCATCGTGTTCAATGGTAACGGTTATGGCGAGGAGTGGCCTGAGGAAGCTAAGCGTCGTGGCCTGCCTGCTATTAATTCTTTGGTAGAAGCGATACCTGCACTTACTACTGATGCCACAGTGTCTATGTTTGAAAAATTTGGAGTATTCTCGAAAGTAGAGCTTGAGTCTCGTGCTGAGATAGAATATGAGCAATACATAAAGTCTATTAATATCGAAGCAAAGACAATGATTGATATGGCTTCCAAGCAGATTATTCCGGCTGTTATCAACTATGCTACAGAATTAGGTCTTTCTATAGGCACTATATCAGATGCATGCCCTGAGGCTGATGTAAGCACTCAAAAGGAACTCTTGGTGACTGTTTCTGACTATCTGCGCCAGGCTAAGGAGGCGCTTGTTAATCTTCGTGAAACAAATGATAAGGCATACTCCATGGAGGCAACCAGCTGCGAAAAAGCCAATTTTTATCATGACAAGGTAATCACAGCTATGGATGAACTTCGAGCCCCTGTGGACGCCTTAGAGATGCTTGTGGACAAGGATTGCTGGCCGATGCCAAGCTACGGCGATATGATCTTCGAAGTCTAGGCGAGTAGAGTTTATAAATAGAGTTTTAATATAAAAAACACCCGGTAGCTATCAAGCTCTTAGTGTTGGTGAAGAATCACGTGTCAGTGATCGTACCCAATACTAAGGCTTGAGAGTGTAACCGGGTGTTTTTATTGTTACTAAATTATTATAAACTCTATTCGCCGCCTACGACAGTGATGTTGACGTCATTGGTGGTCGTGGACGAGGTGCCTGTGGAGCCTATGACTCCTGAGTTAGGCATAGGCTCGCCTCCATGTACAGGACAATACTGTCCAAATGTGGCTGCATCCACTCCGTAAGGCTCATCAGCTGTACCTGCAGCGGCTCCTATGATAAATACTCCTGAATAGTAAGGACATTCGGAGTTGGCGAACATATGAGATTCAGTACATACATTTCCTAAATAATGTTTGTCGCAGTATTCTGTAGGTTGCGTGCCTTCTTCGAAATATTCCGTATATACCTGAGATCCTCTAGGATCACAGTCACACACGCCAGCGATGGCAAGTTTTCCGGATTTTTTGCAAACAGTAGCGGTAACTATACCGGATGGTTGTGCAAAATCTTTTGATTCTAATCCCGAATGGATACGACTCATGACAGCTTTCCAGATAACCTTAGAATAAGTGGTATAGCTCTGAGGCGTATTATCATCAAAACCTCCCCAGATTACACCGGTGTAGTATGGAGTAAATCCTGCAAATACCGTATCGCGGTTTTTGGTAGTTGTACCTGATTTTCCGGCTACTGTCATTCCGCTAAAGTTTGCAGCTTTACCTGTGCCGGAAGTCATAACATCCTTCATTGCGCTTGTGAGCAACCATGAGGTAGTTTCTTTTAATACTCTTGTAGATGTATTCTCACGATTATCTAATAGTATGTTTCCCTGATGGTCTACTACGGTGGTATAGAATATAGGTTGATTGTATTCGCCTCCATTTGCGATTGTGGCATAAGCGGCGGTCAGATCCAGGTTAGTTACACCGTTTGTGATACCGCCAAGAGCAAGAGCCTGGTTGTTATCACCATCTGTAAGAGTGGTGATACCAAGTTCTTTTGCATACTGAAAACCAAGGCTGGTGCCGATATCTCCCATGACTTCTACGGTTACGACGTTGATTGAGTTGGTTATGGCAGTACGTATATTAGTCCATCCCAGGTAAGTGTTGTTATAATTTTTTAATGACGTGCCGTCCGCGTAAGTGGTAGGCATATCATTTTCTACAGATGCAAGTGTCATTCCCCCTGCGTCAAGTGCGGCAGCATAACAAGCGATTACTTTGAATGTAGAACCTGGTTGACGAGTGATGCCTGTGGCTCGGTTCAGAGTCTTTGCTGCGGTCTTATCACCTCTACCTCCTACCATAGCAACTACCTGACCGGTGGATTGATCCATGATGGTCATGGCAGCCTGAGGTTGAAGTGTATATGTAATAGACTCGCCTGCTACCTCGTCCCCATCTTCCATGATGGCGGCCTTGTATGCTTCGATAGCAGCAGCTGCATCTTCTTCGCTGGCAAACTCAAGATTATAGTTGGAATCGCTGGATTGATAATATGACAACATAGTTGTGTCAGAGTAGTTGGCAGTGGTTCCGTCAGATTTTGTGATGGTCAGTCGGTAAGAGAAGGATACTTTTTCGAGACCGTCATAGTTGTCTGTGTTGTTGATCTCCTCCTCAACGATAGCCTGTATATCACTATCTTGAGTAGAATATATTGACAATCCTCCGGAATATAAGAGGGAATATGCTTCACTCTCAGTGTACCCCAAGCGGTCTTGCAAATCGTCAATAATCTCATCAGTTAAAGCATCAACAAAATATGAAGTAGATGAAGTAGACAGCTCGGTGTTAAGTACCTGGATTCTGTCGTATACATCGTCTGCGAGAGCTGTCTCATATTCGCTGGAAGTGATATAACCCTGCTCTAGCATATTGTTCAATACTTTTTTGCGTCGTTTTGCATTCTCGTCAGGATGTGATATTGGATTGTACTTGGTAGGATTTTGAGTGATACCGGCAATAACAGCACATTCTGACAAAGTCAGATCAGAAACAGATTTGTTGAAATATCTTTCGGCAGCAGATTCGACGCCCAGGGTGTTTTGACCCAGGTTGATACTGTTGAGATAATTCTCCAAAATGGTATCTTTACTAACTATTTTTTCTAGCTGCACAGCCAAGTACTGCTCCTGAATTTTTCTGTTCAGACTATCCATAAAAGTATGCTCGGACGTCCAGGTGGTAAAATAATTATTTTTTAAAAGCTGCTGGGTGATTGTAGAGGCACCCTGAGAAAAATCAAATCCGTTGAAAATACCTGTAAATGCGGCACGGATAATACCTTGAATATCTACGCCATTGTGTTCATAAAAACGAGAATCCTCAATCGCTACAAAAGCGTGCTGCAAATCCTCCGGAATCTGACTAAGTGTTACATAGGTACGGTTGGCACCTGTGGATGCCAGGGTCTCAATCTCATTGCCATCAGAATCATATACTGTACTCATGTATCCGGTAGGAGAAATATCTATAGTGGATACATCAGGCAATTGTTCTATAAGATCTTTAGCATAGAGGTAAGCAAATATACCGCCGGCAACAACTACAGAGACGATGCAAATAAGGACGATGCGGATGATCGCCAGTCCTGCACTGCGGTGCTTGCGCTTGCCACGTCTTGAGAGCTGAGCGGATTGCTTAGCTGCATTTTCTTTTCCGTAATTCATATAAACCTCCAATTTAGACTTCATTATAACAAAATAATCTTTTATAATAAAGTAATCGTCGAATACAAAAAGAAGAATTGGAAATAAGAAAATGGAAGGTCAATACAAAATTTTATATAAAGGTGGCACCGGCGAAATCGAGGAGAAAAAGTCCAGATTTATAGCACATATTGCACCGGTTACTACAGAGCAGGAGGCTATTGATTTCATAAATGCCAGGAAAAAAGAATATTGGGATGCAAGACATAATTGCTCGGCTTTTGTAATCGGACCCAATAATGAGATTACCCGTTGCAATGATGATGGGGAACCGGCGCAGACGGCTGGCAGGCCTATGCTGGACATTCTTCTTAGGGAAAATATTCACAATTGTGTTGTGGTAGTTACCAGATATTTTGGAGGAGTTCTTTTAGGAACAGGAGGTCTGGTGCGTGCATATCAGGGGGCAGTTTTAGAAGGCTTGAGGGCCTGCGAGGTACTTTCTCCTAATGTCGGCAAAGAGTGCGAGATATCCACTGACTATAATGGATACGGCAAAATAGAATATGTACTTAGGGACAATCAGTTACCCATACTCGACACAGCATTTACAGAAAAAGTGGTGATAACCTCTGTGATTCCTTCCGATTTTGTGGAAAAGTTTTCCGAAATTATAGCTGACAAAACATCAGGAAGTGCGCATATACACTGGCAAGGAGAGATTCAATATGCCATCTTGGATGGAAAGCTGATAAAATTTTAAAAAAGTGCTTGATATTTTAAAATCTATGCTTTATAATAGCATTCGTTGACGCGATAAACATTGGCCCATCGCCAAATGGTAAGGCAACGGACTCTGACTCCGTCATTTCAAGGTTCGAATCCTTGTGGGCCAGCTTTAGGACCTAAGCGAATTGCTTAGGTCCTTTTTCATATATAAAGTTAAAGTGAGGTTATTATGTTTCAATATACAGACAGGGTGAGCTATAGTGAGGTAGATTCTAATCTGATTCTTTCATACTATGCCATGGTTAATTATTTGCAAGATAGCAGTTGCTTCCATTCGGACGAGCAGGGGGTGGGCGTGCGTTATCTGGCTCCACGGGGCAAGGGTTGGTTTGTTACCTCATATGAGATTCATGTCAACAGGATGCCGGAGTACATGGAGAAGATTGTTATATCTACCTATCCTTATAATGTACGAGGTATGATGGCGAATCGTATGTATACCATAGCTTCCGAAGATGGCGAGATACTTGTCTATGCCAACAGCCTGTGGGTGCTTATGGATCTTGAGCATCAGCGCCCTGCTAGACTCACCCAGAAGATATATGATGCTTATCCGGAGGATGCCGACAGGCCGCAGTTTGATTTTTCAAAAAAGAAGCTTCGCTATAACGGCGGAGGCAGACATGTGGGTAGTTTTACTGTAAATGAAAACTACATCGATTCAAACGGACATATGAACAATTCCTTCTATATAGATGTGACAAGAAGATATTTACCGGACGGTGATTATTCTACAATTTTAGTAAATTACCGCAAAGCTGCATTATTATTTGATGAACTTGAGGTATATTTGGTAGAATTAGAGATAGGCTATCAGGTAATATTGATGAAGGATGATGAAGTTTACACGATAGTGGAGTATAATTAATGAAGTTAGGCGAGATTCAAAAGCTGAAGATACAAAAAAAGGTAGAGTTTGGTGTTTACCTTACAGATGGCACAGATAAAGTTTTATTACCTAAAAAACAGGTGCCGGACAAAGCAGATATCGGTGACGAGCTTACTGTATTTGTCTACAAGGATTCCAAAGATCGGCTCATAGCTACCACTAACACTCCTAAGCTTACACTCGGACAGTATGGAGTGTTGTCTGTAAGTCAGATAAACAAAGTGGGGGCCTTTCTTGATTGGGGTCTCGAGAAGGATCTTTTTCTTCCTTTCAAGGAGATGACAAAAAAGCCATCCGAGGGGGATGAGATACTGGTTAGGGTATATACCGATAAGAGCGAGAGACTCTGCGCCAGCATGAAGGGATTATACGATCTTTTATCCAAGACACCACCTTACAGTGTAGGTGATGAAGTGGAGGCTCGCATTTACGAGTTTGGTCATGATTTTGGTACCTTTGTGGCATTGGAGGATAGGTATTCGGCTATGATTCCAAGACACGAGGACGTTAGCAAGTATCGTATCGGCGATGTGATTATGGTGCGCATTACAGGCATCAAAGAAGACGGCAAATGCGATGTCACTTTAAGAGACAAAGCCTATATCCAGATGGATGATGATGCCGAGGCGCTGCTTGAGCTGATAGACAGCTATGCAGGTGTGCTTCCTTTTACAGAAAAAGCATCACCTGAAGTAATAAAGAGGGAGACAGGTCTTTCAAAGGCCGCATTCAAGCGTGCGGTTGGACGTCTCTACAAAGAACGCAAGATTTCGTTAGTCGACGGGAAAATCCGTAGACTAACCTAATATATATCCGGCTTAGCCGGAAAACCAAAGGGCGAAGAAGGAGGATATTTTTATGAAAAAAGTAATTTCTACTGACAAGGCACCGGCCGCAATCGGACCTTATTCACAGGCGGTAGAGGTCAATGGCATGGTGTACACATCCGGCATTATTCCGGTGGACCCTGCTACAGGCGAGATTCCTGCAGGTGCAGCAGCACAGGCTGAGAGAGTGTTTACAAGTATGTCTGCACTGTTAGAGGCAGCCGGCACATCCATGGCAAATGTTGTCAAGACGACAGTTTTCATCAAAAATATGGATGATTTTGCAGCAATCAATGAAGTTTATGCAAAATATTTTCCTGAACCATTTCCTGCACGTTCGTGCATAGAGGTTGCAAGAATCCCAAAGGATGTTCTTATTGAGGCTGAGTCAATAGCCACAAAATAATTGCTACCGGGAGAATTTTATGATTTATGATGTTATTGTGCTGGGAGCGGGCCCGGCAGGGTTGGCTGCGGCCATTTATGGTAAGAGGGCAGGACTTGATTTGCTGGTACTTGATACCAGTTCGATTACAGGCGGACAGATACTAAACACCTATGAGATAGACAATTATCCCGGACTGCCAGGATTATCCGGGGAAGAACTTGCTCAGACGATGAGGTCTCACTGCGAAAAGCTTGGAGTTGATTTTAAACGAGGACGGGTTACTTCTATTATAAATAACGGTTTGACTAAAGAGCTGGTTACAAAAAAGGAGACATTTATTGCCAGGACAGTTATTGTTGCTTCGGGGACCAGCAACAAAAAGCTTGGGTGTCCCGGAGAGGACGAGCTGTCTGGTGTGGGAGTTTCTTATTGCGCTACATGTGACGGAGCTTTCTTCAAAGACAAAGACGTAGCCGTCGTAGGCGGTGGTGATGTAGCCCTAGAGGATGCTATTTATTTAGCCAGGTTTTGCAAAAAAGTCTTTCTTATCCATAGGCGTGATGAGTTTAGAGGGGCAGCGGTACTTGTAGAAGAAGTCAATAAGACTGACAATATTACACTGGTGCTTGATACTACAGTAGAATCGATTGAAGGAGAGTCTTCGGTTCAGATGCTTTTCCTCAAAAACAAGATTTCGGGAGAGATTTCTGAGCTGAAAGTTGATGGGATTTTTATAGCTGTAGGCACTTCGCCTAATACTAGCTCTATAGCGGGCCTGCCGGATATGGATGAGAATGGTTACATAGTCGCTGATGAGACTTGCATTACATCTATTCCGGGCATATATGCAGCAGGCGATGTCCGTACAAAGCAACTACGCCAGGTGGTTACTGCCACAGCTGACGGAGCCAATGCCATCACATCTATTCAAAAGTATTTACATACTTGACAGATAGTAAGTTAACCTATATAATGTAAAAAGTTGTAACAAGTTCGTAACAAATTTGGAGGTTTCTTTACACAATGAATTTAAAAATGACAAAAGCTGTTAGCTATACACTTGCTGCTTGCGTCGTTGTATCGAGTTTGTCACTTTGCTCTGATGCGGCCAGCGCCACATCAGGAGTCAGTGCTTTGTCGAGTGCTACAGGAGCATTGGAGACTACTAATTATACAGCATTTGCAGGTGCACAGCTTTCGGTTAACGATATGCTTGCCAATGCCACAGTCATAGCGGCTGAGACACAGCTTGCGGACAATGGAACTGATGCAGTTTCTTCATCGGACACAGATTACGAGAATATTGCTATTGCTCAAGTAGATAATTATGTATATATCCGTTCAGAGGCGTCTGCCGACAGTGAGTACGTAGGCAAGCTGTACAACAATTCAGCTGCCACGGTTTCTGATACAGTTGAGACAGATGACGGTACATGGCTGTTGATTACATCAGGCGATGTTACAGGATATGTCAAGAGTGAGTATGTTGTACAGAATGATCCGGATCTTGCTAAGTCAGTTTCCAGACGTCTTGCTACAGTTACTACTACCACATTGTATGTCAGAGAGGAGCCATCTACAGATTCCGATGTTATTGATTTGCTTCCTGTAGGTGATGACCTTACGGTTATAGATGAGTCTACTGCGGCTGACGGATGGGTCAAGGTTACTTGTAATGCAGGCGAAGGATATGTCAGCACAGATTACGTAGAGCTCTCTACAGATTTCACTGTTGCCGAGTCTAAGGCAGCCGAGGAAGCTCGTTTGGCTAAGGAAGAGGCAGAGAAGAAGGCAGCTCAGGAGGCAGCTCAGAAGGCTACATCTTCTTCATCCAAGTCGTCATCTTCTTCGTCATCTTCGTCAGGCAAGAGCTATTCAGCTCCATCTGGTTCGGGTGGTAGTGCAGTAGTTGCTTATGGAGCGCAGTTTGTTGGCAATCCATATGTTTATGGTGGTTCATCTCTTACAAACGGTACTGATTGTTCAGGATTTGTTATGAGTGTATATGCTGCATTCGGCGTTAGCTTACCTCACTCATCAAGCGCTCTTAGAAGTGTTGGATATGCTGTCTCATATGACGAGATGCAGCCGGGTGATATCGTATGTTATTCAGGTCACGTTGGTATCTATGCTGGCAATGGACAGCTGTTACATGCATCTACATACAGAACAGGTATTACATATTCTAGTGTTAACTATAAGACAATTCTTGCTATCAGAAGAATATTCTAAAAAATATATGGCATCGCTTAGGCGATGCCATTTTTTTTAGCAACAGACTCATTTAGAATTTAAATTGTCAGAAAATAATTTTTCTTTCAAATCCTAAATTTTTTATAATATTGCACAAAAACCATTTATATTAAAGATGCATATAATTTTTTGTTGCAAGCCAATGCAATAATTTATCAACAAAAGTTCACATAATCATCACGTAAAATCGGACTTGTAAACCGTTTATCCACTTTATCCACCATATTTTTGAATTATAAACTGAAGTTATCCACAATTTTAGAAAACAAATGTTTTGGATTATTTTGACAAAACTTGTGAAAATATGAAAAACCCTTGACTTTAAAAGTGAAAAACTCCAATCAGTTAATAATGCAAATAATCTGACAATGACATTAATTAATGATTGATTTGTGAAAAATAAGTATATTTTCCCTGAGTTATCTTGCTTGTAAATATGCATAATAAATTGCAATATTTCTATTCCATTTTTTGGTTATTTATATTAGAATTAGCATAGGTTATGTAAATATGTGTACAAAATGGCTTTGTGACATTGGTTATATTGTATATAAAATCGGGAGGTGTCCTATATGATTTCGAATCAAATAATGCAAAACACCATAGACGGTCTACATCAGCTTACGAAGACTGATTTGGCTGTTATGGATTCTGATGGCGTGATGTGCGCCTCTACATTTCCTGATACAAGCCAGTACACTGATGCAGTGGCTGTTTTCGCTGCTTCCGAGGCAGAAAGCCAAGTAGCATTAGGTACACATTTTTTTAAGGTGTTCGATGACCAGCAGTTGGAGTTTGTCGTTTTAGCACTTGGCGATTCTGAGGAATCTTCCACTGTAGGTAAGATAGCAGCTTTTCAGATACAGGAGCTCATGGTTGCCTACAAGGAGCGATTTGATAAGGATAATTTTATCAAGAATTTATTACTTGATAACCTACTGCTCGTGGATATCTACAATCGTTCCAAGAAGTTACATGTAGACATCAATGCAAGACGAGTAGTCATGATAGTCGAAGTAGGTCCTGATAAGGATGGAGATGAGCTGGATAGAGTCCGTTCTGTGTTTGGAGGTAAGACCAGGGATTTCGTCACTGCTGTTGACGAGAGAAATATAATCGTAGTCAAAGAGTTAGGCGAGAACGATTCAAACAATGAGATCGACAAGATTGCCGCTGTTATCATAGATGCTTTTCATGATAAGGATTCTAAGAATATCCGTGTATCTTACGGCACAGTTGTAGGAGAGATAAAAGAAGTTTCCCGCTCATACAAAGAGGCATCTATGGCCATGGATGTTGGCAAGATTTTCTTTAGTGATCAACACGTTATAGCTTATTCTGCTCTTGGAATAGGCCGTCTGATTTATCAGTTGCCGATTCCTCTTTGCAAGATGTTTATTTCTGAGATTTTTGAAAACAAATCTCCTGATGATTTTGACGAAGAGACCCTTACTACTATTGATAAATTCTTCGAAAACAGTTTAAATGTATCTGAGACATCACGACAGTTATATATCCACAGAAATACTCTTGTGTACAGATTAGACAAGCTTGAAAAGTTCACAGGTCTTGACTTGCGTGTTTTTGAGGATGCTATTACATTTAAAATCGCGCTTATGGTCGTGAAGTACATGAAGTATATGGAAGACGAAAAGTTTTAAGATGTAAAAGAGGTATATAAATTGATAAGACTAGAGCATGTTAGCAAGTCCTACGAGGCAGGTAAACCTGCTTTGGAGGATGTCACTATACATATTGATCCGGGCGAGTTTGTTTTCGTTGTCGGGGATAGTGGTTCCGGTAAGTCCACCCTCATCAGGCTTCTTCTCAAAGAGCTGGAGCCTACAAAAGGCAAGATATACATTAATGGACAGGATTTGAAAAAGGTTACCCACAAAAAGGTGCCTATGTACCGCAGAAATGTTGGTGTAGTATTTCAGAACTTCAGACTTTTGCCGGATAGAAATGTCTATGAAAATGTTGCATTTGCAATGAAAGTAGTAGAGTCATCAAATAGAGAGATAAAAAAGAAGGTGCCTACTATGCTTTCTTTGGTGGGATTGGCTGCAAAATACAAGTCAAGACCAAGTCAACTCTCGGGTGGTGAGCAACAGCGTGTAGCTATAGCTAGAGCTTTGGTCAATGAGCCTAAGATTATACTTGCTGACGAGCCTACGGGTAATCTTGATAGTGATAATACATGGGAAATAATGAAACTTCTTGACGAAATCAATCAAAGAGGCACTACTGTAGTTGTAGTTACTCACAACATGGAGATCGTCAGAGCCATGAATAAAAGAGTTATTACCATCAAAAATGGTGTGGTAATAAACGATGCCGGAGGTGAAGACTATGAAGCTTAGTACTTACCTCTACAACATAGGGCAGGGACTAAAAAATGTGTGGCGCAACAAGATGTTTTCTCTTGCATCTATTGCTACTATGACAGCTTGTATTTTCTTGTTTGGCATTTTTTATTCTCTCGGCACCAATTTTCAGGCAATGTTAAAAAGTGCAGAAGAAGGTGTGGCGGTTACAGTATTTTTTGACGAGGGCATTTCACAAACTCGCATAGATGAAATAGGTGAGGAGATTTCCAAACGAGTAGAAGTTTCCAGTTACAATTTTGTTTCTGCTGAGCAGGCTTGGGAAGATTACCAGGAAGAGTATTTTGGAGGCAATACAGAACTTGCCGCAGGTTTTGCAGATGACAATCCTCTTGCCAATTCCGCAAACTATGAAATATATCTCAGCGATGTATCGATGCAGTCTACACTAGTGTCTTTTTTAGAAGGACTTGATGGGGTGCGGCAGGTCAATCAGTCTGAGGTAGCTGCCAAGACACTTACTGATGTTAATAATGCTATCACCGTGGTATCCATGGCGATTGTTGTTATTTTGCTTGCTGTATCGGTTTTCCTTATTAGTAATACCGTTATGGTCGGTATTTCGGTCAGAAGAGAAGAGATTGCGATCATGAAGCTCATCGGAGCTAAGGATAAATTTGTCAGGGCACCATTCGTAGTAGAAGGTATTTTCATTGGATTGATCGGTTCGATTATTCCTTTAGTGCTACTCTTCTTTATATATGAACATGTCATTGAGTACGCTGCCAGTGAGTTCAATTTCCTTAGTAGTATGGTTTCCTTTATACCTGTAGAGACTATATTCAGGACACTCATTCCTATTTCGCTGATTCTTGGTATTGGCATAGGTTGGATAGGCTCCAGAGTGACCTTGCATAAGCATCTTAGAGTTTAGTAAAATGACAGAGGTTTTGGATTTTACTTATAAAATCAAAAATACTTACATGGGGAGTGCCTTGGCGTAAGCTGAGGCACTTTATATATAAAAACAGAAAGGTGGAAAAAATGAACGACGATTATGAATACACCGGCCCTACATATGAGCCTGAGGACATCAATTATTCTTATGAAAAAAAGCCAAAGACAAAAAAATGGTCTATAATTCTTGCAGCAATTTGTGGAGCTGTATTTGGAATAGCCCTGACTGTCATCGCGGGCTACATTTGTTTGGGGAGCTCCTTTAAGGTATCCGATTCATCATCGGATGAAGTGCTTGAATCGTTGCAGTCCGGTGATACTTCCGGATCAAAACTTAGCACTCTAATTTCACTTATTGAAAACTATTATTATCAGGATGTAGACAGCCAGGTACTGGTGGATGGTATTTATTCGGGGCTTGTAGACAGCCTTGGTGATCCTTATTCTGAGTACTATACAGCCGAAGAATACGAGGATTTGATGGAGGTACTTACTGGTAACTATGCCGGCATAGGCGCTCTTTTGCAAAAGGATGCTGAGACAGGTGAAGTTAGTATTACCAAAGTATATTCCGGTACGCCGGCAGAAAAGGCGGGACTTACAGAAGGTGATAAGATTGTATCTGCAGATGGTTATCTTGCCACAGATGAGGATTTGGATATTTTTGTTCAGCACATACGCGGAGAAGAGGGCACCGATGTAGAACTTTTGATTGAAAGAGATGGTGAAGAACTCACAGTGACTTGTACCCGTGCTTCGATAGTCACTCCTACCGTAGAATATCAGATGCTAGACTCAGATGTTGGGTATATAGCGGTATCTCAGTTTACAGATGGTACATATGATGATTTTGTGGCTGCATATGAAGACTTGGAGTCGCAGGGTATGACATCGGTTATTTTCGATATGAGAAACAACGGTGGCGGTCTCTTGGATTCGGTTGTGGATATATTGGATTATCTATTGCCTAAGGGCACGGTAGTGTATACAATGGACAAATACGGTACCCGGGAAGATTATACTTCTGACGATGCCCATTTTAAAAACATACCTATTACAGTACTTGTGAATGGAAACACTGCTTCGGCGGCAGAGATTTTTACCGGTGCTATAAGAGATTTTAATTATGGCACGATTATTGGCACGCAGACATTTGGAAAAGGAATAGTGCAGTCTACTATTCCGTTGTCGGATGGTTCGGCTGTAAAACTCACCACACAGACATATTACACTCCTAGTGGTGAGTGCATCCATGGAACGGGTATCACTCCTGATATTGAGCTTGAGTACGAATTCTTAGGCACTGAGGACGATACCTACTCAGTAGATTTGGATAATCAGATACAACGCGCTCTTGAGGAGCTAAAGTAACTTGTAAATATCAGGAATTGGTGTTATTTAACGTAGCTTGTAGATATCAGGCTCTTAGTGCAAATAAAGGTAGCTTGTAGCTATCAAGCTCTTAGTGTTACTCTAAATAGCTTGTAAATATCAAGCTCTTAGTGTTACTGGAGGGTCACGTGTCAGTGACCGGAAGTAATACAAAGGCTTGATATAGTAACAAGCGAGCCATAGTCTTACAAAGGCTTGATATAGTAACAAGCGAGCCATAGTCTTACCAAGGCTTGATATAGTAACAAGCGAGCAATAGATTTAAATATAGAAAGAGGTGATTTCGTGATAGAACTAGATCAGTTCAAGGTGCGACTGGCGTCGCACAAAAATTCTATGACGGAAGTGAGGGATTCACTTTGACGTCGCAGGAAAGAAAGCGCGTATAGAAGAGTTAGAAAAGGAAATGGAAGCCCCGGATTTCTGGGCAGATGCTGCAGTTTCTTCTGCAAAGATGAAGGAACTAAAATCCATGAAGGATGATGTGTCTGTTATTGATAAGCTGGATGATATGTATCAAGAGATTGAAGATTATATCGAGCTTGGTAATGAGGAAGAAGACCAGGAGATAGTTGATACTGTGTCACTTCTTATTGAGGAGTTCGAAAATGATTTAGAGAATCTCCGCATGAAGACACTTTTGTCAGGAGAATATGACAGCGACAATGCTATTGTTACATTGCATTCCGGAGCGGGCGGAGTCGAGGCCTGCGATTGGGCGGGCATGCTCTATCGTATGTATAGCAGATGGGCTGCTGATATTGGTTTTTCTGTTGAAGAGCTGGACTATCAGGAAGGCGATGAGGCTGGTATTCAGTCTGTTACTTTTGAAGTAGTAGGAGAAAATGCCTACGGATACTTAAAATCAGAAAAAGGTATTCATCGTTTGGTTCGCATTTCTCCATTTAATGCCCAGGGTAAGCGACAGACGTCATTTGCATCATGTGATGTTATGCCGGATATTGAAGAAGATGTTGATGTCGAGATAAAGGATGAAGATATCAGGATAGATACATATCGTTCGTCAGGTGCGGGCGGCCAGCATATCAATAAGACCAGTTCGGCAATCCGTATTACTCATTTTCCTACTGGTATAGTTGTTACTTGCCAAAATGAGAGGAGTCAGCATCAAAACAAAGATAAAGCTATGCAGATGCTGAAGACCAAGCTTCTTCTGTTAAAGCAGGAAGAAAATGCAGCCAAAGCCAGCGGCATCCGTGGAGAGGTGTCGGAAATAGGCTGGGGCAATCAGATTCGTTCCTATGTCCTTCAGCCTTACAAAATGGTTAAGGATCTGCGCACCGGTGAGGAATCGGGCAATGCTGATGCCGTCCTCGATGGTAAGCTTACACCATTTATGAATGCTTATCTAAAGTGGTTATCACTGGGATGTCCCGATAGAGGCGCTATGGACGCAGAATAAATGATAAGATTAAGCTCAAGCCACATCCAATGGGCTTGGGCTTATATGTTTTTTGGAGTAACATCGATGTTACTTGCAAAGAATATCGATAAATGTTATTATCTTCTGAGCGTGTACAAATGTATTTGTACAAAAGACACTCGTGGAGGGAGTATGGGAGAGAAAACTACCTATTTTGTTTTAAAAGAGAAGGCTGTGCCAGAGGTATTACTCAAGGTTGTTGCTGCAAAAAAGCTGATTGACACTGGTAGATGTGACTCGGTACAAGAAGCCACTGAAAAAGTCGGGATAAGTCGTAGCTCTTTTTACAAATACAAGGACGATATTTTCCCATTTCATGAGGACGCAAAAGGTAAGACTGTCAATATGGTTATTCAGCTTGAAGATGAGCCTGGGATTCTCTCGAGGGTTTTGGATGAGATGGCGCAATTTCATGTCAACATATTGACTATTCATCAAAGTATTCCTGTAAATGGCTTTGCTACATTGACGATTTCGGTAGATGTTCTTGAAGATTCAGGAGATTTTTCGGATTTGGTCAATGCTATTGAAGCACTTGAGGGAGTTCATTACGTAAAAATATTAGCAAGGGAGTGACACAATGAAAGCAGCGATTATGGGATATGGAACTATTGGTTCCGGTGTAGCAAAGGTTTTAGATACCAACAAAGACATCATAGCAGAGAGATTGGGAGAGCCCTTAGAGCTCAAATATATTCTTGATTTGAGAGAATTTCCCGGGGACCCTCACGAGGATGCCTTGGTTACAGACTATAAAAAAATTGCCGAAGATAAAGAAATCAAAATTGTAGTTGAGACTATGGGTGGAGTAGAGCCGGCGTTTACTTTTGTAAAAGCTATGCTTGAATCAGGCAAATCGGTCACTACATCCAACAAGGCATTGGTGGCTGATAAGGGCGCTGAGCTTATGAAAATTGCTGCTAAAAATAAAGTTAATTTCGTTTTTGAAGCGGCAGTAGGTGGAGGAATACCAATTATTCGTACACTTACTGCATGCCTTACAGGAGATGTTATAGAAGAGATTTCTGCTATATGCAATGGTACTACCAATTACATGCTCACCAATATGGAACAGTATGGTAGTGATTATGCAGAGATTTTAGCCGAGGCGCAGGCCCTTGGATACGCTGAAAAAGATCCTACTGCCGACGTAGAGGGTCATGATAGTTGCCGTAAGATAGCTATCCTTACTTCTTTAATTGCCGGCAAAAATGTTGATTTTAACGATATACCTACAGAGGGAATCAGCAAAATCTCAGCTACAGATTTCAAATATGCAAAAGTTATGAATCGCAGCATCAAACTTATTGCCCATAGCGTAAAAGAGGGCGATACTTATTCCTGCCGAGTGGCTCCGTTTTTAGTAAAACCTGAAGATATGCTGTACCATGTAGCGGGAGTTATGAATGCTGTTGCTGTAAAAGGTAATATGCTTGGAGAATCTATGTACTATGGCGCGGGAGCCGGCGCATTGCCTACAGCTTCAGCTGTTGTGGGAGATATGGTCTTTTTAGCTAGAAATCTCGACCGACCAATCAAGATAGGTTGGACCGATGATAAGCTTACACTTTCTGATCCAAACAACCAGAAATACAGATATTTCGTTAGGACTTCAGCACTTCAGTCAAACATCGAAAATGAATTTGAAAATGTGGAGTATCCTGACCTTGACCTTGATAATGAAGTGGGATTTATTACTGAAGAGCTAACCGAGTCGGAGTTTAACGAGCGCAAAACCGCTCTCGGCGGCGTCATCAGTGTAATCCGTTTCTTCTAGAACCCAAGATATGTCGTTATATAAAGGAGAATATATGTATATTACATGTTTAGATTTAGAGGGAGTTTTAGTTCCGGAGATATGGATAGCTTTCGCGGAAGCTACCGGAATTCCGGAGCTTAAAAAGACTACGCGAGATGAGCCTGACTACGATAAGCTCATGAATTATCGTATCGGTATTTTAAAAGAACATGGCCTGGGATTAAAAGAAATTCAGGCTACTATTGCGGGTATTGATCCGCTTCCCGGCGCTAAGGAGTTTTTGGATAAGCTAAGAGCTAAAGGACAGGTGATTATCATAAGTGATACTTTTTCACAGTTTGCAGGTCCTTTGATGGAAAAATTAGGCATGCCTACGATTTTCTGTAATGAGCTGATAGTTGGAGATAGTGGAGAAATTACCGGATATAAGATGCGCTGCGATAAGAGCAAACTCACTACAGTAAGAGCTTTGCAGTCCTGCGGTTTTGAGACGATTGCAAGTGGAGATAGCTTTAATGATTTAGCGATGATTCAAGCTTCTAAGGCGGGTTTTTTGTTTAGAACGACTGATTCTATCAAAAAGGATTATCCGCAATATCCGGCATATGAAGAATATGAAGATTTGTATAATGCCATAGTTCAGGCGCAGCAATAATATATACGTTTTTGAGAGAGTAATGTATATTAGTTAAGCCACTCTACATAACCTTGGCGAGCGCGAGGAGGTGCTGAATGTCCAGTGGACATTCGCTTAGCACCGACCGGAGTGGAACGGAGACAGGCACCATGCCGAGCTTAGGAGGTACCGCTTTAGCGGTAGGTTGCCTAAGCGAAAGTATGGAAGGTGCCCTCCGGGAAA
>FLNY01004071.1_pt1 | contig 33031 bp, 29 predicted proteins | sample 1140381 | NCBI WGS metagenome assembly FLNY01 (sample SAMEA3878172, study PRJEB12797) | bioreactor metagenome | biome: Moose rumen | place: Sweden | collected 2011-10 | reverse complement strand
CAATTCTCGAGAGAATTGGAGCAAAAAACGCTACTTTGACATTAAGAACCGGCTCCCTTTGATTCAATTCTCTCGAGAATTCAACAGACATCAAGCGTGTCACCCTCGTGTCACCCGTTACACCCTCGAAAAGTGGGTGCACGCCCAGTGTTTATCGGCATTGTGTCACCGTGACACCCTCAAACACAAAAAATTCCCAGTCACTGCTGTGTACGGGAAAGAATAACATCTTTTTTGCAATTTATTTGGAGAAATCAGAAAAAGTTCCTATATTTGCGGTCGAAAGAAGAATCAGAAAAGATGAGCACGAAGGCAATGATCCAGTTGATAGCCGATTATTTCAAGACACAGCCTGTCTTGAAGGCATGGCTGTTTGGTTCTTTTGCCAGAGGTGAGCAGACGTCTAACAGCGATGTGGACATTCTCGTCAGATTTGACAGGACGACCTCACCAATAGGTCTGCTTGCCTACGTACGCATGCATCGCGAACTGGAAGAAAAACTAGGCCGGAAGGTGGATCTTGTAGAAGAAGGCACCCTTCGCTCCGCCGTACAACAGACTGCAAGCCGTGACTTTAAAATGATATATGAGAGAAGCAATTAGGGACATTGATCGACTACGCCACATTGACGAGTGCATAGATCATATTAATGACTATCTCAACGGGAAGTCATTCAAGGATATGAAGGCAAATATCATGTGCTTTCACGCTGTAGTCTATAACATCATGATTATAGGCGAGGCTGCAAACCTTCTGACAACAGACTTTCGCGACCAGCACCCAGTGGTGCCGTGGCGCGATATTGTTGACATGCGTAATGCGCTGGTGCATGGTTACATTACAACCAACGCAACATTGGTTTGGGAAACCTATACTACCGACTTGCCAATATTGAAGAAACAAATTGCGCAATTTATTGAGGAATTAAATGACAATGCAGAACACTAAGAAACTAACTTTGTATGGTAACATAGCATAAGACACGGCTCCCACTCGTAGCTGAATATCTCGCCAGTACACGTCACACCGCAAAGGTAAGAACAATTTAGGGGCAATCAAATGGATTGACCCTAAAACGTATGACGTAAAACCCTAAACCTTTGGGGGATTCCCTCTGCTAGGTCATGAACTATAGGTGTGTACGCTGGTGCCTTGGGCGGAGGGCAGGTAGTTGATGCCCCACCAGCACATCTGCAGCAGCACGAAAGAGATGAGCAGGATCCACAGGGCCAGTCGCGGGTTGTGCCTGGGAATCTGGCGATAGTGGATATACACCAGATAGGAAAGCCATGTGATGGCGGCCCAGGTCTCCTTGGGATCCCACGACCAGTAGTGGCCCCAGGCTTCCTTGGCCCAGAGGGCTCCGAAGAGCATGCCGAAGGTCATGAAGGCGAAGCCGACATGGACGAGGTTGTCGGTGATGGGGAGTTCAACCCCCTCTGGCTCCCCCTTTTTAAGGGGGAGAATATTGTGGGGGGCGAAGAACAGGAGATAGAGCGCCATTACTGCTGCGGCACCCAGGAGGGCGTAGGCGAACATATAGACGATCACGTGGGGGGCAAACCACGGGCTCTGCAGAGCAGGCATCAGCGCCTTGGAGTGGATCTCGGGCTTGAACAGGTTCACCATGATGAAGATCAGCGACATCAGCGTCGAGAAGGTCAGGATCCACTTGTACTTCCAGCGGCTATAGACCATCAGGCCCGCCAGCGGCAGGAAGAACGAGTACCAAAGGCGCGTCTCGCCCATCGTGCGCAGAGGCGGACGCTCCAGCGACATCCACATCGAGAGGATGAACGCAAAGAACACCAGCAGTCCCAGTCCCGTCGTGGAATAGGCCAGTGCCGTTTTGTTACGCCAAGCGGCATAGGCACCAAAGGCCCACAGCAGCAGTGCCGTGATTGCGAAATATACGAATTGCTCCCAAGTCATACCGTTTCCTCCTTTCTTCTTACGCCAGTAAACAGCATCACGACCCCGCCTGCCAGCATCATGTAGATGCCCAGATAGACATAGGGCAGCCAGGGATCGCTCACCAGTTCGAGGATCGACGTATTGCTCTGTGCCCCCATCGAGGTATCGTAGCCATACTGGTATATCTTCCAGCCATCCACCTCGACGGGCTTGTTCACATCGACCGTCGCCCCGATGTTCTTGCCCGTCTTCGTGAGGATCTGGATCTCCGAGGCGAAGCGCTTGGGCGAGCCGTCGTCGTAGGTCTCCATAATAAATTTCTTCAGTTCGATGGCCAGCGGCATCTCCTTCACGCGGCCCTGCTGGTCGAGGGCGCGCCACTCTGGCTCGCCGATGGCGGTGATCATCTTCAGCCGCTGCATGTCGGCATTGCCCAGTGTGGCCGTGGTCATGGTGATGAACAGGCCCAGATGGAACAGGCCTGCCACGATCTTACTAACCGACTTCAGGTGGAGCGCACTCTTCAGCACCACCAGTCCTACGATGAGGGCCATATACACATAGGTCAGCACGAAGGGCCAGAATGTCAGCATGTTATTGATCCATCGGCCATTCATCGTCTGGCGGGTGAGACCCATGACGACTGTCAGTGCTACGGCATAGCACATCACGGGGAGAGCAGCCTGATAGGTGGAGAGGAAGCGGAAGGCATAGACCTTCCTGCGCAAGAGGTGCATGGCGACGATCATCAGCACGAAGCAGGCCAGCACGATGCCATTGACAGGCCAGGCGAAGGCATCCCACACGACGGGGCCGACACTCAGTTCCAGCATCAGGCCCGCCACAATCAGGCCTCCTCCGATAAGGAAGCCCTCCTTCATGGTCCAGAGTTTATTCCACATAATATACGCAATGGTTTGGGGCGCAAAGTTACGAATTTTATTCTACAATTCGCCAAATAGTATGTTTTTTCCCGCATTTTAAGGATTAACTCAGTAAAAATGATTAACTTTGCACCCCGATATGCTATTCAATTCTATTGAATTCCTGGTATTCCTGCCAATAGTGTTCCTGCTCTATTGGTTCGTGTTCCGCCCGCGCCGCTGGCAGAACCTGCTGGTCGTAGCGGCCAGTTATGTGTTCTACGGATGGTGGGACTGGCGCTTCCTGCTGCTGATCGCCCTGACATCAGCGTGCAGTTACGGGAGCGGCCTGCTGATAGAGCACTGCGCAGGGCGGAGGAAGAGGCAGCGGGCCGTCAGCGCGTCGAACATCGTGCTGAACCTCGGCATCCTGGGTGCCTTCAAGTATTACAACTTCTTCGTGGAGAACCTGGATGCCCTCTTTGCTGGCATGGGCTGGCATCTGGACTGGGTGACCATGCAGGTGATCCTGCCCGTGGGCATCAGTTTCTACACCTTCCAGGCCCTGAGTTATACCATCGACGTGTATCGCGGTGCCATCCGCGCCACCCACGATCCGATAGAGTTTTTCGCCTATATCAGTTTCTTCCCCCAACTGGTGGCGGGCCCCATCGAGCGGGCCACGAACCTGCTGCCGCAGTTCCAGCGCGACAGGCAGTTCGACTATGCCCAAGCCGTGGACGGCATGCGACAGATGCTATGGGGATTCCTGAAGAAACTGGTGGTGGCCGACAACTGCGCCATGGCCGTGAATATCTACTGGGAGAACTATGCCGACCTGAACGGCCTGTCGCTCTTCATCATAGGCGTGATGTTCACCTTCCAGATCTATTGCGACTTCTCAGGCTATTCCGACATCGCCATCGGCTGTGCCCGTCTGTTCGGCATCAACCTGATGCGCAACTTCAACTTCCCCTACTTCTCGCGCAGCATCCCGGAGTTCTGGCGCCGCTGGCACATCTCGCTGATGACGTGGTTCCGCGACTATATCTACTTCCCGCTGGGAGGCAGCCGCTGTGCGAAATGGAAGGCCATCCGCAACGTGTTCATCGTGTGGGCCGTCAGCGGCCTGTGGCATGGTGCCAACTGGACCTTCGTATGCTGGGGACTTTTCCATGGTTCCCTGTTGGCCATCTACAATCTCCTGGGCATCAACACCAAATACGAGCATGTCGTGGCCTACGGGCGATGGCTGCCCAACGTGAGGGAACTGCTGCAGATGGCACTCACCTTCTTCCTGGCCGTCATCGGCTGGATCATCTTCAGGGCAGAGAACATCGGCCAGGCCTGCGACTACCTGGCACGGATGTTCACCAACGTCACGGAAGGCAACTCCGTGAGCGTGAAGACCGCCTTCCTCTATAGTGCCATCCTGCTGGCCATCGAGTGGCTGCAGAGAGACAAGCAGCACGCCCTGCAGTTCCCCAACGCCACGCCCTTCAACATCCGCTGGGTGAGATGGGCCATCTACGTGCTGACCGCTGTCGCCGCCCTGTGCTTCACGGGCTACAGCCAGACGTTCATCTACTTCCAATTCTAAACAGACGGTATGAAAAGGTTTCTGCAGAATACATTCCTCCTGTCGCTGATCCTCCTCGCGGTGATCACCCTCATCGAACTGGCCCTCTTCCTGAGGCCCAACACCTTTTCCTACAAGAGCGACTATGCGAGCGACCATGCTGACGACATCCATACGCTCCTGCTGGGAAACTCACATATCGAGAGAGGCGTGATACCCGACTCCATGGATCAGGGGACGTTCAACATGGCCATCTCGGGAAGGCCGCTGATCTATGACGTGGAACTGGCCAGAATGCACGTGCCGAGGATGAAGGCCCTGGAGAATGTCGTCATGCCGCTCGACTACACCTTTTTCTACTTTGGCCGTAACACCAACATGGTGGCTGGCAACACCAACCAGTTGGAGGACAACACCTACAAGTGTATGTACTGCAAGTATATGGGAATCAGAGTGGATGGCCTATGGTACTGGTCGGAGTTGTTCAACTCCAAACTGAACTTCCTATCGCGTTTCTTCAAGAATGACGAGGAAGCCAGGGAATGCGACTCGCTGGGCTATATCTGCAGTGAACTGTCGGCACGTTCCTATCTCTGGAAGACGCTGCAGATCCCCAAGAAGATGGATCTGTCGAAGCCTGCCAACAAGGACGATTACGACTTGGTGTACGGCTACTACGACAGTCTGGCAGAGATCACCAACAGCCACCATGTCAGACTGATCCTCGTCAGCACGCCCATGCATGAGATCAGCCGTGCTGCCATGTATCCCGAAGTGCGTCAGGAGATGCGCGCTTTCGTGGAGAGACTACAGGAGAAATACCCCAACGTGGTGTATCTCGACTACATGGATGAGCCCCATTTCGAAGACCAGGACTTCTACGACACTGGCCACCTGACGGAATACGGAGCCGCCAAGTTCTCGAAGATTCTGAACGAGGGTATCAGGAACTGCCCGCCGCTAGAAGACAGGTAAGGCCAGCAACTGCTGCACCAGAGTCTGCGCCATTCGGACATGGCCGTCGTCATTCGGATGAAGGCGGTCGTTCTCGGCATTCTTGAAATACTGCGTATATTCATCCATCAGCGGATAGAGGCCGCTGAGGGTGTTGAGGTCGATCACTGGCACTGCCCAGAGATTGCCCGCCTCCTTCACCGACTGCACGTAGGCATCGACATACTCGCCACACAGGTTGGTATAGTCCTCACGCGGCTGCCAGTTCTTCTCGTTGGCGTAGAACTCTGCCCGATGGATGGGCGTCATCAGCACGATCTGCTTCGTGGGATACATCCGCTTCACATAGTCCAGTGCCATGTTGATGCGCCCACGATAGGTAGAGTCGCTCATCACGGGATAGCGGTGCCGGCGATCCACCATGTGCTTGGGTTCATGGATACCGGCCATCACCTGCTCGTCCTTCTCCGTGAACCACTCCCCGATGGGCACGCCGCTGTTGTAGTCGTTGGTTCCCATGAAGATCAGTATGGCATCCACGCTGTCGCCATGCTCTGCCTTCAGCAGGTCTGCCTGACGGGGGATATCGTTCCACTGCCGCCCGCTCCTGCCATAGACGTAGGGCTCTATCTGGAGCCAGTCCTGCAGGAATCCCCAGTATTTCTTCTTGGAGCCGTTGTTCTTAGGATCGGTGATCGAATCGCCGAAATAGGCCACGCGCTTGCCCTGCCACGGGTGCCTGATCAGCGACTGCGGCATAGCGGGAATCGTAAGAATAACCAGTAGTAGGATAGTCAGTAGTCGTCTTGTATTCATTTTTTATCAATTTTCGTCTGCAAAGATACAAACTTTTCTTAACTTTTTCGTAACTTTGCAGTCGTTTTGCAATAAAGCAAGACTATTAATGATTATTTAACACATGTACAAACCAACATTCAACATGAAGCGCCAGGTCCTGGTGTTCCGTCATTTCGGAAACAAGGGCTACTCGCTATTCAGTTGTCTGGGGCGTGAGGTGGTGTGCAGCGTGCTCTCCGTGGCCACGCTGACATACGCTTCCGCGGAGAGCGTGGCGACGGATCCCGTCGTGACGGACTCTGCCTCGATGACGACGGCTCGCGAGATGATGCTCGAGGAGGTCAGCGTGACCGGTTCGAGGGCGCCCCTGACGAAGAGTCAGGCTGCGAGAATGGTCACTGTACTGGAACGTGCCGACATTGCGCAGGCTCCCGTACAAAGTATTAACGATCTGCTGAAGTACGCCGTAGGTGTCGATGTCCGTCAGCGAGGACCCATTGGTGCCCAGACCGACATCTCCGTAAGAGGCGGTACCAGCGAACAGATCATCATCCTGCTCAACGGCATCAATATCTGTGACCCGCAGACGGGGCACAACGTGATGGACCTGCCCATCGACCTGAGTGAGATCGTGCGCATCGAGGTGCTTGAAGGACCGGCGGGCCGCGTGTATGGCACCTCGTCGCTCGTGGGTGCCATCAACATCGTAACGCGTCCAGCCATGGAGAGCAGTGCGGACATCACCCTCGAAGGCGGCTCCTACGGCTACGGACGGGTGAGTGGCAGGGGCAACCTGAAGAGCGGACACTGGAACAACCAGGTGAGTGCAGGCTACAGCCGCAGCGACGGCTACAGCCGTTCGAAGACAGGCAGTCTGAACACGGACTTCAGTGGCTCGAAGGCCTTCTATCAGGGTCAGTACGAAGATGATGACGTCAACGTGCACTGGCATCTGGGCATCGCCGACAAGGGCTGGGGCTCCAGCACGTTCTACGCCTCGCCCAAGTGGCAGGCCGACGACCAGTACGAGCACACCACGAAGATATACAGTGGCATCCAGGCCGAGACCAAACGGGGACGACTGCACTTCGCCCCCAGCGTCTATTGGAACCAGAACCGCGACCGCTACGAGGGCTACCGCGGACAGGCCGAAGCGATGAAATTCAACTACAACCGCACGGACGTCTATGGCGTGAACCTCAGCAGTTATTTCGACTGGGGATCCACCTCTGACTCCCACTTTTCAATGGGGAGAATCAAAAACAGAACGGCCTTCGGGGCAGAACTGAGGAATGAGGACCTCGTCAGCGGCAACCTCGGCGAACCGCTCTCACAGACACACCATATCAGCGGTACGGACCGCGACTATACCCTTGGCGTGAACCGCACGAACATCAGCGGCTATCTGGAGCACAACCTGCTGTTCAGGAACTTCACCCTCTCCGCAGGACTCGTGGCCGTGAAGAACACGTGGAGCAACATGAACATGACCGTCTATCCTGGCATCGACATCAGTTATCGTCCCAGTGACCACTGGAAACTGCACGCCTCCTACAATACGTCGCTCCGCATGCCGTCGTTTACGGAGATGTACTACAAACTACAGGGCTACAGTGCCGACCCGCACCTGAAGCCCGAGGAGATGCAGGCCATAGAGGCGGGCGTCAACTATACCCATGGGGGCTTCAGCGGATCTGTCACCGCATGGCACCACCATGGCAAGAACATGATCGACTGGATCATGGACACCTCGAAAGGCGACGAGGCCGTCTGGGAGAGCGTGAACCATACCACCATCAACAGCGTGGGCGTGGAACTGGCGACCGCACTGGACTTCTCGCAACTGCTCCCTGCCCAGCGCCTGCTCCAGTCGCTGAACCTCAGTTACAGTTATATCGACCAGGACAAGAAACAGGAAGCGAACATCGTGTCGCAGTATGCCCTGGAGTACCTGCGCCATAAGTTGGTCGGCAACCTGAGACTGCAACTGATGCGCCAACTCGACCTCGGCATTACTGCCAGATGGCAGGACCGCGTGGGCTCCTATACGGACTTCGAGGGCAACGTGCAGGATTATGAGCCCTATTTCCTGACGGATGCCAGACTGACATGGCGGACTGACAAGTGGAAACTGTACGTGGAGGCCAACAACCTCTTCGATGTCACCTACCATGACTACGGACTCGTGGAACAGCCTGGCCGCTGGTTGATCGCAGGGATCATTTTCCACCTATAATAGTAAATCCCCGCCAGTTGGCGGGGATTTTATCTATTTCTTAAGTTTGAAGGAATTCTCGATGCTAGCCAGTTCCGCAGTGAACGCCTTATCCACCTTCAGCCGCTGCTCTACGGTGTTACAACTATGGATCACCGTCGAGTGGTCGCGATTGCCGATAAGTTGTCCGATGCGCGAAGCAGGCATCTTCGTGTATTTCTGAGCGAGATACATGGATATCTGGCGCACCTGCACATAGTCGCGCTTGCGACTCTTGCTGAACACATGCTGCTGATTGACGCCATAATGGTTGCACACCTTCTCCAGGATATCGTCGATGGTCAGCGGATGGTTATCCACCTTCACGGCACGCTTGATGACGCGCTCGGCCAGTCGCATATCGACGTTAGAGTTATAGACGATCGAATAGGCCATCAGTGAGTTCACCACACCCTCCAGATCGCGCACGCTGCCATTGGCCGTCTCAGCAATGAACTGGATCACATCGGCAGGAATCTTCAGGCCGTCGCGACGACATTTGGCATTCAGGATATCGATGCACAACTGCACGTTCGGCTTCTCCAACTCTGCAATCAGTCCACAGGCGAAGCGTGTCAGCAGGCGATCCTTCATGCCCTGCAGATCCACGGGCGGGCGGTCGCTGGCCAGAATGATCTGCTTGCCACAGCGGAAGAGGTGGTTGAAGATGTGGAAGAAGGTGTCGAGCGTCTTCGGCGAATTCATCCACTCCTGGATATCATCGACGATCAGCACGTCGATCGACTGGTAGAAATTGATGAAGTCGTTGGTGGTGTTATGTCGCACGGAATCCGTAAACTGCACCTGGAACAGACGGGCCGACACATAGAGCACGCGCTTTTGGGGGTAGGTCTCCTTGCAGCGCACACCGATGGCGTTGATCAGGTGCGTCTTGCCACAACCCGAGGGGCCGAAGATAAAGAACGGGTTAAAAGTCGTCTTACCCGGATGCTCCGCTATCGAAAGGCCCACGGTACGGGGCAGTTTGTTCGAGTCGCCTTCAATGAAGTTCTGGAAGGTCTTCTTCGGATCCAACTGGGGATTCAACTGCTGGGGTGCAGCGGCATCCAGCGTAGTGGGTGCCTTGTTGCCGCCATGAAGAGGCTGGGGAGGCTCGATATCGGCTGGCCTTTCGCTGTCGAGGTCCTGCGTGATACCATGCCCTTTGTCTGTAACAATCTTATAGCGCAAGGTCACCTCTTTACCATAAACGCGCGTGAGTACCTTACTCAATAGTCCCACGTAGTATTGCTCCAAGTACTCATAGACGTACATACTTGGAAGTTGCACCAGCAACTCATGCGTTGCCTCGGAGTAGGACTCGAAGACAATGGGTGCGAACCACGTTTTAAACTGCTGCTCGGTAACGTTTGCCCGGATCAGATGAAGGCAGTTGTCCCAGAGCGCCTGATGACTATTGCTCATTCGGCGATTGTTTCAAATTAACTCAAGACGATTAGGTCTTTAGATTTATAATTGCAGGTGCAAAGTTCGCACTTTTTTTCCGATCTTGCAAATGTTCAAAACCTCTCGCTGTGTAACAAAAATCCGTAACTTCCTATAGCCTTGACACTTAGCGCGTTTCACACCCTTTAATTTCAAAAACGAGACTTGCACTATTCTAAGTGCCTATTTATCAAGGCTTTGCATTTTAGCATCTATTCCTTAAGAAGGAAACAGTAAGTATAAAAACGCCCTCAAGACAACGAATTCAAAGGAAATTCTTGGTTATTGACATTTCGCATGCGACGGATTCTGCAATTTAGACAAAATTTAAATTACTTGTCTTTCTTTCCAAAAACTGAGAAGTGGACATAGCGTTTTGGATGCTGCTTCAAGTCGATTACTAGAGAGTCGGCGTGCATCATCGTAGCATTCAGGTTATTATACAATTCCGGGTCACGCATCAGCAGTCCGAGCGTACCTTCATTACTGTTCAGTTTGGCCGTCATCTGCTCCACATTCTGAAGGGTATTGTTCACCTTTGCCATCGTCGCTGCCAAATCCAGTTCATTCAGATTGTGGGTCAGTTCATTGGCATTAGCCAGCATCCCGTCGGCATTCTTCACCAGACTGGGCATCTGCTTGTTCAGCGCACTGGCCATCGCGTTCAGTTCATTGGTGGTCGTAGTCAGATTGTCTGTAATCTGGTCGATATGATGCAGCGAGTTTTTCAGGGCCGGATCAGCCAGCAGCATGTTCACATTAACCAGGATGGAGTCAAGTTTCGGCAGCATCGCCTGTATTTGGGGCACCATACCAGCCGCCAGGGCCATTGCCCCCTGCTGCATGCCCCCGCTGATGGTATCGCCTGGTGACAGGATATCGGCAGGGTTAGGCCCCAGCACCAGTTCCAGTTTGATGTTTCCCAGCAGGTCACTGGCTATTTCCGCACGGCTTCCCTGAGGCAGACGCATCTGATTGTCGAGGCCGATAACTGCCACGATATCCTCTTGGTTCCCGTAGTTGAAGATGATATCCTCTACCACGCCTACCCTATAGCCATTGGCATAGACCGGACTGGATGCGGAAAGGCCGCTGATATCCTTGAACTTCACATAATAGTCGCGATCGGTAGAGAAAATGGTCAGTCCCTTGAGGAACTGTAGTCCGAAGTACAAGATCACGATTCCCACCACTGCCACAAGGGCTATCTGTATTTCCTTGCTGAACTTCTTCATATCTTCTTATTTCTTTGTTTTCTTACTCTTGAATTCTTTAATGGCCTCGTTCACGTTCATGCGTACCCCATCCCTGAATGCGATGATGAAGGCCTCAGGGAATTGCTCAATGACACTCTTGCGCAAACGGAATATCTCATAGTAGTCTTCCGAGGCTCCGACGGTATATTTATACAGTCCGCCTTCCTGATAGAAATCAGCATCCTTGACACCCTTCAGTCTGGCGTCACCCACCTTGATTTTCGCCGAACTGGCCAGTATCTGCACCTTGAACACAGGGGCGGAGGGCACCGATGCGACAGGCTGCTCCGACGGTACTGGCTGCACAGGCTCTTGGACAGGCGGCTCTGGCTGTTGTACCTGTTCCTGCTGAGGGACTTCCTCCACAGGCTTCGCTTCGGCACTATCCTGAGGCAGAACCGTTTGAGCGATTTCTTCCTGAACGACCGGCTGCTCTACCTTCTTTTCCTTTACCTTCTCTTTTTTGGCGGGCTTAATCTTCACTTCCTCCTGCGGTACGATCTGTGGGATCTCCACTTCCTTCTTAATGGGTTCGGGACGGTAAGGGATGGTCGCATTCTTGTCGTGCTTCTTCCTATAGGCCATAAAGGCATTGAACAAGCCGCGGGCATACTGTTCCGTAGCGGCCTTTGAGTTCATATACTGCTCCTCATCACGGGTGGTGATGAAGCCGAGTTCCACCAAGCACCCTGGCATCGACGAGAGCCTCAGTACGGCTAGATTGTCCTGCTGGGCCCCCATGTTCTGGCGCCCTGTCGCCTGACAGACATACTTCTGCATATACTTGGCCAGTTCGACACTGTTCTCCATGTTCTTGTCCTGGATAAACTCAAACATGATATGGCTCTCCGGAGAGTTCGGGTCATAGCCCTGATATCTCTCCTGATAATTCTCCTCCTTCAGGATGACTGCATTCTCTCGCTTAGCCACTTCCAGATTCTGCAACACCCCCGTATCCTTTCCCGTGCGCTTGCTCGTACCTAGGGTATAGGTCTGGAAGCCGCGAGCCACGCGACCTCTCGGCAGGGCGTTGATATGTACGGAGATAAACAGGTCGGCCTTATTCTGGTTGGCAATTTCCGCACGGCGGTAGAGTTCCACGAACTTATCGGCCTTACGCGTATAGATGACTTTCACATCCGGACAGTTCCTCTCGACCATCTGTCCAAAGGCGAGGGCGAATTTAAGCGTCAGGTTCTTCTCCAGCGAGATGGCACCTTTTGCTCCTGCATCACCGCCGCCATGCCCGGCGTCGATCACCAGCGTAAAAGGCTTGTTCGCCGCACTCACCGAAACAGCGAAACAAAATATCGTTATCAGAAATAATACAATCTTCTTACTCATCCTTCACTTTTCTCTTTTCACACTCACTTCCAGTGTATCTCCACGGCCGCTCCCCGACAGTCAGCCCCCATCGGAGGATTCACTTTCGTCAGGGTCAGGTCGATGGAACTCACAAGCGGGAATGTATTCCCGATAGCCTCAGCGATCCGCCCCGCCACATGTTCCAGTAGTCTGGATGGCTGACGCATCTCCTGTTCCACGAGCGCATAGAGCGTCGCATAGTTCAGCGTATCAGCCACGTCGTCAGTCTGCATGGCCCGCTCCAACGGATAGCCTACCCGCAGATCGACGACGAAATCGCCCCCTACCCCCTGCTCCTGGGGCATCACCCCATGGAAGGCATGGAAACGTATCTCCTTCAGCCATATATACGAAGTCTCTACTTTCAACCTTCAATCTTCTGTTTTCAGTTCCTCCTCTGCTCCAGGCAGGTAGCGCTTCAGGGCACGCTCCACACCTGTCTTCCAGGTGTTGATGCTCTCATCCTTCAGCGACAGGGAGCCTACCAGACGGATGACATGCTCCAATGGCATCCTGTATCGCAGCACACCCGAGATCAGTTTGGCGTAGTTCCAGTACTCGGGGTTGAATTTCTCCGACAGTCCTTCCACCGTGGTCTTGTAGCCACGCTTGTTCTCAAACTGGAAGTCATAGCGCTTCGAACCGTCAGGGTTCACCTGCTTGATGATCTTTCCATGCGTAACGGTCTTGGGCAGGATAATACCCTCCTCGTCGTCCTGAAGACCCGTGAATATCTCGTAGGGATAGCCGTCAAGCAGTCCGACGAGCGCCACCCATTTGTCCTTGTTATTCTGGAAGCGCACCACGTCACACTCCAGCACCTGCGGCCTCACCTCCGTCACCTCGGGCCTCAGCGCAGCCTGATATTGCTCCAGCAACGGGATAATATCCTCTTCCGTCAGTGGTTTACCTGCCTGTTGTCCCTTTTGGGCCAGTTCGTGAGCGATGCGAAGTAGCATCTCATTCTTCATTTCCGTCTGCATATCAATATATTTCGGCTGCAAAGTTACGAATAAGTTTTCTATTACAGAAGACTTTTCCGATAATTCTTAAGAAAAAGTTTCCCGCTTTGGAAAACTTTCCGTACCTTTGTGCCCAACAAAACAATAGAATCATGAAGTCAATCCTCACCCGAAGAACCATCCGTAAATATGCAGACCGCGAAGTCAGTGATGAATTATTAAGCCGTATGATGACGGAGGCAGCGCGCACCCAGACGATGGGCAACCTGCAACTCTACAGCGTCGTCATCACCCGAAGCGACGAGATGAAAGCCCGTCTGTCTCCCGCCCATTTCAACCAGCCAATGGTGATGGAGGCTCCCGTGGTGCTGACCGTCTGTGCCGATTTCAACCGCACCAGTTTCTGGGCAAAATGCCGCAACGCCGAGCCGGGCTACGATAACTTCCTGTCGTTCATCAACGCCGCCACCGATGCCCTGCTCTACACGCAGACGCTCTGCAACCTGATGGACGAGGAGGGTCTAGGCTATTGTTTCCTCGGCACCACGGTCTATATGCCGCAGGCGATCATCGACACGCTCCAACTGCCCCGACTCGTGATGCCCGTAGCCACACTCACCGTCGGCTGGCCCGCCGAGGAGCCTCCCCTCTCCGACCGTCTGCCCCTGGAGAGTTTCGTCCATAGCGAGACCTACCACGACTACTTGGCAAAAGATATCGACACCTATTATAATTATAAAGAGAATCTGGAAGAGAATCGCCACTTTGTGGAAATCAACCACAAGGAGACGTTCGCTCAGATCTTCACCGACATCCGCTACACTCGCAAGGATAACGAAGCCATGTCGGAAGGACTGCTCAAGGCGCTCGTAAGGCAGGGATTCCTGCCATACACCGCACTCACGGCACCGCTATAAACAATAACCCGCCCTTATCGCTCGATAAGGGCGGGTTATTGCTAAATAAGGCAGGGTTAATAAATCACTCCACCACGATAGGCTTGTACTTCGGCACAAGCGTCTTCATGATGCACCAGCCGATGAGATACGCCACGGCGCAGATGCAGAACACCACCATGTAGGCGGCAGGCTTGCCCTCGAAACCGAAGAACGTGAAGGCGCTGCCCTGTCCGGCGGCCCAGGTGAAGAACTTACCGGAACCCATGTTGATGGCCATCGAGCCGAAACCACCCGTCATCGTACCCAGACCGACAATCGTGCCGATGGTACTCTTGGGGAACATATCGCCGATGGTCGAGAACAAGTTGGCACTCCAGGCCTGATGACCTGCACCGAGCAGACCGATCAGGATAGCGGGCCACCAGGCACTATAGGCTCCCAGGGGCTGGGCAAAGAGTCCCAGCACGGGGAAACAGGCGAAGATCAGCATGGCGCGCATGCGGCCCAGATAGGGATTCATGCCGCGCTTCTCCACGAAATACTTCGGCAGATAGCCGCCGCCGATGGAGAGGACGGTCACGATGAGATAGAGCGTGAAGATGAGCAGGATGCCCATCGTAGAGTCGCTGGTATAGCCGTACTGGTCGCTGAAATAGGCGGGCGCCCAGAACAGGAAGAACCACCACACACCGTCGGTCATGAACTTACCCACGAGGAAAGCCCATGTCTGCTTGAAGGTGAAACACTTGAAGAACGGGATAGCCTTCTCCTCCTTCACATGGTCGCGGTTCTGGGTCTCGGCGAGGTCGTTGTCCTGTTCGATGTAGTTCAGTTCGGCCTGGTTCACACGCTTGTTCTGGCGGGGCTTCTCATAGAGCCACATCCACAGGCCCATCCACACATAGCCGAGCACACCGATGATGACGAAGGCCATCTCCCAGCCCCAGGCACGTGCCAGCAGGGGGATTGTGGCGGGAGCGGCGAGCGCACCCACGGATGCACCGCTGTTGAAGATCGAGGTGGAGAAGGCACGGTCTTTCTTGGGGAAGTACTCGGCCGTGGCCTTGATGGCGGCGGGGAAGTTACCGGCCTCACCGACGGCGAGGATCAGACGGCAGGAGAGGAACAGATAGACGGAGACGGTGGCGATGGCCACGGCGGCGTCGCTTCCGGCCTGCACAGCGCGCAGGGCGGCGATAGAGTCGTAGCCCTCGATCTGCATGGCAGCCCAACCGCATCCGGCATGGAGCACGGCACCCGTTGACCAGACGAAGATGGCAATCAGATAGCCATTCTTCGTGCCCATCCAATCGATGAACTTACCGGCGAAGAGGTTCGCGATGGCATAGAACAGGGAGAACAGGCCAGTGATCGTGCCATAGTCGGCGTCGGTCCAGTGGAAGTCAACGGCGATGAAGTCCTTCCAGGTTAATGACAAGACCTGACGGTCCATATAGTTCACGGTGGTTGCCAGGAAGAGCAACGCACAGATGACCCAGCGGAAGTTGGACATCTTGGAAGTTTGTACAGGTGTCATAGCGTTATCTCAGTTCGTTTACGGGAATGTTGTCCTTGTCGTTGTAGTTCAGGTTCTCACCAGCCATACCCCAGATGAAGGTATAGTAATAGGTGGCGGCGGCGCAATGGATCGACCACTCGGGCGACATGATGGCCTGCTCGTTCTTCAGCCAGACCACACGTGTCTCCTGCGGCTCACCCATGAAGTGGCTCACCTGCTGGCTCTCGGGCACGTTGAAATAATAGTAGGCCTCGATGCGGCGGCCGTGAGTGTGGGCAGGCATCGTGTTCCACACGGAACCCTCCTGCAACTGGGTCAGACCCATCTGCAACTGGCAGGGACCCTCCTCCAGGGCGGTGTTCACGATCAGTTGGTTGATCGTACGCTGGTTCGACTCGGCCAGCGTGCCAAGGGGCTTGTCCTTCGTGCCAATGATGGTAGCCTTTAGGCTCTGCACCTTGCCGTTCTTGCGACCGTCGAGCGTCACCCACTGCGTCTTGTAGTGCTGGTGGGCGGTGGCCGAGTTCAGGTAGAACTTGGCGGGCTTCTGCGGATCCTTCGAGCGGAAGATAACCTCCTTGTTCGTGTCGATGTCATTACCACTCTTGTCCTTGCCGAGCCATCCGCGGCCTACATAGAGGGCCTCGCTGTAGCCGAGCGGATACTCCTGACCATCGACGATCACAATACCGTCACCACCCGTGTTAATGATACCCAACTCACGGTTGCGCATGAAATAGTCGGCACGCAACTGGGGATGGGTCTCCAGTTTCAGGTCCTTGTTGACAGGCATCGCACCACCGAAGATGAAGCGGTCGTACATCGAATACGTCAGGTTGATCTCGTCGGCTGCCATCACCTTCTCCATCACGAAGCGGTCGCGCAGCGTCTGCGTGTCGTAGTGCTTCACGTCCTCAGGATGACAGGCCTTCTGGAAGTACATGTTCTGCTGGCCGAAGCCAATCGTCAGATTACCCATAAGCATTAAAGTCAAAATAAGTTTCTTCATAACGTTTATCTATTAATCACTTTTTTACCTTTTTACCCTTTTACCTTTTCATCAGCCACGATGCGGCGGCGGTTCCACACCACCATACCGATGGTGATAATGGTCAGCACGGCGGCACCCACATAGGCCAGACTACTGACACACTTATAGATCACCCAGCCGAAGAGACTTGAGGCAAAGTCGAGCGCACCGGCCTGGAAGCCCTCGGGAATCTTGGCGGCGGGGTCCTGCGTCTGCGCATACACCGTCTGGGCAGCCTGCGTGAAGGCGGGCGCCATGTCGGTGACGAACCAGAGACCGATGCCTACGGTGACGATGCCGATAATCAAGGTCTTCACCACGTTACCCTTCGTGTAGGGCAGCACCATCACGAACACATAGAACATACCGGCCAGCGATGCCAGCGGCAGGAATTCGTTGCCCGGCAGAACCACAGCCATCAGCAGGGCCAGCGGAATCAGGATCAGCGAGGCCACGAGCGTCGTCGGATGACCGATCACCAGCGCGGGCGACATGCCGATATACACCTTCTTGCCGGCCCACTTCTTCTGCACCACCTCCTGCGTCTTCTCCGCAATCGGCTTCAGACCGTCGATGAACAGTTTCGTGATTCTCGGGATCAGTTCCATCACGGCACCCATCGTCACGCCGAGGAAGAGCACCTTCTTGATGTCCATCTGGGCCACGGCGCCGATCAGCGCACCCACGATCACACCCAGCACGATCGGCTCGCCCAGCACGCCGAACTTCCGCTTCAGGCCCTCAGCGTCGATGTCGAGTTTCGAGAAGCCGGGAATCTTGTCGAGCAGCCAGTTGATGCCGATGGCGAAGGCCGTGAAACTCTGGCAGAACGGCTGCGGGATGGAGATACCCTCCATGTCATCGTAGTAGCCCTGGAACTTGTCGGCCGTCAGGTCGGCCATCACCAGCGTCACGATGTAGCACACGATGGCGGCGAAGTAGCCCCAGGCGAGGCTCTCGTCCATCACGAAATAGGCCACGGCGCCGATGAATGCGAAGTGCCAGTAGTTCCACAGGTCGATATTCACCGTGCGCGTACATTTCGTGATGAGTAGCAGGAAGTTCACGCCCAGACAGATCGGGATGATCAGCGCACCCACGGCCGTATTATAGGCCACGGCGGCGGCAGCGGGCCAGCCCATGTCGAACACGCCGAGTTGCAGGTCGTAGAGCCGCGAAATCTCGCTCAAGGGATTGCCGAAGTTGTTCGTCAGCAGCGCCGTCACGATGCCCAGGCCCACGAAGCCCACGCCCACGTAGAGGCCGCTCTTCAGGGCCTTGCCGAACTTCATGCCGATGCACAGGCCGATGATGGTAAACAGGATGGGCATCATCACCGATGCGCCCAGACTGATAATGTACGAGAATACTTGTTCCATTTCTTAATTATCGATAATTTTGTTTGTTTTAGTACGTAACCGACTGCAAAGATACAAAAAAATAGCGAAACACATTACATTTCGCTATTTTTTCTTACTCAAACGTTAACGTTGATTACACAAGGGGCGGCTAGTCCTGGAAATAGACGCGCTTGACGCGGTTGGAGACGGCGGTGAGGATCTCGTAGGGGATGGTGTCGAGCGTGTCGGAGAGGCGGGTGACGGGCAGATGCTCGCCGAAAATCTCCACCTGGTCGCCCTCGCGGCAGGGGATGTCGGTCACGTCGATCATCGCCACGTCCATGCAGATGTTGCCGACGTACTCGGCCTTCTGACCGTTCACGAGGCAGTAGCCGCGGCGGTTGCCGAGGTGGCGGTTCAGGCCGTCGGCATAGCCGATGGGGATGGCGGCGATCACGGAGTCACGCTCGATGCGGCCCTTGCGGCTGTAGCCCACCGTCTCACCGGCGGGTACGTGGCGCAACTGGAGAATCGTGGTCTTCAGCGTGGAGACGGTCGCGAGCATGTGGTTGTCTCGCGGATCGACGCCGTAGAGACCGATGCCGAGGCGGCACATGTCCATCTGACGCTCGGGGAAGTGCTCGATGCCAGCGGAATTGTCCATGTGGCGCAGGATCTTATGGGTAAAGACAGACTGTAACTTACGACTGCCCTCGTCGAAGAGGGCGAACTGCTGGGCGGAGAAGTCGTCGAAGCCGTCGCTGTCGGAGCCTACGAAGTGGCTGAACACGGAGCGGGGGATGATGGCGTTCTGGTGCTTCAGGCGCTCGATCACCTCGTCGATGTCGTGCACGGGGTCGAAGCCCAGACGGTGCATGCCCGTGTCGAGTTTGATGTGTACGGGCCAGCCCGTGATGCCCTCCTTGCGGGCGGCGCGGATCAGCGCATCCATCAGGCGGAAGGAGTAGACCTCGGGCTCCAGGTCGTAGTCGAACATGGTCTTGAAGGCCGTCATCTCGGGGTTCATGATCATGATGTTGGCGGTGATGCCGGCCTTGCGGAGCGTGACGCCCTCGTCGGCCACGGCCACGGCGAGGTAATCGACGCGGTGGTCCTGCAGCGTCTTGGCGATCTCCACGGCTCCGGCGCCGTAGCCGTCGGCCTTGATCATGCACACCATCTTCGTCTCGGGCCTGAGGAACGAGCGGAAGTGGTTCAGGTTATCGACCACGGCGTTGAGGTTCACCTCGAGGATGGTCTCGTGCACCTTCTGCTCCAATTGTTCCGTGATCTGGTCGAAGCCGAACAGACGGGCGCCCTTCAGCAAGATCAGTTCATTGTGCAGGCCGGTGAAGGCGTCGCTGGAGAGGAAGTGGGGCACGCTGGCGAAGAAGGCCTTGTCGGCGATCTGTATCTTGTCGGCCTGCGCGGAGAGTTCGGGTCCGATGCCGATGAACTTGGTGATGCCGCGCTTCACGGCGAGGTCGCTCACCTGGGCATAGAGGGCCTCGGGCGAGGTGCCGGTCTGGAAGATGTCGCTGAGGATGAGCGTCTTCTTCAGGCCCCTGCCGAAGTCGCGTCGGCTCATGAAGTCAAGGGCGATGTCGAGGGAGTTGATGTCGGAGTTGTAGGAGTCGTTGATGAGCACGCAACCGCGCTGACCCTCCTTCACCTCGAGTCGCATGGCGACAGGTTCCAGACGGGGCATACGGTCGGCAAGTTGTCCCGGTGTCAGTCCCAGGCGCAGGGCCACAGCCGTACAGGTGATAGAGTTCTCCACCGAAGCCTCGTCGATGAAGGGGATGGTATAACAGTTCTCTTCGCCCTGCCAGATATAGGTGATACGCGTTTTCGGGGCCTTGACGGCGATCTCCTTCACGAAAAGGGCGGCTTGCTCGTCGCACTGCGACCAGGCAATCTTCTCGCCCTTGTACTGCATGCGGCGGATGCAGCGGCTCACGGTGTCGTTGTCGGAGCAGTAGACCATCGCCTCCGTGTCGTGCATCAGTTCGAGTTTCTCCATGCACTTCTCCTCCATCGAGCGGAAGTTCTCCTGATGGGCGGCACCCAGCGAGGTGAGCACGCCGATGGTGGGCTGGATGATGTCGCGCAGGGCGAACATCTCGCCTGGCTGACTGATGCCGGCCTCGAAGATGCCGATCTCCGTCTGCTCGTTGAGCAGCCACACGGAGAGGGGCACACCGATCTGGGAGTTATAGGAGCGCGGCGAGCGCACAATCTTCTGAGAGGGAAGCAACAACTGGTAGAGCCACTCTTTGACCATCGTCTTGCCGTTGGAGCCCGTGATGCCCACGATGGGCACATTGAACTCGTCGCGATGACGCTCGGCAAGACGCTGCAGGGCTGCCAGCGTGTGGGGCACGCGCAGGAAATTGGCCTCAGGATAGACGATGTCATAGTGCTCGGGCACCTGTTCCACCACGAAATGGCGGACACCCCGGTGATAGAGGTCACCGATGTAGCGATGACCGTCGTTGCGCTGTGTCTTCAGCGCGAAGAAAAGCGTCTCTTCAGGGAAGCAGAGGCTACGGCTGTCGGTCAGCAGCCATCGGATCTGTCCCTCATTGTTACCATAGCGGCGCGCCCCGATGAGCGTCGTCACCTTCTCAATACTGTATTTCATTTACTTTTTTACCTTTTTACTTTTCATAGTGCAAAGTTAGGGTATTTTTTCTGCAACTCCGCTACTTTTAACATAGTTTTATCCATCAGGGCGCGATAATCCGCGGAATCGGGATTGATGGGCCGGTGGTTGAGCACGGCCTTCAGCGGGGCCCACTCCTTGATGAACGCCTTCGCCTCGTTGCTCAGATAGACTTCCGACAGCCGCTGCCAGACGTACTCCACCGTCTGATCCGAAGGGTGCAGCATGTCGGGTTTGTAGAAGCGGTAGTCGCGCAGTTCGTCGTTCACAATCTCGTAGGCGGGAAAGTAGGTCACAACGGGGTCAGGCCCCTCTGTGACCTTGTCAATGGCAAGTAGCAAGGTGGCCTTGGAAAGTTGGGAACCGTGGTAGCCGTACTTCCGATAGCGAATCGGACTGACGGTCAGCACGACGTGGGCAGCAGGGTTCATCTGCCGTAGGAGACTGACGGTCTTCATCAGATAGTCGGCACACTCATCCACAGTGAGTTCTTCCTCCGTGAAGAGCGACTGCGGCCGCTTCTGACAGTTATCGACGATCTCGCCCGTCTCCTTCAACCGATACACGTGGTTCGTTCCGAGGGTGAGGAAGATTATACACGGGGTCAGGCCCCCGTGTGTAATCCGCTCGATGGTATGCAGGATCGAGGCGGGGTTGTACATCACACCGAAGGGATTCACTGTCGCACGGAACTTCTCTTCCTGAAAGCGGCGCCCAATTTCCGTCGCGAAACAGGAGCCAACGAAGAGCATCTCCTCGCAAGGACCGATCCTGAAACCAGGATCCGCAACATCCACTATCGTCCTGAACTCCATCGTCTATAAATATAAACCATTAACTCCTACTTATCTGCAACCCCGTCGTCGAGAGCGATATCTCCACGAAACGGGCGTTCTTATTGTTCCTATGGTCGTTGAAGATCTGCTTGATGCGGGCGGCAGCCTCGGGATCCTTAGCAATCATATAGAGGTAGCCACCACCTCCGGCACCAGGCAGTTTATAGCCCAGACAGAGGTCATCGACCAACGAGGTGAGCGCATCCACGGCGGCAGGATTCGTCCCACTGTCCAGTGTCTGGTTCTGCTGCCACGTCTTCCTGACGAGCGTTCCCATCCTCACGAAGTCGTTGCGCTGGATGGCCTCGTACATCTCCATCGTATGCTCCTTCATCTCGCGCAACAGGCGTAATTCGTCACCGTGGTTCAGGAACATCCTGCTTACGATCTCCGCCAGGATATGCTTGGCCGTACGGGTGATGCCCGTGTAGTAGAGCAGATGACAAGGATGGTATTCGGGCAGTAGCCACAGGTCGTTGGGCAGCCAGCGCACCTGCGGACTCTGGTCGAAACCCCTACCCGTCTGCAGGAGTTTCACACCACCGAGGACCCCACCGAACTGATCCTGCCAACCGCCACCCGTGGTGAGCATCTGTTCAAGCATCAGCGTGCGACGGCCGATCTCGGTCTTGTCCCATCCAAGGCCGCAGAAGTCGTTGATGGCGCCCAACACTGTTGAAGCAAGGATGCTGCTGGTACCAAGTCCGCTGCCTGCAGGAATCGCGGAGAGCAACGTGATCTCGATGCCACTGCCGAAGGCTTCCAGTTGCTCTTTCAAGGTCGGGGATTGCAAATTCCCGACAATAGGGGGCAACCCCTTCCCGAAGCCAGCCAAGACGAGGGCGGCCTTGGGGATGGAAAAGGGTGAACCGACGTGCATGAAGTCGGTCAGTTGTTCCGTGGTCTCTACCACCTCCATCGCCCCCAGGTCGATGCTGCGGAGCACGATGCGTAGTTCTTTCGAGGGTCGGATATAGGTCTGCAACGGAGGCTGTCCGTTGAGTTCGATGGCGAAGTTGATGACGCTGCCACCTTCCATCAGACAGTAAGGCGGCGTGTCCGTCCAGCCGCCCGCGATATCGATGCGCACTGGCGAACGTCCCCAAACGATCTGGTCGTCAGCCACACAGAGGGACGGTTCTTTTGTTAGGTCGTGCGATCTAACAAAAGAACCGTCCCTCTGCGTAAGCCCTTCGCGGAGCAGGGCAAAGGCCTTGTTGTTGTCCTTGCGGAACATTGCATCATGGATACGCGTCATCAGCGGTGCCTCCTCGGGCAACGGGGGCGGCAGGGGAATCTGCTCTTCCTCAAACGCCTGCTGGGCATCGGCGAGATCCAGTTGGTAGAACACGCTATGGCTCCAGTTCTTAGCCAGTGCACTCCAGTTCTGTTTCCTGAAGGCCTTGCGCTGGGCGAAGAGCCGCCGCAGATTGGCGCGCTCGGCCAGTTCGTTGCTGTTCAGGGGGTCGTCGATCCTATAGCGGCGCACCTCATAGTCAACCTCGCCAACAGGCACCACGTCGATGCACTCGCCAGGAGCCAACGTAATCTCCCAGTCGTTCTCAGGCACACCCGTAATCACATGATCGTGCGATAGTTGCCAGCGCTTGCCCACATGGCTGTTCTCTATCCAGATGTTCGTATTCTCCTCGGTAAACCCGATTTCCATCACGGCATTCTGCACGAAGATCGAGGGATGGGGCTTGCGGTCGAGGTGCATGATTTTCCGCTGGTCGTTCTCCAGATTCTGAATCCGCATCGTCGAGGAGATCATCTCCCGCGAGGTGCCGAAGTGGTAGAACTCGCCACCCGCCAAGGGTACGATAGCCACCCTTAACTGTCGCAGTTCCTCGTCGGCAATCAGCGGGTCGGTGCCCAGGGCGCAGCCGAACTCGCTATAGAGGTCGTATTCCTTAAGATCCCTAGAAGCCCTAGATATCCTAGGATCCCTAGGATTGCCTATACTCCTATCCATCAGCAATTTAACCGCCCTGTCACTCAACAGCCAAACACCGATATCTGTCAGATAGAAATGATCCTTTTGCAGTTCGCTGAGCGTCTGCACTGACGGTTTCTGAAGCATTTGCTTCAGGACGGACGGTGTACGTCGGCTGCTCACGAACACACCGTGATTCTTGGCCACGGAGGCATCGAGCCACAGGCCGTAGCACACCACGTCGGCCTCTGGTATGGACTGTAGGGGCTGGTTGGCCCGTATCAGCACGTCACCACTCACCACCATCGTATGGATGGGGTCAGGAGCCGCCTGCATCATCTTCTCATAGAGCGGCAACTGGACACTCAGCAGATTCTGGGAAAGCCTTTGTCCACGCTCCCACCGGAACACGGGCAACGGCATCAGCACCTTACCCGATACGGCATAACTGGGCAGCCGCTTGCTCTGTCCACCAGCATGTATCAAGATACGCTTCTCTTTCGATAACCACGCGTCGAAGTCGCCCGCATCCTCCGCACGACAGCATGCTTGCAGGAGCCACGTCGTACCTCCCCCACTGCCAAGACGATGGCCGATGGGATCACAGGTACAGAAATACTCGTCACGGCTCAGACCCGTCACGTCGTGGAAACTGCCTATCAGGTTCGGGGGCAATGACAACAGTTTCTTCATCGGCCTAATCCTTCTTCCGGTTACGGTATTCTATGGCGAGAATGCCCAACAGGATCAGCACCAGCAGACAGAAGGCGATATAGGCAATCGTCTCCGTCGTGCTCACCGACTTCGGGAAGAAGGCGAGTTCCACCTGATGCTTACCCGGCTGAATCTGGATGGCGCGCAGGATATAATCGACGCGGCCCAGTTCCACGGGCTGACCATCGACGGTAGCCGTCCATCCGGGATAGTAGATCTCAGAGAACACCAGCACGCCGCCCTTGCCGCTGTTCACGTCGTAGGCCAGACGGTTGGGCTCATACGAGGCGATGGTGACGATGCTGGCCGTATCCTGTGCGGCGGCCTCACCGAGTTGCGCCTTGAACTTCGCATCGGCCACGGCCTGATGGCGCAGGTCGAGTTTGCCCACGGCAGCCAGTTCCTCGTTGGCGTTATTCACATAGTCGAGTTGATCCACGAACCACGCATTGCCATAGGCGTATGGATTCTGGATGGGCACGGTCTGCCCCCCTTCCAAGGGGAAGATGAAGTAGCGCGTGTTGAGCATGTTCAGTACCGGACAGATGCTGTCGCCGTTCACCTGCGTCATGTCGCCCGCCGCCTCACTGACGGCTCCTAAGAGTGCCTGCATCTCTGGCGAGATATAGGCTTCGATCATCTCCTGATAACGGCGCAGCTTGGCAGCGTGGTAGCCGCCGATGCTCTTATGATAGTAACTCGTCTCGTTCTCGTTGAAGGTGTTAGAGGCGAGGTTCAGCACGCGGTAGTCGAGACTCTGGTCGCGCAGGATCAGTTCGTCGGTCTGTGTCTTCTGCTGCGGAGCCTCGCGCTCCGACTTCGGCACGAACATCTCGTCGTTCAGGTAGCGCTTGTTCACCGTCCACAGATCAACCAGACAGAGCACCAGGATAATACCCACGGCATATTCCTTCTTCAGTTTGCCATAGGCAAAGGCCAGCAGGATGCCCGTACCAACCAGAATGATATAGAACGAGCGCAGGGCATCGGCCGTAAACACCGCCTGGCGCATCTCCGTCAGATTGGCCACCAACGGCTGGATATACTCTGCCGGCAGACTCTGGATGGCCCGCATCTCACCAGAGGAGATGAAACTGTCGAAGAACAACGAGGGCATCAGCGAAAAGAGCAAGGCGATGCCACCCGTCAGTGCGAAACTGATAAGTATGTATTTGTTGACAGTTGACTGTTTACAGTTGACAGTTGACTGTTTACAGTTGACAGTTGACTGTTTACAGTTGACAGTTGACTGTTTATGGTTTACAGATGATTTGTCTGTTCCCTCCTGGTTATCACCTGTAAACTGTAAACCGTAAACTGTAAACACCTCTCTCAGCGCGAGCATGGCCAGCAGGGGAATGGTGAACTCAGCAATGACCAGTATCGAGGCCACCGTACGGAACTTGGCGTACATCGGCACATAGTCGAGGAAGAAGTCCGTGAAGCCCATGAAGTTCTTTCCCCAGGAGAGCAGGATGGAGAGGATGGTCGCTGCCAGCAGCGCCCACTTCACGGGACCCTTCACGATGAACAGTCCGAGGATGAAGAGCATCATCACAAAAGCCCCTACATATACAGGTCCGCTCGTGCCGGGCTGCTCACCCCAGTACTGACCCAGTTGCTGATAGATGGGCAGGAAGTCGTTATCAGCATGTTCCATGGCCTTCTCACTCTGGGAAAGCGGTACCGAGGCACCACCCTTCGTATTCGGGATCAGCAGCGTCCACGTCTCGCCGATGCCGTAACTCCACTGTGTGATATAGTCACGGTCCAGTCCGCTGCTGGTCTGGTTCGCGCTGTTCGCCTTCACCAGTTCACTCTTGCCACGCATCGACTCCTGACTGTACTGCCACGTATGGTAGAGGTTCGAGAGGTTGATGCAGATGCCTATCAAGGCACCAACGACACAGATGCCCGTGGCCTTCAGGAAACGCGCCATCTCATGCTTCTGGATGGCTTCCACCAGCCAGGCGATTACCAGGAAGAGAACGATGAACAGATAATAATAGGTCATCTGTATGTGGTTGGCGTTGATCTCGAAGGCCGTGAACACCGCCGTCAAGAGCAGTCCCCACAGGTATCTGCCCTTATAGGCCAGCACGATACCGGCGATCAGAGGCGGCAGGTAGGCCAGTGCCCACACCTTCCAGATGTGTCCGGCGGCAATGATGATCAGGAAATACGTGGAGAAAGCCCAGATGATGGCGCCGAGGGCTGCCAGATGCTGACGGAAGTCGAACGCCCTCAACAGGATATAGAAGCCCAGAAGATAGGCAAACACGAACCACACATTCTCCGGCAGCCACAGGTGATAGGCGTTCACCGCCTTCGTCAACAGGTCTGTAGAACCGTACGACGGTGCCATCTGGTAGGTCGGCATACCGCCGAACAGGGCATTCGTCCAGCGCGAGCGCTCACCCGTCTTCTGTAGATACTCGATGCCCTCCTGCCCTGCACCGCGTCCCGCCGAGGCATCATGACGATAGAGGATACGCCCCTCGATATCGGCAGGAAAGAAGTAGGCAAAGGCCAGTACGGCAAACAATAGCACTGCCAACACGTCGGGCAGGCATTTTTTCAATAGTGTCATAACTTGCAAGTTCTTAATTCTGCTGCAAAGATACAAATAAAATAAGAATTAAGAATTAAGAATTAAGAATTATTTTGTACCTTTGCAGCGATTATGGAAGAAAATGTCATCACCAGCGTACAGAATGCCCGCGTGAAGCACGTCGTGGCCCTCCAGCAGAAGTCTTCGCTCCGCCGTGAGGAAGGGCTCTTCGTCGTTGAGGGACAGCGCGAGATCGAGCACTGCATAGGCTGTGGCTACGAGGTCGTGGAACTTTTTCTTCTGAAGGGGCGCGAGGCTTGCTCCTGTGCCGGGTCTGTTCTCGCAACCCCGCACCACCGTACCTCCGTTCCCCCGACCTACGTTACTCCGCAGGTCTATGAGAAGATGGCCTATCGCGAGTCGACCGAGGGAATCATTGCCGTGGCCAGAGCAAAGGGACATCAACTGAAGGATCTTCAGTTACGCAAGCCAAACCCGCTGATTGTGGTCTTGGAGCGTGTGGAGAAGCCTGGCAACCTGGGCGCCATCCTGCGCACGGCAGAGGCGGCAGGCGTGGATGCCGTCATCGTGTGCGACCCATTGACCGACCTCTATAACCCCAACCTCATCCGTGCCAGCATCGGGGGCGTGTTCAGCGTGCCTACAGCGGCTTGCACCTCCCAGGACTGCATCGCTTTCCTCAAGGCGCAGGGCATCAGCATCCTGACGGCACAACTGCAGGACTCCTACGAATACTACGACTACGACATGCGACGGGCCACGGCCATCGTGATGGGCACGGAATCGACAGGACTCACCCAACAATGGCGCGAGGCTGCCGATGCCCATATCCGCATCCCCATGCTGGGAGGGCTCGACTCGCTCAACGTTAGTGTTAGTGCAGCCATCCTCATGTACGAGGCCGTCCGCCAGCGCCACCAGCAAAAAACAAGCAAATGATCACGAATAGTATTTATCAAACATAGAGTTACTAAATAAAAGAAACCGATATATGAAGATTGGAATGATTGTAGCAATGGACAAGGAGTACAAGCAACTCCGTCCATTATTCCCCGAAGACAAGTTAATCCTGCAGAAGAGCGGCATAGCCACCGTCAATGCAGCCATACAGACGGTAGAGATGATCCGCCAGTACAAGCCCGACTGCATCATCTCCAGCGGTTGTGCCGGTGGTAACGGCGAGGACATCAATCTGCAGGATGTGGTGGTGAGTTCGGAACTGACCTACCACGATGTGTATTGCGGAAAGGCCATCGACGACGGCACCATCTACGGTCAGGTGCAAGGATTGCCTGCCCGTTATCAGGCCGACCCTTATCTGCTGGAGAAGGCCATTCAGGCCGGTGCCAAGCCCGGTCTCGTCGTCACCGGCGACTGGTTTGTGGATTCCAAGGAGAAGATGCGCGAGATTATCGGGCACTTCCCTGAGGCCAAAGCCGTCGATATGGAGTCGTGCGCCATCGCCCAGGTGTGCCACATCTACAAGGTGCCGTTCATCTCCTTCCGCGTCATCAGCGACATCCCCCTGCGCGACACCGATGCCTCGATGTATCACAATTTCTGGGACACCGTTGCCGAGAACTCATTCCAAGTCACAAAGACCTTCATCGAGAGTCTGTAAACTGTAAACAATAAACAGTAATCAACAATATGGAAGTCATACAAAGTTTCACCATCGACCATACCCACCTGAAGCCGGGTATCTATGTCTCACGCGAAGACAAAGGCTTTACCACATTCGACCTGCGCATTACGGAGCCCAACAAGGAGCCAGCCGTAGCCCCCGCAGCCATACACAGTCTGGAGCACCTGATGGCCACATGGTTCCGCAACAGCGAAGCCAAGGAGGATGTGGTGTATGTGGGCCCGATGGGCTGTCTCACGGGTATGTATATCATCATGACGGGAGCCTACACCGTGGAGGACATGCACCGCCTCACGATCGAGTGCCTGAAGTGGATCCTCACGCAAGACGAGGTGCCCGCCACCGAGCCGCAGACCTGCGGCAACTACCTGCTCCACGACCTGCCGATGTGCAAGTGGGAGAGCGCGCGCTACCTCGACCGTCTGCAGCACGATTTCCACTGCGAATATACCAAACTGCAGATCACCCTCGACGACGGCCGGGTCTTCGCCGACGCCTGACAAAATGAATCCCCCGCCAGTTGGCGAGGGATTCATTTTTATACCTTGTTTGCCTTTTTACGCTGGTCGTGGTCGAGGATGGTCTTGCGCATGCGCATCGACTTCGGCGTCACCTCCACCAACTCGTCCTGCTTGATATACTCCAGACACTCCTCCAGACTCATCACGGTCTTCGGGATGATACGGGCCTTCTCGTCAGTACCCGAGGCACGCACGTTAGTCAGTTGCTTGGCCTTGCAGACATTCACCACGAGGTCGTTGTCGTGCACGTGCTCGCCTACCACCTGTCCGGCATACACGTCCTCACCCGGGTCGATGAAGAACTTGCCGCGGTCCTGCAGTTTGTCGATGGCGTAGGCAAAGGCGTTGCCCGTATCCATCGAGATCATCGAGCCGTTCACGCGGCGCTCTATCTCACCCTTATACGGCTGGTACTCCTTGAAGCGGTGGGCCATGATGGCCTCACCCTGGCTGGCCGTCAGCACATTCGTGCGCAGACCGATAATACCGCGCGAGGGGATATCGAACTCGATGTTCACGCGCTCGCCCTGGTTGTCCATCGACGTCATCTCACCCTTACGGCGCGTCACCATGTCGATCATCTTCGAGGAGAACTCCTCGGGCACGTTGATCGTCAGTTCCTCGATGGGCTCATATTTCTGACCGTCGATTTCCTTATAAATGACCTGCGGCTGTCCCACCTGCAGTTCGTAGCCCTCACGGCGCATGGTCTCCACCAACACGGAGAGATGCAGCACGCCGCGCCCCGACACGATCCACTTATCAGTAGAGTCCTCGAAGGGCTCCACGCGCAGGGCGAGGTTTTTCTCCAACTCCTTCTCCAGGCGGTCGTTGATGTGGCGCGAGGTCACATACTTACCCTCCTTGCCGAAGAAGGGCGAGTCGTTGATGGTGAAGAGCATCGACATCGTGGGCTCGTCGATGGCGATGGGCGGCAGCGGCTCCGGGTTCTCCAGATCGCAGATGGTGTCGCCGATCTCGAACTTCTCCAGTCCGATGACGGCACAGATGTCACCGCAATCGACGCTCTCCGTACGTACGTGCGTCATACCCTCGAAGGTGTGCAGTTCCTTGATCTTCGTCTTCTCCATTGTTCCGTCGCGGTGGGCGATGGTCACCTGCATGCCGTCTTTCAGTTGTCCGCGATGCACACGGCCCACGGCGATTCGGCCCTGGTAACTCGAGTAGTCGAGGCTGGTGATCAGCATCTGGGGCGTGCCCTCGATCTGCTGCGGGGCAGGGATCACCTCGATGATCTTGTCGAGCAGATAGGTGATGTCGGTGGTGGGCTTGTTGAAGTCCTCACCCATCCAGCCGTTCTTGGCGGAGCCATACACCACGGGGAAGTCGAGTTGGTCCTCGGTGGCGTTCAGCGAGAACATCAGGTCGAACACCATCTCATACACCTCCTCAGGGCGGCAGTTGGGCTTATCCACCTTGTTCACCACCACGATGGGCTTCAGTCCGATCTGCAGGGCCTTCTGCAGCACGAAGCGCGTCTGCGGCATCGGCCCCTCGAAGGCATCGACGAGCAGCAGACAGCCGTCGGCCATGTTGAGCACGCGCTCCACCTCACCGCCGAAATCCGAGTGTCCCGGCGTGTCAATGATATTGATCTTCACCCCTTTCCAGGTGATACTGACATTCTTGGAAAGAATCGTAATGCCACGCTCGCGCTCCAGGTCGTTGGCGTCGAGCACCTGACTCGACAGGTTCTGTCCCTCACGGAAGAGATTGCCTGCCAGCATCATCTTATCGACCAGGGTCGTCTTACCATGATCGACATGCGCTATAATGGCGATATTTCTGATATCCTGCATACCTAATTTATTAAAAACGGCTGCAAAGGTACGAATATTTTTCGAAAAAGTTTGCAGTATCGAAAAAAAGTTGTACCTTTGCAGCCGCATTTCGGAAAATCCGGAGCATCCGACGACGTAAACCGCCTGGTGATTAGGGTGAAGCGCGTCCGAAAGATGTATTAGCAACAACAATTTAATCACATTCAAAACTATGTATTTAGACAAAGCCAAGAAGGAAGAGATTTTCGGTAAGTATGGCAAGAGTGCCACAGACACTGGTTCTGCTGAGGCTCAGATCGCCCTCTTCTCCTATCGTATCTCTCACCTGACGGAGCACCTGAAGAAGAATCACAAGGACCACAACACCGCCCGCTCGCTGACCATGCTCGTCGGTAAGCGCCGCAAGTTGCTGAAGTATCTGTACACGAACGACATCAATCGTTATCGTGCCATCATCAAGGCCCTCGGTCTTCGTAAGTAAAATCTCAATAAAGGCTCGCAAGATTTGCGGGCCTTTTTCTGGTTATGGCAGCAGATAAACAAAAGGAGTCTCTGCCACGATCTATACCCGGAAACTGAACGCCCAGCAGCAACTCGAAAGTCGGTGCCATCATCATTTACCCTTCAGCCAGCATATAACCGTCTGATTTTCAAACCAATCGGCTGAAGGGAAAATCGGGCGACATAAGTTTGACCTATACCAAGACCGTGGCCTCAACTACAGAGAGGTTTTCCTTAGGAGGCAATTCGCACGAATTTGACTTCCGTCAAACGATCATTTGACAGTTGTCAAACGTTCGTTTGACGGAAGTCAAATTATTATTAAGTGCCACTATAGGAAGGAAAGTTGCTTTAACCTGACGGATACGCCTACCTGTCTGGAAAGAAACTGCTTAAACACCCGACAGCACTTTATATCTGCGTTGGAGTGCCACCAAGACACTGCGCTCTGCCAGGGGGTTCAGTCCTCTGAATGTAGTACGACTCTTCAGTTCTGACAAAGGCATTTCCAACAAGAGTTTTGCAATGCATTCGTCAGCAAAGGAGTTTGACACCACGTTGACGCCCGTAAAGTCCAGCACCACCTTCTCTTCACCGTTGATGAGCGGCAGAAGTTTCTCTCGCAGTTTCTTCCCCATGTCACGGGTCCCGAAATCTGTTCCGTACTCTATGAACTTAAATTCTACCATAGCGATTCCAATTCTCCTGTTTCCACAAATGCTTCGTTAAACTCCTCAGCGGCATCAGCGCGGTAATCCACTATCTGATTGGGATCGATCTCCTCGCCTGTGCCGATCTCCATGTAAATGAGAGTGCCCTGCCAGAAGCCGTTCTTGATGACCGACGTATTACCGTCTTTGATGATAAGTTTATGATTACCAGAATGCAGGACAAACTTCTTGCCAATACTATCTACAAGCCTTGATGTGGTATAAAGCCCAAAGCCCATGCCTTTGCCGTCGGTGATGGTGTCCTCCAAGCACAACTTCAGAGCGTCAGCCTCAGTGATGTCCTTATATTTCTCATTCTCTGCAAGCGATGCCCGAATGCCCATCCCGTCGTCGGCAATCAGTATGCGAAGCACCTTGCGCTCATCGTCATACTGCGTCATGGCTGTGCCCAACGGCTTGCCGGAATGGATATGCACATTGTCCATCATCTCATAGAGACAATAACTCAAAGCCTGTAGCACGCTGACTTCGATTTCGAAGTGAGAAGTCATGGCTTTTATCACGTCACGATAAACCGCGTTTAACGTCTGGGCATCGAACACATCTATGGAGACGTTCTCCATTCCTTTAAAGTACTTATCTAGAATAAATGCTACATCCATGATGGCCTCTCATTTCTGCTGCAAAGATACACAATATTCGTGAATTAACAAAAAATTCCCAGAGATATTATACAATCTTTCATCCTCAAACTTAGGGAACAGTCCCCAGAAAAAAGTGTTCGTGATCATGGCATTACCAATACCCGACTCATGAACCTGCTCCATCCGAGTTACCCAGTATATCATGAGCCAACATCCACCGAGCAAAAGAATCCACATCAATCATTTCCTGATAAGAGCCATTACGCGTTGATTCTTCTACATCACTCATTACTTTCTGAATATAGTCTAGTCTGTTTCCCGTAATATTTTTTGTATCTGGATAC
>FLNY01001006.1_pt1 | contig 33040 bp, 27 predicted proteins | sample 1140381 | NCBI WGS metagenome assembly FLNY01 (sample SAMEA3878172, study PRJEB12797) | bioreactor metagenome | biome: Moose rumen | place: Sweden | collected 2011-10 | reverse complement strand
GAGAGTAGTGGTATGTTTATCTTTCCTGTTTGCATATTCCTATTGTCCGGCAATGGTGTTGATGATGGCTACGATGTCGCTGATGTCCACTTTTTTGTCGTTGTTCACGTCGGCGAATCGATATGTTGCTGTTCCTGCAATTTGGTTGATGACCGCTACGATGTCGCTGATGTCCACGTTTCCGTCCTCGTTGACGTCGCCGATCTTCGTGTCAGGCTCGTCGTCTTCAATATCTTCCGACAGCTCTCCAGTGTCTTCCATCACTTTCTTCACTTCTTCCTGTGTCAGTGCGTAGTTGTAGATTCTGAAGTCGTCCATTCTGCCATTGAAGAGTGGGTCTCCCGTGAACATGCTCCTTCCGATGAAGCAAAGTGACGGCATGATGTCTGATGGCTTGATTGTGAAGTTGTCGTCAGCCGCCTTCTCTTCTCCTCCGACGTAGAATTTCACGCTCACTTTTCCCGTAGTTTGGTCAGGCTGTATGGTGATGGCGATGTGTCTCCAAGCGCTTGCAGACAGTTTTCCAGTGCTGATAATCTGCTCATCCCCTTTGTCCTTCATCACGAATCGCATCTCGCTGCCGTTGCTCGGACATAGGAACATATACTGTTCGGTGCCGTTGCCGAAGTCGAAAATGCGCTGCCAGTTATTTCCTCCCGACCATCTCACCCACATGCAGACGGTCATGGAGTCGAGCCCTGCGGTGGAGTAGGGTATCATGGCGTATGATTTCCCGTCGAAGGTGAACGACTTGGTTCCAGACTTCACGGTTGCAGTCAGCGTGTTGTAGGATTCGTTGCCATATAGCGACGCGTCCATGTGGTTGGGCGACTTGTCCTTGAGGTCCCCGTCGAACTGCAGCTGGCATATGAGCGCTTTCTTGCTCTTGATTATTGCCTTAGCCTCCTCTGAGTGTTTCGAACGGTTTCCGGCATGGTCGACCGCATACACTTTGTATGTGTATTCAATCCCGGGCAATGCCGTGTTGTCCGTGAATGATGTGATGGTGTCGTTGCGTCCGATGGTGTTCCATTCCTTTCCGTCGTTACGTAGAATGGTGTAGCTTTCGATGTCCTCGTCGTCGGGTGCAGTCCAGTTGAGAGAGATGCTTGCGGTCCTGGCCTTCGTCGAGAGTGCTGTTGGTGCATCCGGTGCCATTGTTTCGGCTTTTGCGTCGGTCGGCATGAATCTCCAGAGGTATTTCTTGAGGTTTGCCGTGGTGGTATTTTCCGACGGTTCAGTCATAAGGCTGACGTTGGCTCCAGTTGTTGTGCTTCCGCAATAGAGGTATTTGTTTGAGAGCCTGCTGATGATGAAGTAATATCCGTCCTGAGCGTATTTGAGATACCACTGCTCGTTTGCAGCGTGTCCTGCGTCGAAGCAAATGACACCAGCTCCGGAGTTGAGGTTGTTGTTGAGCACGTTGAGATGTGTTTTTGTGATTGCAGCGCTTGTGTTTGCGTTGTCGATGAACCAGTAAGAAATGTCTCCGTCGGTGTATCCAGGGTAGACTTTCCACTGCTGTGTTGTCCCGCTGGTCTTTCTGGTGGTGCTCTGCACGTTTCCAGATCCGTTGAATGTGAGCATCTTACGACTTGACGCGTTCATGATTTGGTATGTTCCGTTGATTTCTCCCGGCGCGACGTCCTCTCCCCATGTGATGTCGAAAAGCCGTTCCGCGTTGATTTGTCCCTTCTGATATCCCGTTCCGCCTGGAATGTCGTAGACGTACATACGAGTGGGTCCGTATCCGTTGACAAAAACGTCCTTCGTCTGGCTGATGAATGCATAAGACGCGCTGTTGGCCTGTCTTTCGGATGATCCCATGAAACCGTGTACTTCGCCGGTCTTCTCGTTTCGGTAGACAGCTGCGCTAGTCCATGTCGGTCTGCTTTCTCCGTATCCGATTCGTACGCCTTCATTGGAGTCGATGCAGAATTGTCCTCTTGCCTTGCTGTCGAATCCCCACCAGATACCGTTTTCCATACCGTACTGAACTCCGACGATAGCCTCTCCGACATTGTGGAGCTCGTCAGCAGTCGCCACCTTTCCGTCGGCTTTCACTTTTTGGAAGAAGTTTGCGTAGTTGTCGAATGATCCGGCCAGCTGGTGTGTGTTACCCTCGTCCACGTAGTCGAGGCAGAAGTTGTACCAAGACAGTGCCTGGTCGCAGTTGAGCGTGTTACCTCCGCAGACACGAATTCCGTCGAAGAACGGGTCCTGCTTGATGAGTCTGCATATTTCCTTCATGCTAGCCTGTGTGCCCTGTCCCCATGCGGTGTAGTCAGGCTCGTTGAATGGTGCGATGCTGATGACCTCCACTCCACATTCCTTCGCATATGCCACGCTAGCCTTGATGAGCTTGTACCATGCCTGCGGCTTGTTGAGGTAGATAGACTGGTAGTTGGCGTAGTTTTCATCAGAAAGTGCATCCTCCTGGTCGTTGTTGATTTCCACCTGGTTGCATCCGGTGAGCAGAATATTCTTGCATCTACTTCTCATAGCGCTCTTTTGCTTCTCTGTCAGAGAGAATGTTCCGTCTCCGTTGTCGATGACCTCAGCAGTAGGTTGGAATGATATACGTCCGGTTTCGAAATTCCCTTTTCCGATGTGAGCGATACCACGGTTCACGTTGTAATCCCAGTTCCATGCGGTGTCCATACCCCATTTGACGCGGAACTCCTTGCCTTCGTCGGTTACATCGAATGGTACGTTCACGGTTGCCGGTTTCAAAGCTTTCATGAAGTCTGCTCCAGTCTGAGCCAGAGATGTAGTGGAAAATATAGCTGTTGCTGCCATCAGCAGCGTGATTTGTTTGGTTCTCTTCATTGTCGGTAGGGGTGTTGTTGTATGGTTTGTTATTATAGGCTTTGTCAGCCATGTGTGTTGCCGGAATAATTGGTTGATTCTTCCGTCATCAGGCAAAGTTAATAAAAAGGTTTGGTATGACAAAGAAAATCTGCAAAGAAAATGAGTAAAGCCGTAAATTTTAGAAGATATGCAGTAGGTGGTGGCAGATGAGACAAGAATCGGCGCAGTTGTATGTCTGCACCGATTTGTTATGGTTTATGATGTGATAATCCAAAAACTATGTGTTTAGAGAGATGTCTGTTTCCTCCTGGGCTTTATGTTTTACGAAAAGACCGTTATCAGAATGGTAGTCCTACTGCGAAGTGGAAAGTGAAATCCCGGCTGAAATTGGGGTGTAGGAGAGGGTAGTGTTCCTTTCCGTGGTACGCCGGGTCGATTGCCTTCATACCAGCGTCGAACCTGAGGGTGAAGAAGTCGAGAGATAATCTGAGTCCGATACCGTAGCTGAACGCGATTTGTCTGAGGAACTTGTCGAATCTGAACTCCCCTTCCGGCTGGTCCTCATATCTTCTGATCGTCCAGATGTTACCTCCGTCGATGAAAATAGCCCCGTTGATTTTCCAGAAGAGGAATGTTCTCCATTCCAGGCTCATGTCGAGTTTGATGTCTCCACTTTGGTTGATGAAGTTGATGGCGTTGTCATGTCGGTTGTATCCACCAGGTCCAAGAGAGCGTACGGACCATCCTCTGACGCTGTTGGCACCTCCAGCGAAGTATCGTTTCTCGAACGGCAGTACGTCGGTGTTTCCGTATGGAATTGCCACTCCCATGCCGAGGTGCATAGCGAAAGAGTTGTTGTGGTCGATGACGATGCTTTTGGAGATGTCGATGTCTCCCCTAACGTACTGCGCGTATGCGATTCCGCAGAATGTTCTGTGTCCCTGGTTGTCATGGTTTCCTCCGAAAATGCTAGTGTACGCGTTGAGCAGGTTTCCAGAAGTCTCGATGTTTCCCCTGACGACGAGTGCGTTTTTTCCGTAAGTGGAAATCATGGATGTTCCCAGCGAGTTGTATATGAAGTTGAATCCCAGTTTCGTGATGAGCAGGTTTTCGTAGTTGTATCTGAGAATGGCGTTCTGCTTACCAATAGAGTCGAGGTACTGCTCCCTGAAAGTAGATGAAATCCAAGGCATGTTGATGTAGTTGACCTCTAGCAGGTCGAATCTGTTTTGGAAGTGCTGATTCTTGCTTTGCCATCTGTATCTCCAAGCCGCAGTGAGCACACGTCTGTTGAACTCAGGTCTGTCCTGATAGTTGAACTGCATAGAGATCTCCGATGTAGCCTTGTGTGTGGCACCGAATCTCTTGCTGATATAAGGCAGTAGGAATCCCGGGAATCCGATTCTAGCCTCAGCTCCGAACTCCTTGTAGCTGTTACCCTCGTATCCTTCAAGCCCAGTGATTGCCTCGTATGCCCCTCTGAGTTTGAGAGACAGGGTTTCGCTTCCCTTGAAGAGGTTTCTGTGCTGGTAAGTAGTTGATACCGCCGCTCCGAGGTCACCGGCCGTGTTTGTTCCTTCAATATCGAAGCTGACAGACTGTGGGAGTGCGTGGTTGAGGATGATGTCGCAGTCGATGCTGTCCTGTAGTTCGGAAGGGTACAGTCTGATGTTAGAGTAGGCGATAGCTCCCAGCCTTGTGAAGTTGTTGTACGTCTGGCTTTGTGTGTCGTCGTTGTATAGTTGTCCTTTGATGAATGCTGTGTTGCTGGTGAGCAGGTTAGGCCGGAATCTGAGCTTGTCCTTGTAAATGATTCTGCTTCCTTCGTGGTATATGGTGTCGGTTTTTCCCTCCTGGTTCATATCGACGAGGTATGTGATGTCGTCTATATGGAAGTTCGGGTGCGGTTCCGGCTCAGTCTGTGCGTTTTCCTGATGCAGGGCCACGTTCATAGTGAGGTCGACGTCCCTGCTTCCAATAAGCGTGTCAGCTCGGAAAGTGATGTATTCCTTGTTGAACTTATAGTATCCGTTGTTACGCAGGTTCTTAGTAATCCTTTTTCGTTCGTTGTTCAGGATGTTGATGTCGAGAGGGGAGTCCGTTTTGATGAGGCTATTCGCCGTGTCCGTTCCGTTGATGATGCTGTTGAGAATGGAGTCCTGCACCTCCCGTCGAATGGTGTGTATGCGGAAGCATTCCCCCGGTGTGACGTGGTATGTCAGGACGGCCCTTTTCCTTTCCACCATCATTGTTGTGTCGACGGAGCTGTGGAAGAATCCTGCGTTGTTGAGCACCTTGTTCATGTCCGTGATGGTTGCCGTGACCTTCGCAGTGTCGATGATAGCCGGCGGCTCTCCGATTTTCCGTAGGATGTTTGCTCCTTTGCTTTTGCTCTCCGGCTTAGTAGCGCAGTACATTCTCATAGGCACTTTCAGTCCGAACCACTTGGTGTTTGGCTGTTGCTTCACATATCCAGCGAGATCCATCTTCTTTGTTGCGTTCTCGTCTTCAGAGACCACGTTCACCTTCTTGAGATAGTATCCGTCCTCAGGAATGTATTTGTCGATGGAGCAGCAGTCCAGCAGGATTACTGCCAGAATCGCGATAGTGATATGTGAGAGAATCTTTCTCATACTGTTGCAAAGTTACAACAATTATCTTTTATCTCCTTAGTTTTCTATGCGTATTTGTTTCTTCTGAACTCAGAGCAGACAACGGCTGTAGCGACAGCCACGTTGAGGGAGTCGGCCTGTTGGTTATGCTTGCTGAAATTAGGGATGGTGATTCTTTGGTTGACGAGGCTGGCTACTGCGTCGCTGATACCGTTTCCCTCGTTTCCCATGACGATGACTCCGTGGTTAGGCAGTTGTTGGGTGTAGATGTTGCCTCCGTCGAGGAACGTTCCAAATACCGGTACATCCACAGGCATAGATTTGAGTAAATCGGGCAGGTTGACTTCGTGTATGTTGACACGTGCAATGCTTCCCATCGTAGCCTGAATGACTTTTGGGCTGAACACATCTGCCGTACCTCTCGCGCAAATCACGTCTGAAATACCGAACCAGTCAGCGAGCCTAATGATCGTTCCCACGTTTCCCGGATTCTGTACCCCGTCGAGAGCGATGCAGATGTCGTCCTCAGCAGCTTTGACCAGTTCTGCATACCCCAGTTCTATGTTGTTTTTCTGCTTTGGTAGTTCGAAGATTGCCAGCACCTGCTGCGGATGCTCCTGGAAGCTGACCTTCTGTAGTTCTTCGTTCGACACCACATCGCACTCCACACCCTCCGGGATGTTGATTCCACAGTGTAGCCACTCATCCAGACAGCACAGATAGCTGCATGAGAATCTTTCCATCAATTCGCCCACGACCTTGGGTCCCTCAGCCACGAAAAGTCCGTGGCTCAGTCGGTATTTCCGGTGTTCGAGTGACCGCACCAGCTTTATCTTATTCTTGGAAAACATATGCTAATTTCTTTGACCATTCAAAAAAAACACATTCAGCAGTCCTAAAGAGGTTTGCCGTTGTGAGAAGCACGGCCATGTTCGATGGTGATCGTTCCTCCGAGCCATTCCGTCATTGCGATTTCCCCTTTGAGCGGATAATAGTTGACGAGCTGTCCGTCAATGATTTCGACGACATGATTGACGAGTCTTTTGTTGCCGATGATGAGGTAGTTAGCGGCAACCCTACGGAAATTGTTGGAAGGGTTCAAATTATAGAGTTGAGAGTTTAGAGTTGAGAGTGATTTTAGTTTGGATTATAGAGATTAAATGGGATTCGGATGATAAAGTAAACCTTGAAAGGGCTTCTCTATTGTCGTCGGTTGGATGGTGAGGTTCTCCTTCCCGGTTGTGGCCTTCGTTGCTGGTTCTGTCCACCTTGCTGGTTCTGCTGTCTTCCCTGCTGTATGGACTGTCTTCTCTGAGTAGGAGCCTGCTGCTGAACTTCCGGCGTGCGTCGTATCTTGATGTCCTTCACCTCGTTCTTTCTGTCGACTGGTTTTTTCGGTTGTGCAGTTGATCCAGTCGGTACGCTGTCAGACAGAACGACAGACGGTATGGCAGGTGATTCCTCGTTCTGACGCGGTGTCTCGTTGACGATCGTGTCGACGTTGATCGAGTCAGTCTGAGTTGTGTCAGCCTTCTCTTGTATATGCATACGTATGAGTGATATTCCGTTGATGACGCACATACTCTTGGTCTGCTGTTGCTCCGCCTTAAAGTAGAAGAATCCGCTGATGTCGCTGATTTCCTCCTGTGCAGCCTGTGATATGTCGATTCTCTGAATGCTGCTTCCACGCGGCTGACAAGTCTGGCTGTATGTCATCCCGTCCTTTGTCCTGATGGTCAAAGCCATGTAGAGAGTAGCGGCCGCGCTTCTGTCCTCCTTGATGAACTTGACGTCTGCATTGAGAATGAAGTGGTCAGAAGGGTGGTAGCTTGAGTCCGCCTTGAGGGTGAATCGTCCGAGGCAGAGTAGCGGCTGTGGTCTGAGCACGATGAGCGGCTGTCCGGTCCAGATATTTGACGTGTCTCCCTCGCTGTAGATAGATGTCATCTCCGCGCTACCCACCTTCGCCTGCAATTCCTCGTCCTCCGCCTTGAGTTGTTTCTCCAAGTCCTTATATATGGCTTGCAGCTGGTCAGGATTCTCACAGTACCAGACCATAGCCGAGTCGAACATCTCCGAGTCGATTCCGTGCTTCTTGAGCACAGACAAGAGGAGCTTTTCGCTGTTGATATATTCTCCCTGGTCGGTTGAGCCTACCATAGCCTGTGCCTTATGATAATCGTATAGAATTCGTTGCATCTTCCCTTTGGACGGCACACCGTCAGGTCGTCCGCTGCAAGCGCAGAGGATGATAGCGACGAAAAGTGTGATGATGAATGGGAAGCGCATGCTGTTTGAGGAGTTATTGGGTACTTGTTTCTTTTTCCGGATATTCCGGACTTCCCGGATATTCCGGAGATTATGTGGACGGATTATGTATTATTGGTTGGAGGGAGCGTCGGATTGAGTCAGTTCTTTCTCTTTTTCCTTTTTCTCAGATGAAAGAGAAATGGCGAGCCGCTTGTGGTAGAAGATGAAGAGGGCTACGATAGAGCAGCTGATGACGGCGTCTGCGAAGTTGAAAATAGCAGAGAAGAAAATGCAGTGTTCTCCGGCATCTGGCACGAGAGGTATGCTGTTGACCCATCCCCAGTCAGGCATCTCCCATTCTGCAATAGGGAAATAGAACATATCGACCACACGTCCGAGCATGACGCTGCTGTATCCTTCTTGTGGGCTTACGAATTGTGCCACGTCGGGTGGTGGCGGTGCGTTGAATATGATTCCGTAGAAAAGGCAGTCGATGATGTTTCCCGCCGCTCCCGCCAGCACGAGTGCCATGCAGATGATGAATCCAGTAGGTGCTCCTTTTTTGACGGTTCGAATGATAAACCATCCGATGAGTGCAACGGCGACGATTCGGAAACTGGTGAGGAAATATTTTCCTCCCAGTTCCCATCCGAACGCCATTCCGTTATTTTCGATGAATAGCAGCTTGAACCAGCTGAAAATCTCAATTCTTTCACCGGCATACATGCTTGTCTTCACCGCAATCTTGATAGTCTGGTCGATGACGAGCACCGCCAGAATGATGATTGCCGAGATGAGCAGTTGCTTTTTTTTCTTCGTCATGATTTTGGTCTGGTGTCTTATGCTTTCTCAACCTTGATGACAGCCTTCTTTCCGTCGATTTCGATCTCCTGTCCGTCTTCGGCCTCCCCGGTAGAGAGAGAGTTGGCGAGCACCTGGCTGCAGATGAATTCAGCGTGAGTGTTGACTGCGTCAGAGATTTCCTTGACATCGGAGATGGTGACGTTCACCCTGTCGGTGATATTGAACCCGGACTCTTTTCTTATTGTCTGGATTCGTTTCACGACTTCCCTTGCAATGAACTCGGTCTTGAGTTGTGGGGTGATGTTGATGTCGAGTGCCACGGTGAGTGCTCCCTCGTTCGCGACGGTCCATCCTGGCATATCCTCGCTGATGATTTCCACGTCGTCTAGCTCAATGAGCGCCTCCCCTTCGTCGACCTTCAGGGAGATGCTTCCGTTCTTCTCAAGGGCTGAGATGTCAGTCTGCGACATTTCGTTGACAGCGGCGCTGACGCTCTTCATCTGCTTACCGAACTTCTTTCCCATGACCCGGAAGTTACACTTCACTTTCTTGACGAGCATACCGTCACCGTCTCCGACGAACTCCAGTTCCTTGACGTTGACCTCGTCGAGAATGAGTTGCTTCATCTGGCTGATCCGTTCCCTTGTCTTGGGGTCGTTAGCCGGTATAGCGAGTTTCTGCAGAGGTTGCTTGACGATGATTTGCTCCTTCTTACGCAGTGATAGCACGAGCGATGTGATGGTCTGCGCCATCTCCATCCTGAGTTCGAGCTCCTTGTCCTCATTTCCGTCTGCTTTGGGGAACGAAGCGAGGTGTACCGAGTCTGTGTTCTCTCGTTTTGTGACGCTGTTGAGGTCGTTGAAAAGCATGTCGGCGAAGAACGGTGCGAAGGGTGCGATGAGCTTTGCGATGGTTTCGAGGCACGTGTATAGAGTCTGGTAAGCCGAAAGCTTGTCGTCGTTCATCTCTCCTCCCCAGAATCGTTTTCTGTTGAGTCTGACGTACCAGTTGGACAGGTTGTCGACGACGAATGTCTGAATAAGCCGTCCCGCCTTGGTTGGCTCGTAGTCGTCAAGTCCTTCCGTCACCTTCTCGATGAGAGAGTTGAGTTCCGACAGAATCCACTGGTCGATTTCCGGTCGTTTTTCGAACGGGATGTCCTTTTCGTTGTAGCAGAATCCGTCGACGTTTGCATACATGGCGAAGAACTTATAGCATTCGAATAGTTTACCGAAGAATGTCCTGCTGACTTCCTGCACACCCGCCTCGTCGTAGCTGAGATTGTCCCAAGGCTGTGAGTTGGTGAGCATATACCATCTGACTGCGTCAGAGCCGAATTTCTCGATGTTGTCGAACGGGTTGATCGCGTTACCGAGTCGTTTCGACATTTTTTGTCCGAACTTGTCGAGAACGAGTCCGTTGGATATGACGGCCTTGAACGAAACAGAGTCGAATACCATTGTAGCTATGGCATGTAGAGTGAAGAACCATCCTCTTGTCTGGTCCACTCCCTCAGCGATGAAGTCTGCTGGATAGATGTTTCCGCTGTCGAACTCCTGCTTGTTCTCGAACGGGTAATGGATTTGTGCGTATGGCATGGACCCCGAGTCGAACCAAACGTCGATGAGGTCGAGCTCACGTGTCAGTACGCTTCCTTTAGGTCCGACGAGCTTGATGTTGTCGACGTATGGTCTGTGGAGGTCGATACGGTGGTAGTTCTCCTCGCTCATATCGCCAGGTACGAATCCCTTCTCCTTGAGCGGGTTAGATGTCATGACTCCCGCCGCCACGCTCTTTTCGATTTCGTTGTAGAGTTCCTCCACGCTTCCGATGCAGATTTGCTCCTTCGTGTCCTTGTTTCTCCAGACAGGCAGAGGTGTTCCCCAATATCTTGAGCGACTGAGGTTCCAGTCGTTGAGGTTTTCGAGCCAGTTTCCGAATCGTCCTGTTCCGGTGCTTTCCGGCTTCCAGTTGATGGTCTTGTTGAGTTCGAACATGCGGTCCTTGAGTGCCGTAGAACGTATGAACCAAGAGTCGAGTGGATAGTAGAGTACCGGTTTGTCGGTTCGCCAGCAGTGTGGGTAGTTATGCACGTGCTTCTCGATTCGCAGTGCCGTTCCCGCTTTCTTCATCTCCATGCAGAGTACGATGTTGAGGTCCTCAGCCTTGTTAGCCGCCTTCTCGTCGTATTTTCCGTCCTTGTTGAACTCCGGTGCGTATGCGTTCTTGACGTAGTCTCCCGCATGCGTTGCGTACAGCTCCTTGTTGACGCATTTGTTGACGAAGCTGTCGGCCAGTTCGTCGATGAGATAGTATTTTCCAGTGAGGTCGACCATAGGTCTGGTCTCTCCCCCTTTGTTGATGAGGAAAAGCGACGGTACTCCTGCCGCCCTTCCGACTCTTTGGTCGTCGGCACCGAAAGTGAGTGCGATATGAACGATACCCGTACCGTCGTCTGTAGTGACATAGTCCCCCGGTATGACTCTGAACGCCGCCTCGCTCATTTCGACGAACTGGTCCGATCCGACGGAGAAGATGTTGTCGGGATGTTTTTCGGCGAACTCTTTGATATATTCAGCAGCATTGGCGTCGAGTTTCTCGCACGGTTTGATCCATGGCATGAGCTGCTCGTATCTCATACCGAGCAGATCGCTACCCTTGTAGTGTCCGACGATTCGGTAAGGCACCAGTTTGTTACCGGGCTCAAAATCGTCCATAGGCGCCTCAGCTCCCTCCGGCTTGAAATAGCTGTTGACGAGTGCTTCTGCCATGATGAGGCTTATTTTCTCCGCCGTATAGGGGTTATAAGTCTGTAGGCAGACATAGTCGATTTTTGGTCCGACACAAAGAGCTGTGTTAGATGGCAGTGTCCAAGGTGTAGTGGTCCAAGCGATGAAGCAAGGCGTTCCCCAATTCTCCATCTCCGGCTTCGTGTCGATTGCCTTGAATATGGCCGTAGCGGTAGTGTCCTTGACATCTCGGTAGCATCCCGGCTGGTTGAGCTCATGGCTTGACAGTCCAGTTCCCGCCGCCGGCGAGTAAGGCTGAATGGTATACCCTTTGTATAGTAGGTCCTTGTTGTACAGTTGCTTGAGTAGCCACCATAGCGTCTCAATGTATTTGTTCTCGTAAGTGATGTACGGATGTTCGAGGTCGACCCAGTACCCCATCTTCTCGCTGAGCTCAGTCCACTCGTTGGTGTACATCATGACGTTCTTCCTGCATCGTTCGTTGTACTCCTCGATTGAGATTTTCTTTCCGATGTCCTCCTTTGTGATACCGAGGTCTTTCTCCACTCCGAGTTCGACAGGTAGTCCGTGTGTGTCCCATCCAGCCTTTCTCTTGACCTGGAATCCCTTCATAGTCCGGTATCTGCAGATGGTGTCCTTGAGGCTTCTGGCCATAACGTGGTGAATGCCCGGGTGTCCGTTAGCGGAAGGAGGTCCCTCATAAAAGATGAAAGAAGGGCATCCTTCTCGTTCAGACATACTTCTGTGGAACACATCCTGTTCCTTCCATTTCTCGAGAATCTCTTTATTTACCTCGCTTAAATTCAGTCGCGAGCGTTCTGCAAATTTCATTATTTTTAGTTTTTTAGATTTCCGTTTTCAGATTTCAGATTTCCGTAACGAGCGTGTGCTCTTTTTTTAGATGTTGAGCACAAGCTGCTTGTAGAACTCCGCCTTTTCGATTTTCTGCTCTTTGTTGCAGTAGTGGCATCTCATAGTCCCTTCGTTCTTGTCAGTGACATAGAAGAAGGACCGCATAGGTTCGTTGTTTGAAATGCATACCGGGTTAGCGCATTTGACGACGTTTTCGAGCGTGTCGGGTAGCATGACCTCTTTTTTCTCCACCACCTCGTAGTCACGAATGATGCAAAGCCTGATGTTAGGGCAAACGACAGCCAGTCGGCTGATTTCGTCGTCGGTAAGCATTCGGTTGGCGATTTTGATCATTCCCTTCTTTCCGATTTTGTTGCTGCTGAGGTTGTTTCCGATGAGAACAGGCTCAGGGAATGTGTCGAGTTTTAGCAGGTTTGCCACGGTGAAGAGTTTTGATGTCGGAATGTGGTCGATTACGGTTCCGTTTTCGAGTGCTGCCACTAGCAGGTCTTTACGTTTTTCCATATATTTGGGTTGAGGGTTTAGAGTTTAGCGTTGAGGGTGATTATAGTTCTTCTATTTGCATCCTGGTCCAGTGACGTCAGAGGGTTTGTTGTTATGTTTCCTTCCTTCAAGTTGTAGTGCTGTTTAATTATGGTCGGATGCGTATCAGTTTTCAGCGAATTATTGTATGATAGTCTTGTCGTTTCTGAGTTGTTCGAGCGTGATACCGAGCACGTCGCAAATGAGTGCCTCCCGTGCGAAAAGCCCGTTGCCAGCCTGTTCGAAGTAGTATGCGTGCGGCGAGTCGTCGATGTCTCGTTCTATTTCGTTGACCCTAGGCAGGGGATGCAGAATCTTCATGTTTGGTCTGCATTTCTCGAGCATGTTTTTTCTGAGAATGTATGCGTCCTTTACCCTCTCATATTCCATGAGGTCGGTGAATCGTTCGCGTTGTACCCTTGTCATATAAATGATGTCTGCGTCCGCTATGGTCTCCGCTGTGAAGTCTTGTTGCTCGATGAATTTAACTCCGTTATTTCTGCAGAAGGTCTTGTACTCCTGGGGCATCTCGAGTTCTTTCGGTGCGATGAAATGGAAGGTTGGATTGTAAGATGAAAGTGACATGAGCAGTGAGTGTACTGTTCTTCCGTATTTGAGGTCGCCGACCATGTAGATGTTGAGGTTTTCGAGCGTTCCCTGTGTCTTGTAAATGGAGTAGAGGTCTAGCATGGTCTGTGATGGATGCAGGTTAGCTCCGTCTCCTGCGTTGATGATAGGCGTGTCGGTCATCTCGCTAGCATAAAGCGCCGCTCCCTCAAGCTTGTGCCTCATGACGATGACGTCAGCGTAGTTAGATACCATCTTAATCGTGTCCTTAAGCGTCTCTCCCTTCGTAGAGCTAGTTGCTTTCGGGTCAGCGAATCCGATGACCCTTGCTCCCAGTCTGTTAGCCGCAGTCTCAAAGCTGAGCCTTGTTCTGGTAGATGGTTCGAAGAAAAGGGTAGCCACGACTTTACCCTCAAGAATTTTCCTGTTCGGGTGTGCCTCCATCTCTTGCGCCATATCGAGAAGATATTGTATTTTCTCGTGGCTGTAGGCAGAGATAGACACGATGCTTCTGTTGGCCATATATACTCACTATTTAATGGTTCTTATTAATATGAAATAGAAATTCTCTGCAAAGTTAGCAATTTATTTTCAAATAATTCAAGTTTTGGGGAGTAAGTAATCGTAAAAACACAAATAAGTAAGGAATAGTAAAAGAAAAGGTGAATAAATATAAGTTGTTGTGAATTTTTTTGATAATTCAATAATTTGTTTTAACTTTGCATTATATTAAAGGAACTTAAAATCACGAATGTTATGGATGGAACAATAAGACAAGGACTTTCAAGTGATTCCCTTTCTTTATATTGGGGGTTAGTGAAAGATTTGAATAATAGCCAGAAACTGGAATTGGTAACAATGCTTATAGATTCAGTTCGCCAGCATCCTCAGCCAATGGACGATATTCAAGAACGCGAACGGACTTTTCGAAGTCTTGCAGGTTGCTGGGCAGATGATGAAGGGGATGATGATGTTGAATCAATAATAATAGATGGCCGTGAGAAACGAAAAGGCCAAAGATTTGTACCGAGCTTAGATTCCTAAAAAAAAGAGTGAGTATGTCAAAATATTTAATAGATACAAACATTTGTATAGAGTATTTCAAAAAGCGTAATGGAGTGCCGGAGCGTATGTCTTTGGTGAATTTTGAAGACATTTATGTAAGTGAGATTACAATAGCGGAATTACTATATGGGGCTGTTCATAGTAAAAGTGTTGAACGTCATCTGCGTGAAGTTAGGGAACTCCAGAGAATCATAAATGTTTTGCCTATCAGTAATGTACTTGCAGATTATGCTGAGATCAGACATGATTTGAGCACCAAAGGGTTAATAGTTGAAGATTTTGACATGCTGATAGGTGCAACGGCTCGTCATTATAATTTAATAGTAGTCACAGATAATCAAAAACATTTTTTACGTATGCCTGGAATTAGTGCTGAAAACTGGGTGGAAAGAAAAAGTTAAAAAACGGAGGCTTAATAAAAGCCTCCGTAATGTTGATTTGCTATTATTAGTTTTTATCTGTCGTTCTTGATTCTGATAGACTGCTGTGCGTTTCCCGCCTGGTTGCTGCTGACAAATACAGGAATGTCAGAATATGTGTCTTTTGGCACGGACTTGCAGAACACCTTAGCTTTGTACCTGATGGTCTTTCCCGGTGCGATGGTAGTTGTAGTCTCTGGTGAGAACTCGAAATTGTGGTTTGAGTTGTTTCCAGTGATGAGTCTGGCCTCGACGTCCCTGTTAGTAGTGTTAGTGACCTCGTAGATGATGTTGATGGTCTCGTACTTGCTGATGAGTCCGTCTCCGTTCTCATCCTCATACTTGAGGTTGCTGATGACGAGGCTTGACGCCTCCTTCGTGTAGTCGCGTCCTCCTTCAATCTGATATCCGCTTGCTCCTCCATAGCTGTAGCTGTCGGAAGAGTTGTCCTGATATCGTTGGTTTTCGTGACGTTGTTTCCTGTTTCTTCTGTACTCTCGTTCTTTTGCCTTTCTGGACTCAGATGCCTCGTTTCCGATAGCGTTTCCGATGGCCGCTCCTGCCACGGTTCCGATGATCCCTCCGAGCATGGCATTTCCAGGTCCGGAGTGCCGGCTGGTGTTCATCCATCCGATACTTTCTCCGATAATGCCTCCGATTTCGGCTCCTGCCATAGTGCCGAGGTAGCTCTCATATCCGCTGTAAGTGCAGCTGCTCAGGGTGGTGGCGATGAGCAGTGCCGAGCTGATAGCGTAAACAAAAATCTTTTTCATTTTTTCTTCGTTTTATTTGGTTTAGGAAAATATTTGTTTTGGTCTTTGTCGCATGGTTCTTCCGACTCAGATGAGATGGCTCATGTCATGCAGTAGTTAGATGTCTTTAAAAACGTAAAGTTTAAGCCGTTAGCCGGGTATTTTCCCTCTTTCTGTTGGGGCTTTCCCTCTCGTTTGTCGGCATTTCCCTATCATTGATCCTGCTTTTATTCTCTTTGTGCAACGCTTTTAATTGGCTGTGGAAGCTTTGTTCTTTTCAGGCTTCTCGATCCAGTCGTCGATGAGCATTCTAGCAATAGAGAGTTTGTCGGGCAGCATAGGCAGGTTTTCCCTGTCGAACCATCCTCCTCTTGAGAGTTCCTCCTCTTGGAGGTGTATGGTGCCAGAAAGGTAGTCTGCGGTGAATCCGATCATGACCCCGCAGGGGTATGGCCATGGCTGTGATCCGAAATATCTGAGGTTGTTGATTTCCAGTCCGACTTCCTCTCTGACCTCTCTTCTGACGCAGTCCTCAAGCGTCTCACCCGTCTCGAGGAATCCCGCCACGAGTCCGTAGTATTCCGCCCTTCTGAAGTTTTTAGCATGTACTAGGAGTACCTTCTCCGGCTCGAGAATATTTCCGTTTCTGTCAACAACCTGTGGTTTTCTGATTCTGACGATAGTAGCCGGTGTGACCTGTGGCCAGCATTCCCTTTTGCAGTTGTCGCACGTTTTGCAGATGTCTCCGGTCCACGACATGTTTCCTCCGCAGAATCCGCAGAACCGGTTGTTGAGGTCCCAGTAGTGTAGTTCAGCCGCTTTTCCCGCCATGTCATACAGCTTTCTTGGTAGCACCTTGAATGATGCCCTGAGCTCCATGGTGGTCATTCCCTGTGGCAGTCCCCCTTTCGGTATGGTGTTGATTCCATAGGCCCTACATTCCTTATCTTCCGTTTTTGGCAGGATTTGTACGTGGTCCCAGGGGTTGAGGGGTGTTGGCGGCTGTTCGCATTCCGGGATGGAGAATTTATCCCCCTTCTTGTTGAGAATTATGCTGTTGCCGATGAAAATAAACCAATACATGTTGCAAATTTAAGAAAAGTAGGTGTCAAAACAAAATAATTTAATGATTTTTTGCTGTTTCGATGATATCTTTCACTTTTTTGATATTTGTATCCGTGTTATCCAAAGCGTTGATCCAGTGGATATGAATTCCTCTTCGCTCCATACCCCTGAACCATGTCATCTGTCGTTTAGCAAACTGGTGAATGGCGATTTCGAGTTGTCGGAACATCTCTTCGAAAGAGAGTTGCCCGATGACGTGGAGTGTGAGGTATTTATATTCAAGACCGTAATAGATGAGGTCCTGCGGTGGTATTCCTTCATTGATGAGGCCCCTGATTTCGTCGGTCATGCCTTCGTCGAGCCTTTGTCTCAGCCTTCGTGTGATTCTCTGCCTTCTGATGTCTCTGTCGATGGCAAGTCCGATGACAATGTTGGAATGTTGTATTTCGGTGAAAATCCGTTTTCTCTCTTCGTCCTCCTCCGACGTGCATTCCTGCTCGGGGTGTGTCCGGTAGAATTCCTCTATTTCGATAGCTCTTACAGCCCTTTGTGCTGTGTCGACGTCCGTCTTGTTGTGTAGAGTCTTGTAAGAACGGAGTATTTCGGTGAGTTCCTGAAGCGATTTTCCCTCGTAGCTATCTCTCAGTTCTTTGTTCTCCGGCACGAATGACATTCTGTATCCTCGGATGACGCTCTCGACGTAAAGTCCTGTACCTCCGCAAAGAATGGGCAGTTTTCCCCTGTCTTTGATGTCCTTGTAAGCATTTATGAAGTCCCGTTGGTACTGATATACGTTGTATTTGGTCCCTGGCTCTGCTATGTCGATGAGGTGGTAGGGTATGTGTTGTCCGTCGACGTTGTAGTCGTCGAGGTCTTTCCCCGTACCGATGTCCATGCGTCGGTAAACCTGCCTGCTGTCGGCACTGATTATTTCTCCGTCAAGCGTTTTCGCCAGACGTACTGCAAAACTGGTTTTTCCACAGGCTGTTGGTCCGATGATGGTAAGCATTTTTTTATTATTTGTGATTTTTCGTTGTGGATTATTTGAGGTTTCGATATCCGATATTCCGATATTCCGATATTTCGAAGTTTCGAAGTGTCGATGCGATGACAACTTATTTGCTGAAAAGGATTTCCCTCTCCCTTTTCTCGGCCGCTTCCGCCCAGTCGACAGGAATGAATCTCCAGTGTCCCATTTTCTCCGGTGTGACGTTCTTCATACGGCTGATGTATTCAATCATGTAGTGCCTGATGTCGTGTTCGGAGTATGAAAGTGTCCTTTGGTCTATTTGTTCCTTTGTGAGTCCCGCTCCCTTGGTGAGCAGTTCTCCCCCTCCGTTCGCCCTGTATGCCGTCATCGCCACCTTATAGGTTTTCTGGTAGCTGAAGGGTGATCCGTCGGCCATAGAGCGTATGCTGATTTTGCTTCCGGCCGGGTGGCTGACGTCTACGTCGTAGCAAATGCCGGCCGCAGAGTCGAAGTTGAATAGGAAGTTCTTGAATCCCATCTTCTCTGGGTTGTTCTTCATAGGGCTGAGCAGTAGCAGTGGGTCTTCCGGTCCTTTCATCTGGCTGGTCCATGTTGCGTAGCTCATCTCGAGGTACTGCTCGATTTCCTTTCCAGTCAGCAGAAGAGTGTAAAGCTTGTCCTCGAACCTGTAAAGATTGAAAACGTCGCTGATTTTGACGTCTCCCTCCTCGATGCTGGCGTTGAAGAAGAACGGTGCCACGAAACTGATGTCCGCTCCGCTGACCTCTAGCTGCAGCTGGTGAATGAAGTCGATATATGCAGAAGATCCGAAATACGCGTCAGAGACGTCGACCCTCTTAGTGAAATGTCCGATGTTCTTAGATGCGAACTTCTTGACAGCCAGGAACTCCTCCTTGAAATGCTTCTTGAACTCAGCGCAGTGTACGTTGTGTAGTTTCCCGATATAGTAAAGTTGGCTGGTCATGTCGTGCTTGATTGCTCCGCTGTCGTCGATAGTGAATTTAATACGGATTTCCGCAACTGAGTGTGCGAAGCTTCCAGAGTTGACGCAAAGCACGCTTTTTCCAGACGGTGACTCGATTTCCTCCATGTTGCTTGAGTGGTCGTGTCCGTAAAGCACGAGGTCGAATCCGTCGACCGATGAGATGGTTTCCCTGACGGCGTTTTCCCTGTATTCGTCTGTGACGATTCCCTCGTCCATACCGGAGTGGAAAAGTCCGATGATGAAGTCTGGCTTTTCCTGTTCCTTGACAATCTGGATCCATTTTCTGGCGCTTTCCCTGATGTCGTCGAACCTGAGGTCTTTCCAGACTCTGTGTGGGACCCAGTGTGGTATAGCCGGGCTAGTGAATCCGATGATGGCGATTTTTATTCCGCTTCTGGTAAGAATGGTGTACGGCTCGAAATAGGGTAGTCCTGTCTCGAGGCTGACGGCGTTTGCTCCCAGGATGGGGAAATTGCATCCGTCGACGTATGCGTCGAAAAGTTCGTGTCCGCACTCGATGTCGTGGTTTCCGATGACCGCGACGTCGTATCCGATGAAGTTGCACATGTCGCTGACCTTGTGCTTCGTACCCCGGTCCACGAAGTTGAAGTAGTATGCCGTAGGCTCACCTTGTAGAATGTCCCCTCCGTCGACCAGTATGGTGCTTCCCGACAGTCTTCTGACCTGCTGCGCCACGAATCCGTGTACCCGTTGCAGGCTTCCTTTTCCCCAGCAGTCGTGTCTGAAGTCGTATGGGAAGTAGTTCCCATGGATGTCGGTTGTGAAAATGATGTTTACTTTACGTGTTTCCACTGTGCTTGTTTTTTTGTTGTGCAAATATACGTTTTTTTTTCCGTATTCCCGATAAAAAGGTGTTGTTTTTGCAAGCTGCGTTAATTGAAATGTGAAAAAGTGCGTTGAAAAAGCCCTAAACCGCTGATGTTACTTATAAAATGTTAAAATATTAGATGAAACATCAATTCTTTTTTGCTGAGAAAGATGAAAGCGTTATCTTTGTCTTCGAATTCATTACATTTATTTATTAATCAAAAAAATTTAAGAGAAATGAAGAAACTTACAGTTCTTTTGGTTGCCCTCGTGGCAGTATTCGCAGTTAGCTGCAAGAAGTCAAGCCCAGTAGACTCAATGGTGAACCTGATGAACACCTACACAGAGAAGATTAGCAAGGCTGCCAGCTTTGAAGACGTTCAGAAACTTGGCGAGGAAATGCAGACAGAGTACAAAAAGCTTGCAGAGGCTGCTGAGAAGGAACTTGGCGCAGACTACAAGCCGACTCCTGAAGAGGAGAAGAAGGTCAGCGAGGCAGAGGCCAAGTTTGAGGCTGCTATGCAGGACGCTGTGAAGAAGTTCATGCCAGCTGTTGCAGAAGACGAAGAGGCTGCTGAAGGCGAAGATGCTGAGGCAGAGGAAGAAACTGCACCTGCTGAAGAGGAAGCTGCTCCCGCTGAGGGAGAAGCTGCTCCTGCTGAGTAAGCTGCCAACTAATCGAAGCATTAAGAGAAAAAAAAAGAGGACGTGCGGTGCATGTCCTCTTTTTCTTGGTTGCGATGCAGGCACTCGGGATGGGGCATGAGGACCGCAACAATGTTGCGGCATAGACGACAATTACATAGACGGCATAGACGACAATTACAGGGGGCATAGACGACAACTGTCGGGATTGCGGTTTTGGAAGACAGGGGAGCGATGCTCTGGAGGCGATGCTGCGCGTCACCTGCGGGGGTGTCATTCGGGAGTGATTGTCATTCGGAGATGGCAAATTTAGGGAGGATCTTTTTTGAGGAAAAAAAAGAGAAAGATATCACGAAATTAGTTACCAATAATTTATGAATGTTATGAACATGGGGAGGTGACGAATGTTGAAAACTTTTATGGAGAAAATGTGCTTGGTTTTTGCAAAAAATCCTATATTTGCAAAGTAATCAGACGCGCATGCGTAATGGTGCCAGCATCAGTTCCTGGCTTGCATGAGTGACGGTGTTCGATAGCTCGGTTAGCTTGCGGACAGGTTCCGTTTCCGTCTGGATTTGTTTGTAGACTTGTTGATAAATAACAAAACATGAAAATTATCAGTCCTGTATTCCTGAAGTTGTTGTTTGTGGCCATGCTCACGACCTTCTGTCTCAGTTCATGCAAGAACGAGCGTGAGGTTGTGGTGAAGGAGTCTGTGCGCATGATCAACAAGGCTACGCTTCAGATACAAGATCTTGACAATTTGGAGCTTACGCACCTGAAGGATATTCCAGACATGCTCCAGGACTCGCTGAGCCTGCTTCAAAACAAGCACCCGGAGGTGATTCTGACCGACGAGGACGCACGCGTCATCCGTGCCGCAATGACAAAATTCAGTCAGGCCCAGGAGAATGCCATTCAGTATTTCACCCATCAGATAGACGAATTGGAGGAGTCGATCGTGCAGCTGAACGATGGCGACGGTGCTGTTGGCTGACGATTTATAAAGATATACCGCTATGAAAAAACTGTTGATACTTCCCGTTGTTTTTATCGCGTTGCAGTTGTCGTCTTGTGGCAACGACCCTGCCGTTGAGTCGAGCTATGTGTCCGCCATGGAGAAAGGTATCAGCCAACTGAAGGAGACACGTGACGTTGACGGACTTGTCCGTGCCCAGGATTTGTTAGACTCTGCCAAGTCGCTTCCCGGCGTCATGGAGCTGAGCAAGTCCAACGTGGTGAAAGACGTTGAGGAGCGATTTGCCGCCGCTTTAGAGGCTGCTCAGGACCGAGTGATGAACGGGCTGCTTTCCGAGGCCAGCGACACCGTGATTCACGAATAATCTGAATTCTGCCGTCGCAAATCCTACATTTTTTGTGTTTTTATAATGTGTTTGGGGTTAATATTTACAATATTATACCTCTTTTTTTTGCGTATCTGAATGTTTATTGTTAACTTTGCAAATAATTTTGCTTTTATCAGCGCAAAAATAACGAACCGAAATATAAAATCAAAAAAACTCATATAATTTGTCATGGCAAATGTAGACCAAAATCAAGACGTCCACAAGAAAGAATATAACGAAGGCTATTCCGGCAATAATGAGGAGCAGGGTGGTGGTTTTGACATAAAAATCATCTGGTATCTCATTCTCCGTTATAAGTATTTCCTCTTGATCTCCATCGCAGTGTGTATGGCAATCGCCTACGCCTACCTGAAGTACAACACCGTTGAAGTGTACTACACCTACTCAAAGATGCTCATCAAGAATCCGGAGAGAAAATCTTATTACGCCAGTAATTCCATCATCTCGACGTTGAGTGACATGGGCCGTCGTAATTTCTCGAATGGTTTCGAGAACGAGATGGAGGTGATCAAGACCCGTACGCTGAATACGAAGGTGGTACGAGACTTGAAGCTTTATACCTCCTACGTTCGTGAGGGCAATATCAAGGACGTTGAGATTTACTTTAAGGACACCCCTTTTGTCGTGGACTATGACAACTCGATGATAGACTCCCTGAAGCAGACAATCAAGGTTGAGATGACCGGTAAGGGCAGCGGCATCCATGCCCATATCACATGGGGCAAGGACGGTGTGCCTTACGAAATCAACAAGGACATCAATTTCTTCCCATCGATCATTCACTCCCAGATAGGTGACATTTACATTCTAGAGAACAACAGCTACAAATACAAGACCCGGAAGCTAGGCAGCAAAATCACCGCCACCATCCAGCCACTGTCTTCGGTAGTAGGCCGTTTCACCGGCATGCTTCAGGCCCGTCCGGTATCAGCTGAGACGACTGTAGCCATCTTGTCGATGAATGATAATATCCCAGAACGTTCTCGCGATTATCTGACCCATCTAGGGAAGGTCTATAACGATGAGGCCGATGACGACTACAACCAGGAGGCTGCCCGTACGGCATCGTTTATCGACGACCGTCTGAGCCTGATTTCCCGCGAGCTAGACATGTCGGAGACCCAGTTAGAGCAGTTCAAGCGTCAGAGTGGCATCGTGAACTATGCCCGTGACGTAGAGAACAGCATCAGCGAGCGTACGAAATACCAGAACCAGCTGCTCGAGCTTCAGACGCAGATGAGCCTTCTAGACGCCTTGACCGACTATACCCGCGACAAGAAGAACTTCCTTGCTCCGATACCCACGAACGTAGGTTTCAGCGACGGCCATCTGTCCAACTTGATCACGACCTACAACACTCAGGTTCGTGAGCGCGACATCATGCTTGAGCATGCCACTCCCAACTCTCCTCTAGTTAAGCAGAAGACAGAGCAGCTGACGTCGATGTACAACAACATCATCAGCTCGTTGAAGAGTGCCCATGACCAGCTTGACATCCGTCTTCATGACATAGAAGGTCGTTTCAGCGAGTATGACGCGAAGACGAAGGATGTTCCAAGGACAGAGCGTGAGCTAGGCGATATCAGCCGTCAGCAGGAGGTGAAAGCCGGTCTTTACCTGATGCTGCTTCAGAAACGCGAGGAGAACGCGATAGCCTTGGCCTCTTCCGCTTATAAAGGCAAGATGATAGAGGACCCTATCACCACTTATACTCCTGTTTCTCCCGTAAAGCGCAACTACTACCTTGTAGCTTTGATTATCGGTCTGCTTATTCCGTTTATCTACCATTATATCCGTGAGATGTTCCGTTACCGCATCGAGAACCGCGAGGATTTGGACAAGGTGACAGACATCCCGGTGATTGGTATGATTCCATATGTGAAGGCCTTGGTTGATGGCGACCGAACCATCGTAGTTCAGGAGAACAAGAACAGTGTGATGATGGAGGTTTACCGTACAATCCGTTCGAACCTTCCGTTCGTTCTTGAGAACGGTAAGAACGTGATACTGTTCACCTCCTCCACATCTGGTGAGGGTAAGACCTCCGTTGCATCGAACCTAGCCGCTTCGATCGCGTTCGTAGGTAAGAAGGTAATAGTCGTGGGTCTTGATATCCGTAAGCCCCGTCTGGCCGGTCTTTTCGACCTGCTTGACACAGACCGTGGTATCTCGAACTTCCTGTCGCATGACCCAGACGACACCGATTATATAGAGACGTTGATCCAGAAGTCTGGCGTGAGCGATAACCTTGACATCCTTCCAGCCGGACCTATTCCCCCGAACCCTTCAGAGATACTGGAGCGTCCGAACCTGGAGATCTGCCTGAACTACCTGAAGCAGAAATACGACTACGTGATTTTGGATACCGCTCCTATCGGACTGGTTGCCGACACCTTGAGCATCGCCAAGCATGCTGACCTTACGCTTTATGTGGTACGTGCCAACTACACGCTGAAGGCCGACGCCGGCTTGTTCAACGAGTTGGCCTCAGACAACCGTCTGCCAAACATGAACTTAATCTTCAACGCCGTGAAGATGGACGGTGCCGGCAGTGGGTACGGTCGTTATGGCCGTTACGGCTACGGTAAGTACGGTCGTTATGGCTATGGCCGTTACGGTCGCTACGGTTATGGCAATAAGAAGGGCTATGGCTATGGTGGTTACGGCGGCTATGGTGGTTACGGCGGCTATGGCGGTTACGGCGGCTACGGTGGCGGTTATGGTTACGGCTACGGCGGTTATGGCTATGGTTATGGCTACGGTGAGAATGGTGCCGACAAGATGGATGAAGTGTAGTTTTAGTTTAAAGTTTAAGGTTTAAAGTCAAAAGTTTAAGGTTTAAAGTTTAAGGTTTAAAGTTTAAGGTTTAAAGTCAAAAGTTTAAGGTTTAAAGAGCTATGCGTCGGAAGGCTGTTCAGCTCGCTCGCGATACTGTCGCTCGCCACACGACAGGCAATGAGGCTCCTCTAACCGAAAAAAATAAAGATTAGGAATTATGGTAATAGCAGTAGATTTTGACGGAACGATTGTAGAGCATAAATACCCGGCGATAGGTGCCGAGAAACCTTTTGCTTGCGAGGTTCTGAAGATGCTCATCGCCGAGCGTCACCAGTTGATTCTGTGGACGGTCCGTGAAGGCAAGCTTTTGGACGATGCGATAGAATGGTGCCGTGAGCGTGGTGTTGAGTTTTGGGCCGTGAACAGCGACTCTTCCGATATGTTCCGTGAGGCAAAGGACAAGAACCTCTCTTGCAAGCTGAATGCCGACGTGTTCATAGACGACTGTGGAATAGGCGGACTTCCAGACTGGAACACTATCTATAAGATAATCCATACCGGCCGAACATACGAGCAGATACTGTACCATAAGTTCAAGCAGCAGCATCAGCCAGCAGAGAAACCCTATCCGAAATGGATGTTCTGGAAGCATAAGCCCGACCAGAAGAAACGCAGAAAATAAAAATCGACAGACTCCATGACCGTAGTAGATTTTTCCCAGGAAAAGACTATCATCAACCAGTTCGTGAGTGAGCTTCGTGATGCAGATTATCAGCAGAACCGCCGTCTGTTCCGCAACAACTTGTTCCGTATAGGTCAGATGATGGCCTACGAGGTGAGCAAGACCCTATGTTACACTCAAAAGTCAGTCCGTACCCCTCTAGGCACGGCTCCAGTCCTGACACCGGACGATGACCTGGTCGTAGCGACCATCTTCCGTGCCGGTCTTCCATTCCATCAGGGTTTTCTAGACGTGTTTGACAATGCAGGCAATGCCTTTGTGTCGGCTTATCGTTATTATAAGGACAAGGAGTGTGAGCAGGTAGGAATCAAGATAGAATATATCGCATCTCCCGACCTGACCGGCAAAACACTGATAATCGCAGATCCGATGTTGGCTACAGGCGGCAGTATGGAGTTGGCCTATCAGGCCTTGAATACCAAAGGTACTCCCTCTCATCTTCATTTGTGCTCAGTGATCGCAAGCCAGAAGGGGGTAGACTATATAAAGAACTCGTTCAGCAGCATGTCCGATGTGACTTTGTGGTGTGCCGCTGTCGATCCGGAATTGAATGAACATGCTTATATCGTGCCAGGCCTGGGTGATGCCGGCGACTTGGCTTACGGTGAGAAAGTGTAAAAAAATTAAAACAACTATGAAAAAGTATTTGATGATTGTGCTAGCAGGCTTGTTGGCCTCTTGCTCATGTGGCGGTGACAAGCCTAAGACAGACGACGGCTCCGACGATGATGTTGTCCTGGGCAATCCAGAGAAGGTCGCTTTCGTTGAGGATTTTTATGAGAAATATTTCAATGCCCTCGGTGATCATGAGATGCTGAGCAACTTGATGACCGACCTAGTGTCGGAAAACGGCATGAGTGTGATAAAGAATGCAGTAGGCGACAGCCAGGATGCCTTTATCAATATATTTAAGCCGTCAGGCCTTGACTCAATCTCAGACCGCAGCAAGCTGAATGTGAACGTAAGTCAGGAGAGTGAGGATGACGACTTGCTTTATGATGTAGCAATAACCGATGAGCAGGGAAATTCGACGACAATCGTCCTATCAGTAGTTGGCGACAACGGCAGTTTCCGTATAGACAGCATCTCTAACCCCGATTTTAAAGAATAAAACCAGAAAAGGGAAGAATCGAATATGAAAAAGATTGTTTTGATGCTATTCGCATTGATTCCGCTGCTGTCGTGTGGCGGTGATGAAAAGAAAGAAGGCGACAAGCCCAAGTCCGTCTCAGTAAAGAAGGAGAAGAGCGGCGATGAGGAGCAGGTAGACTCGACCGAGATCAAGCGTCGTCAGGAGGAGCTGATAAAGCAGGACTCCATCCAGCGCGCCGAGGATGAGCTGAGCCTGAAGCGCAAGCAGGAATGTGCCACAAAGGTAGTCTTCCTGGAGAATTTCTATACAGAGTATTTCAATAATCCCGAGAGTGCCATCCGTCAGTGTTGCACAGACCGTCTGTTGTCGGAATTGCGGTCTCAGGCGTCGAATTATGAGGGTAACCAGCTTCCCGTATGGGCCTTCTCTTCTGGGAACGGCGGCAATGTTCAGTGGCGTGTGAATATCCCTAATGACGAGAAGAGCAATGTCTTCGTGGTGGATATCGTGACCGGAGGCAGGACCCAGAAAGTTTATCTTACAGTCATCGGTTCCAACGGTTATTACTCAATCGACCGTGTAAAGAATCCGTCAGAGGGCTATGGTATCTAAGGTTTATGCAAATGTGATATAGTTGAAGAAGCGTTTGATTGATGATGATGGACATGAAAGATTAATCAGGCTATAAACAAACAAAAACAAAGGCTGGAATCATAGGATTCCAGCCTTTTGTGTAATGTGGTTATGCCTGGGGTCTATTCTTCTTTTTTATCAGCCTTCTTGGCGGTCGCTTTTTTTGCAGCCGGCTTCTTGGCAGGTGCTTTCTTTGTCGCCTCCTTCTTTACCGCCTCCTTCTTTGCCGCCGGCCTCTTAGCCGCCTCTTTTTTCGGCTTTTCGTCAGCTTCTATCTCAACATTGAGTTTGCTGAGCATGCGGCGTAGCTTCTCGATTTCCTTGTCCTTCTGCTCGATTTCCTCGCCTTGGTTGCGAATGGTTGTGAGGAGAGAGTTGAGTTCCTCGTTCTCGATTTCCGCCGGATATAGCCTGTTGACACGGCTGATGAAGTCCCCGAGGATGTTCATGTAGTTTGTGAATGCGTCGAATGGGTTGTCGTAGATTCCTCTGCTCATGCCGACGCTGGTAGGCTTGGTTGTCATAAATCGGAAGTTGTTGGAAGCCTGCAGGTAGTCCCAGTCCTGCTTGATGCGTCTGTCGTCGCAGATACGTACACGGTCTGCGATGCTGTAAAGCTTGTTGAAAGCCTCTCTCTGCATCCCGTTTCCGAGCCAGCAAGAGGTGTCTCTCTCCTCGTCGACCCAACTGATGTTGTAAGGCACGTTGAGCGGTCCCACTGGCTTCACTTTTGCGCAGATTTCGCTAGGCGTAGCCCAAGTGATCCCTCTGGCCTTAGCGCAAGCCGGCAGTGCCTTGAGGAATTCTAGAATGTTGGATGACAGGGGTTGGAATATTCCAAGCGCGCTGAGCTCCATGAAGATGTTGATGACCTCTTCCTCTTCCGGGAGTGCAGCGATCCAGTCCATATACGTGTCAGCAAAAAGCGGGTACTCGCTCCATTCCGAGTTGTTGAAGCGAAGTGAGATGTCGTCCGACAGCTTGTAGTCACGTAGCAATAGCTTGAGGTTTTGGTTCGTCGCATTGGTATAAACGAAATGCGGTGACTTCCATCCGAGGATATGTTTTGCCCCCTCCGTGAGCATCCCCTTGAATCCCATGGCCGCCACCTGAACACCGATTTCGTCGTTGTAGATGAGAGATGAGTTTCTGAAGACCTTGGGTGTCTTACCGAAAAGTTCCTTGATTTTCGCCTTCATTCTCATGCATTCCTCCTGGAAACTGTCCTCGTTTGCCAGTGATGCCAGTCCGTGGCTGTAAGGCTCGCAGAGGAATTCCACTTTTCCCGTCTGGTTGAGTTCCTGGAGCAGGTCGATGACCTGTGGTGCGTAGATTTCGAGTTGTTCGAGTCCTACTCCCGAAAGAGAGAGTGCAACCTTGAAGTCGTCGTTTTCTTTAGCCATCTGAATGAGTGCAGAAAGAGCCGGGACGTAGCTTCTGTTTGCGATGTCGGTGATAGAACGTTCGTTCTCGTAGTCATCGTAGTAGTAATGGTCTCTACCGATGTCGAAGAAGCGGTAGCGTTTGAGATGTATGATTTGATGGATCTCAAAATATAAACATATTGTCTTCATAATAAATATGTGTTTTCGTTTGGAAAGAAATTTAATTTAAAATGTTATTTGTGATGATAGAGTTGTGGTTTTATCGGTTGATGAGGTTGTCATACAGTCTTCTGATCCTTACCCCGACTTTTTCCCATGTGATTCCGTCGACTTCCTTGAGTCCTTCCTCCTGCAGGTATTTGAAGAGGCTCTGGTTGGTGCAGATGGAGTAGATGGCATCAGCCATGGCATGAATGTCCCAGTAGTCGGTCTTGATGACGTTTGTGAGAATCTCTCCGCATCCAGACTGCTTAGAGATGATGGACGGTGTGCCGCACTGCATTGCCTCGAGCGGTGCGATACCGAAAGGCTCGCTGACACTAGGCATGACGAACACGTCGCTGTCCTTGTAGCATTCATATACTTGCTTTCCTCTCATGAATCCCGGGAAATGGAACCTGTCAGCAATCCCTCTCTCAGCCACCATGTTGATCATGTCTTCCAGCTTGTCGCCCGATCCAGCCATGCAGAACCTGATGTTTCTCGTGCGTTGGAGCACCATGGTTGCCGCCTCGACAAAGTATTCCGGTCCTTTCTGCATGGTGATACGTCCTAGGAAGGTAACGACCTTTTCCTTAGAGTGGTCAGGTCTTGGAATGTCCTGCAGTTCCTGTGAGAGAGGATATACGGCGTTGTGCATAGCGAACACCTTGTTTGGGTCCTGGTGGTATTCGTTGATGACAGTCCTTCTTGTAAGTTCGCTGACGCACATGATGCAGTCTGCGTGGTCCATACCGTTCTTCTCGATGGAATAGACCGTAGGGTTGACCTTACCTCTAGACCTGTCGAAGTCAGTAGCGTGTACGTGAATGCAAAGAGGCTTACCGCTGACCATCTTGGCATGTACTCCGGCGGGGTAAGTAAGCCAGTCGTGTGCATGAATGATGTCGAACTGCTCCGCTCTGGCGACAACTCCTGCAATGATCGAGAAGTTGTTGATTTCATCGTGTAGGTTTCCGGGATATCCTCCGGCGAACTCCATGCATCCCATGTCGTTGACGTTCATGTATGAGAAGTCAGCATAGATGTGGTTCCGGAAGTTGTAGTATTGTTCCGGTGTCATATAGTTAGGCATCCTGCTCTTGACGTAGTCGTAGTCATGGTCTCGATAGACGATCGGCACTTGGTTCATTCCGATGATCCTGAGGAAGTTTTCTTCCTCTCCGCATGGTTTAGGAAGACAGAAGATTGTCTCGACGTCGTTCTGCAGGCTGAGTCCCTTAGTGATTCCATAGGATGCGACAGCCAGTCCTCCGTAGATTTTAGGCGGGAATTCCCATCCGAACATTAAAACTCTCATATACTTCCTATTTTAATTTAGATTAAACATATCGTTCATAATTCTGTTCATCCTGAGCACTTCGGCCACGTTCATGGCGAAAGACAGAGCTCCTCTTCCGTGGAAAGGCGGGTTTCCGTCGAACAGTTCCGGTAGCGTCCCGATGCAATGGAAGTTGAGTTCTTCCTCAAGTCCGACGAAAATGCGGTCCATGAACGAGTATGCCGTTCTGTTATAGACCTTCGCGCATGTTTCGAGATAGAAACCTGCCATGAAGGGCCAGACGGTTCCCTGATGGTATGCGGCGTCTCTTTGAGCCTGACCTCCCTCGTATATGGGGTTGTATCCTCCGCTCTTCGGTGAAAGGCTTCTGATACCCTTTCTTGTGAGGAGTTCCTTTGTACAGATGTCGAGTACTTTCTTCTTCTCCTGTTTGTCGAGTGGAGAGTATTCGAGCGACGTAGCAATGAGCATGTTCGGTCTGACGCTCCATGAGATGTAGTCCCCGTCGATATAGTCGAGTAGGTATCCGTGCTGGTTGAGGAACGTGTTCTTGAAGCTGGCTCCCACTTTGTCGGCGAGAGCGTTCATCTCGTTAGCTCCGTCGGAGAATCCGAGGTCTTGCTGAATGGAAGCGCAGAACTTGAGAGCATTGTACCACAGTGCGTTGAACTCGACGATGTATCCAGAGCGTGGCACGCACGGCCTTCCGTTGACGCAGCTGTTCATCCACGTGATGGCCTTGTCCCTTCCGTTCGCATAGAGAAGTCCGTTTTCATGTAGGATGAGGTTTTCGTGTCCTCCCTGCTTGATGAAGTTGATGATGTCGTATACGGTCTTTCCATATAGCTCGACGGCTTCCTTCCTGGAAGCGAGCAGTGCGTACTGCTGCATGCTCCATACGGCCCAAAGCAGAACGTCCGGTGCGTCCATCTCGTATATTTTGACAGAGACGGGCCTGTTGTTGATGATGTCTTCAATCGCCTTGATGCATGTGTCCATGACGGCTTTGAAGTGTTCTTTCTCGTCGCATGCGAGAGTGAGTCCCGGTAGTGCGATGAACGTGTCCCTGGCCCTGCATTTGAACCAAGGATATCCCGCGATGATGTACTCTTCTCCGTCCTTCTCGTAGTGGAACTGGTGTGCTGCGTTGATGAGGCATTGTGTGAAGCTGTCCCTGCTCTTGTGGACTTCCACTTCCTCGTCGAAAAGTTTCTTTGCGTTGCGCATAGTGAGTTCCTCGACCCCAGCGCTGAATACCACCGACTCACCTTTCCTGATGTTGAACTCGAAGTATCCCGGCACGTAGAGGTCCTCAGCGTAGTCGTATCCGAGCTCCATCTCTCTTTGGTACTCGATTCCTCTGTACCAATGGGGGTCGAAATGCCAGTCGGATTTCTTGCTGACCTGCATGAAGAGTTCGGGATATCCGTCGTACATCTTGGTCTTGATTCCGTTGTCACAGAGGCTGTAGTCCTGTCTGGCAACGCTGTTCTCGTGCGTGAGGGACTCGACGTTTCTGAACGCGAGGAATGGTTTGAGCCTGAGAGTAGTCACAGAGTGTGCATCCAGTAGGGTGTATCTGATGAGCACCCTGTTGGTGAAATGTTGGAACACGATTTCTTTCTTGAGCTGCACTCCTCCCACTCTGTAGAGTGTAGTAGGCACTTTGTCCCACTCCCAATCTCGGATGTATTTGTGGCCGTTTGGAGAGTAGTTTCCTCCGAGGTACCGGTGTAGTCCGAGGTTGAACTCGGCTCCGTGCTGAATGACGGTTTCATCAAGAGATGAGATAAGCACGTGGTTCTCATCATCGATTTCCGGTACAGGTACCACTAACAAACCGTGATATTTACGAGTGTTGCAGTCTACAATTGATGAGCAAGAGTAGGCGCCCGAACGATTGGTTCGCAGGATTTCCTTCGGAAGGGACTCCTGCAAGTTGGTCATTAAAGTTTTGTCGAAACGTAAATAACTCATAGTTTAGTATGTTTTTTTTAAGGTGTGTTTTCTGTTAAAACCTTTTATTTTGCTCAAATTTAGTTAAAATTCACGTTTCTACCAAATATTTATTGAAAAAAAATCTCATGTTTTGTTGAAGTGGTTGTTGTGAGGGCATTAAATATGTTATAAAACATAGATTTTGTTATTTTTTCTTGGCAGTTGTTACAAAAAAATGTAACTTTGCATAGTTTTTGGAAATTAGGAATAAAGAAATTAGGATTTCCGGTTTTATATGAAATTTAGTAGATTTCAAGAAGCCGATATTTCGGAGTTCCAAATTATAGGCAATCGTATCCATACAATATAAAATCATAATTAAAATCAAACAATTTAGCGTCCATTTCTTATACAGATGAAGAGAGAAGCGGTATCCATGAGTGAGACATTGGCCAAGATTCAGGGCCTTGCAGACCTGCTGACCGAGAAGCAGCTTCAGGAATTGCGTAAGAACCTCACGATTCATAAGTATTCAAAGAATGAATTGATTTATAATGAGGGTGATGTTCCGATGAGCCTGTTGTGCCTGATATCCGGTAAGGTGAAGGTTTACAAGAGCGGTGTAGGAGGCAGGACTCAGATCATCCGCGTGATCAAGCCTGTTCAGTATCTTGGCTATCGTGCCTATTTCGCCAACCAGAACTACGTGACCGCCGCCTCTGCTTTTGAGACGTCGTATGTTTGCAAGATCCCGATGGACTTGGTCTATCACTGGATGGAGGAGAATATCAAGTTGTCGTTGTTCTTTGTCCGTCAGTTGTCATTGGACTTGGGTGTTTCCGACCAGCGCACGGTCTCTCTTACCCAGAAGCATATCCGTGGGCGCCTGGCAGAGGCCTTGCTATTCCTTCAGGAGAGTTACGGCTTGGAGGAGGACGGCGCCACGCTGTCAATCTATCTGACGAGAGAGGACTTGGCCAATCTGTCGAATATGACGACGGCGAATGCCATCCGTACGTTGTCGTCGTTTGCCGCAGAGAAGATCGTAGCGATAGACGGCCGTAAGATCAAGATAATCGACATGGAAGCTATAAAGAAAATCTCGAAGATTGGTTAGTTTTTTTCATCAAAACTAAACTTTTCCGAATTATTTGTGTCAAATAATTATACTTTCGGAGAATTCATTTATTAACAAACTGCATAATTATTTGACACTATGAACCGTAAGATTTTTTTGATGCTGGTGGCGTTGTTAGCCGTATCCAGCTTGTATGCTCAGGACAACAATGAGCGCCGTAGAGAACGTCGTAACGACATGGACATCGCAGAGATTTACAATCGTCAGGCCTCGCGTCTTGTAAAGTCGATGAAGCTTTCAGACGACAAGAAAGACTTGTTCACAGCCCTTTATCTGGACTATCAGAACACCCGTCACAACGTTGTGAATCCCAAGGGAGGTGATAAAGAAGGCGAGGAGATGCGTGTGAATTTCGATAATCTGACCGATGATCGCGCCACTGAGCTGATAGAGAGCAATTTCGTGCGTCAGGAGAAGCAGCTGGAGGTAGATAAGGAATACTTGCCGAAGTTCCTAGAGATATTGACTCCCTCTCAGGCAGCCCAGATATTCCTACGTCAGGGTGGTCGTCCCGGCGGTGGCCAGG